>Ga0307507_10012029_pt1 | contig 10786 bp, 8 predicted proteins | sample 7_EM_MG_FD_207223 | JGI IMG/M metagenome (GOLD analysis project Ga0307507, IMG submission 207223) | Populus trichocarpa ectomycorrhiza microbial communities from riparian zone in the Pacific Northwest, United States - 7_EM | ecosystem: Host-associated > Plants > Roots > Unclassified | place... | reverse complement strand
ACGTTAACAAAATACATATACTAAAAAAACAATAAAATTTACATTTAAATGTTAAAACTAAAAAGGATAGATTTACTTACAAAAAATGATAAAATCCACAAGAAACGGATATTGTGACCACGTACAAAAGTATAAGAAACTTGAGTGCTTGTGTTGAGAAGAGTGGAGAGTTGGGATGGGTGGTTGGCTGCAGTTTGGGAGGGGAGAGGTGGGATGGAAAAGAAAAAGAAGGAGAAACAAAGGTTTTGGCAGAGGGGGTAGGTATATAATGGCTTTTACCGATGGAATTGCCAACGGAATGTATCCGTCGGTGATTCCATCGGTGATTCCGCTGGTGAAAGTGTCACGTCACTGTAGGGCTATCTCGGTTTGAATCCCTCGGTCATTCCATTGGTAAAATTGTCTGAAAAAACTCCACGTCACCACACCTTTGCATCTTTCCAAACAAACTGTATAGGTCGTCGGAGATACGGTCGGTATATACTGATGGAATATTTTCGTCGGTATATACCGACCGTATCTCCGACAGGGTTATTTCGTCGGTATATACCGACAGATTTTGCGATGGAATTATTTCCATCGGTAATTCCGTTGGTTTTCGCCGGTTTTCTGGTAGTGATGGTACATTCATTAGATTTTTTTTATATATAATGAAATATTTTCGAAACAATAATTAACTTAAAATATCATTCAGCATGTCAACCATCATCATTTTATCACCACCATCATCACGATGTCACCTCTATCACCCAACTCCATATCAAGAAATATATATTTATTTTGTTTTATTTATTAATTGTAGAATACTATTTTTATTTTCTTTTCAGTTTAGTCTATATATAATCTCTTTATATTTAAGTTAAACCTATTCCCTTATATTATTGTGATCACATCATACAATATCAATGAAACCCTAACATTCTCCTCTTATTTTTGTATTTCTCTTTATTTTTTTGGATTGCTTCACATGGTATCAGAGCATGATTTTATGAAACGAGGCTAGGGGTTTTGCAGGGGGGCAACACGCCCCTACCAGGGTTCAAGGTGGAGCCTTGATTATTATTTTTTTGGAGTGATTGTATAACTTCGAGAAGATATTTGTTCAAATTCTGTAATCTGATTTTCATTTTCCTTTTTTTATGTTCTGGTTTTCTTTGTTTGTTGATTATGGCTACTAAAAGAGATGATTCACTTCAGTATGTGAGTGTGAGGTTGGATGGAAAGAATTATTCATATTGGAGTTATGTAATGAGAAATTTTCTTAAGGGTAAAAAGATGTGGGGATATGTTAGTGGAACTTCTGTGATACCTAGGAATATCGATAAGAGTTATATTGCTTTGATATATACATGAGAAGCAAACAATGCAAAGATTATTACTTAGATTAACAATTCTGTTGAGCATTCTATAGATACACAGTTGATAAAGTATAAGACATCAAAAGAGGTTTGAGATCATTTGCAAAGGTTATTTACGAAATCAAATTTTGAAAAGCAGTATCAATTAGAGAATGATATATGAGCTCTTCACAAAAAAAAAAAGAGTATTCAGGAGTTTATTATACTATGACATATCTTTAGGATCAATTATCTCTTGTAGAATCAACATAATTAAAGGCATGTGGTACCTAAATTACTTGTAGAAAGGAGCAACGATTGATACAGTTTTTAACGGCATTTTGCAATGATTTTGAAGGACTTAGACATTCAACTTTGCATCGTTCTCCACTATCTTTTGTTGATTTAGTTGTCAGTGAGTTATTAGATGAAGAAATACGTCTTCAATCTTATTCTGAAAAGAGAATTCTTTATACTTCTTATCTTTCTATGCTAGTAGTACCTTCTAAGCTAGTCTCTAATAGTTAGAATAAGTCTTACACAAGGGTTGCTTTTGATGAGTGCAATTTTTGTAAATATAAAGGTCATTGGAAGACTTAGTGTCCCAAGTTGAGACAACAAAATCAAGCTTGAAAGCCTAACAGCTAATCACAATCTAATGCTCATAGACCATTTCAGGACAATAAACTACCATACCACAATACTACAACAATAGTTTCATTAGGTTCTTTCACCGATTTTAGTACTCTAACTGAGCAATTTCATAAGTTTCTCTCTTTACAACCTCAAGTTATGTTCATTTTTTTTTCTATAGGTCAGTTGCCTCATAGTTCTTTAGGTATGCCACATTCTAAATGGGTCTTGAATTCTAGTGCTTCACATCATATGCCTCCAGATTCTTTATCTTTTGCTTCTATGTCCTCTTCACCTTCTATTCCTGTCATGACTACTGATGACATTCTCATGCCCTTACCAAGTGTTGGCTCTGTTGTCACACCTCACTTGTCTCACCTTAATGTTTTTCTTATTCCAAAACTCACATTAAATCTTGCTTATGTTGGTTAGTTATGTGATTCTAGTGATTATTTAGTCATCTTTTCCTTTTCTTTTTGTTGTGTGCAAGATCTGCAGTCTTAGAAGCTAATTGGGGCATGCCGTAGGAAGAATGGACTATAACGTCAGTTACTGATGCTGCTATTAGTTTTAATTTGGGACAGATGTTTATGTTTACTACATGTATATATCATTCAATGACAAATGAATTTTATATGCGACTTTTTTTAATAGAATTTTATAAAAAGTATTAGTAAATTCGTTCTTGAAAAATAAATTATCTTCAAGTCTTATGATTTTCTTAAAGATTAACAGGTTCAATATTATAATTTATCTTACAAGAAAGTTTGAATTTAATTATAATACCTTTATTAGTCTCCATGTTTATCCGAAGCAAGCAAATGCTATTCGGATGGATTTTAACTTTTTCTTGTTTATTTTTTCTCATGTTTATCACTGTTCTTTAAATATTTTTTCTCATTTATAAAATAGTTTATTATTATAATCAATTGTTGTTATTTTCCCATTATGGAAAACTTTAGAAAAATCCAAATGTAATTATGATTATATAAGTGTAATAATAAAATTTTCATCAGTATTTTGCGGTGATTTTTACCAACTGGATTTGTCCATTGCTAACTCCATCAGTAAACACCGACAAAAATATATCATCGGTATATACCGAGAGAATCTCAGTCGGAATAGAAGGAATAAAAAAAAAACCAAAGAGTAAGATGACATGTAAGTTTTTACAGACGACGTTATCGACGGAATTACAGCGGGATTCAAACAGGCAAACCGTATAATGACATGGCATTGATACCAATAGAATTGTCAATGAAATTACCATTAGAATAATTCCATAAAAAAATCGATAGGTAGTATTTAATATATGACCTAACGCTTGACCCTCCTTTCCCCTCTCCCCTATTTCTACTTCTTCCTTAAAAAATTCTCTGCAACAAAACAGCCCCCTCCCCCCATATTCTCCCTCTCATCTCAACACAATTCATCCTCTCACAACTTTTTCAATCACAACAACACTTTGTTTGACAACATCCGTGTCCTAATTGAAATTTTATTGAAGATTTTACATCTTAAGTAAGCAAATCTACCCTTTTTTTAATATGAACACAATTTTAAAATGTTAGTTTTTTTATTGCATTTTTTTTGTATATGTATTTTGTTTGGGTGTTTACTTGTTTTCTTTTTTTTTCTCAAACAAACTTGTTGTATGGATTTATGATTTTGTACATGTTATGGTTTGTTTTAGATGTTTTTTTTTTTTTGTAAATTGTTGAAACTTATGTCGAATTATTGACTTAGGTGTGTTATGATGAAATAAACAATGGCTTGTTTAACGGGTCTGTTTTATACTTTGTCAATTTTGTTGTCGAGTTGTAATTTCTGTAAATGTGTACAAATTTATATCTATGTAGATAATTGATAATGAATTAAGAGAAGTATTAAAATAGGTTGAATAATTTGGAGCTAAACCAATATTTTTACAAATTTATTTAGTTAACATAATTAATTAATACATGTTGTCATCATTTTTTGATATATGTTCGATAGAAATGTTTGACGATCGTTTATGAATGTATCGAGATTCACTTCAAGGATTGCGGATGATGGATTATTGTAATGGGGTTCAAGGTTTTATTAATTATGCAATATCTAATCCCAGAAATATTAATGGAAACGGTATTTGATGTCCATGCAAGAGGTGTAAAAATAAAAAAATTTCAATCCAGATGTTGTAATGATGCATCTTCTACAAAAAACGTTCATGGAAGAATACATGTGTTGGTATGCACGCACATGGAGAACTATTTGTTTCTCACGGGACCATGCTAGAAAGGATTTTAAAAAATATCAATTCAAAAAATGAAGATTAAAATCAATATCACTAATATTATTAATATGTAATACCATCATCATTGTTGTTGTTGTTGTTATCACCGCCACCATAACTATTGCTAATATTATCATTATTCGTAATAATAAAAGCATTCATATTAATATTATCATTATTTTAACAACCATTACCACAAGCATCATCACTATTATTATTGTTGTTGTTATTACCATTGTCATTATCACTATCATCCCAACAACTATTATTAGTATTTTTATTATCATCTCTAATTCTTCTTCTTCTTCTTCTTCTTCTTCTTCTCTCTCATATTATTATTGTTGTTGTTGTTGTTGTTGTTGTCATCAATAATATTATTATTTTCATTACTTTTTTATAATTATTATCACACTTATTATTACCATCTTCGTTATTACTATTATCATCAATAATATTATTATCTTCATTATTATTATTATTATTGAAAAAAATAAAAACTATAAACTTGATTTGAGGGATAAAATTGAAAGCCATAATAACTTTGAAAAAAAGACAAAGGAAAAAAATTAAAAATTAAAAGTAAAAGAACCTAATTAAAATACCTTATATATATAAATTAAACACCAAGTGTTAAATTGAAAACAAACAAAACTTCAACAAAAGAAAAAATGACTAAAAATAGTAATCAAAGCTAAAAGGTTTGAATCTGAAATAACAATAACAATGAGAACCATAATATATTTATCGGGGCAGGATAGAGAAATAAAGAAAGAAAAAAAAAGGATCATCGGTGATACATTGGTCATATTTGAAGAACACGCACTACCTATAATGAAAGAGAAGAAGACGAGGAATAAACTGAGACAATGGAAGCCTATTTTTCACCTCTAGAAACCATTGTATTTGCTGCCTAAAATGTGCAGTGACTCCAACGGGTGGGCGCGTGTTCTGCAAGCGCCAACAACTTTTTAAATATAAAATTATTATTTTAATTATAAATTACATTACTACCCTCAACCAAACTTATAATTAACAAAACAATCGAGGCTAAAATACCTCAATACCCCTGACTACAATGAATTCTACGTCTTGCATCCAAAGGTACATGTGTAATTTTAGTATGTATGAAAATACAAAAATATCTAAATACCCTTGACCGAGACCACTTATTTTTTCTAATTCCTGGTGGTATTTTGGTTATTTTACTGTTTATTAAAACATTAAATAGATGAAAATACCCCAAAACAAATCAGTAATGACTAAACTAATGCACCATGTGAAAAGATCTAAATACCCCTTAATATAATGAATTCAATGTCTTGCATCCAAAGATACATGTGTAATTCTATTATGTATGAAAAAACAAAAGTACCTAAATACCTCTACCCGAGGCCACTTATTTTTTATAACTTCTGGGGGTATTTTGGTTATTTTACTATTCATTAAAACATTGAATAGAAGAAAATACTCCTGAACAAATCAATAATGATTAATGTACCTTGTGAAAATACCAAAATAACCCTGATTTAAAACATGAATTTTTCAACAAGAAAGACAAAATAATAGAAAAATACGAATGGAGCTACATTGATTCCACATTTTGTTTTAGTTGTTTTTCAACAAGGATGTATCATAGAAAAACTCAGAAATAATAGGTAAGCGAGAAGGAGAAATAGAGGGGAGATTGAAAGGTTATCTCGGTGAGGATGTCGTGGATTATGAACTTTAGATACTGTTGAATTCTACCACCAGTTCGAAACAAAAATCTCAACATCCGTAACATAATGAAATGCAGCCCATCATTGTTCTGTAAGAACTTGGATGATGTTGAATAATAAAAAACAAACCTTAAAAGAAGCAATAATATTGTTGGATAAAAACTGGGTTAGGCTAATTGATAACAGTAATCGTTGGAGAATGCCTGATAAAATACACGAATTGGTTTGAGCAGCTGCATTACATGTGCCCATATTATGACATTTCCTTCATTGCCTCAGAGTAACTTTAGAAAGAACTGGCAACCTCCTCCTAACATGGATATTAGCTATTCTGTATTAATCATTTCTGATTTCCTGTTCGTCGCGAGCAGGACAACACTTTACTAACCTTTTGCTACACTTATACTGTGTTATTTTATATCTTCAAGTGCTTCTCTGTTTTGTTGTTATCTCTAAAAATGTTTGTTCCTAGCTTGCAGTTGCTGCTACTTATGTCGTGGTTCTCCTTTCTTTCTAGCATGTGAATCTGTTTAGCTTTTCCCCTGAGCAATAACTTTACGTATTATTTGAGTGCGTCACTAGATCATTTGACACGTACACTCTATTCTATGGGTTGAATAATTTTTTTTAATGTAAACAAATTATTTAGGTATTGCTAATATTTTTTTATAGAAGAATTGTTTTTTAAATTGTGTATAAATTGATTTAATTTGACTCGATCACCTTAGCGGGTCTAAAAAGGTTACCTAGATGATAAGTAAAAATACAATTTGATGGAAAATAATTAAAATGATATTTTTTTAATAAAAATTAAGACAACTGAGTTAACCTGTCAATCTGAATACCAAGATATGAGATCATGATAACCTTATAGAAAGCGAATTAAAACAAATTACGAAACTCAATTTTCAATAAGTCTAATGTTAAAGGATGAAATTAAAAAAAATCAATAAAAAGATCCCACAAAAATGACTAGAGCCAACTCAAGTTAACCTGTTAAACCCGTGACTTGAGTTATAAGATCAGGATAACACAATAAAAATAAAATTAAAACAAATTATGAAGCTCAATTCCCAATCAACCTAGTGTTGAAAAATAAAATTGAAAAACAAATCAATTAAAAAAACAACACAAGTAAACCAGAATTAACTCGACAACCCCGTGACTTGAGTCATGAGATGGAGATAACCTCATCGAAAGCAGATCGAAACAAATCACAAAATCTAATTCTCAATCAACCTAATGTTAAATGAAGAAATTGACACAAAAAAAAAGTCAATTAAAAAAAGAAGAAAAAAAATCAAGTCAATAGAGTTAACCCATCGAAACTGCGGTCCGAATCATGGATATGAGATAACCTTATAAAAAATGAATTAAAAAAATTATGAAGCACAATCTCCAATCAACCTAGTGTTGAAAAATAAAATTGAAAAACAAATCAATTAAAAAAACAACACAAGTAAACCAGAATTAACTCGACAACCCCGTGACTTGAGTCATGAGATGAAGATAACCTCATCGAAAGTAGATCGAAATAAATCACAAAATCTAATTCTCAATAAACCTAATGTTAAATGAAGAAATTGACAAAAAAAAGTCAATTAAAAAAAGAAGAAAAAAACATCAAGTCAATAGAGTTAACCCGTCAAAACTGCGGTCCGAATCATGGATATGAGATAACCTTATAAAAAATGAATTAAAAAAATTATGAAGCACAATCTCCAATAAATATAATGTTGAAGAATAAAATTGAAATTGAAAAACAAAACACAAATTAGAGAGAGAAAAAAAGAAAAAAAACAATATTGCAATGAATAGACACTACTAGAAAACTGATAAATATAAATGGAAATACCGACGCAAATATTCATTCGGTAAATTGCAATGAATTTTCCTGACGGAAATATTCCCTCGATATATACCGAGGGAATTACAGCGGGAAAAAAATTTTAAAAATCCAAAAAATATGATGTCCTGTCATTTATACCAACAGAATTACAGACAGAATAAATTCCATTGGTAAACTATTAACATTGTTCATCATATCAATTACAAAGGGAATCACCAACAGAAAATTTCATCGGTATTTTCTAGAGAGCTCTAAAATTGTTCACTTTCAAATTGCACTGTTAATTACTGTTCTTTACAGACAAAATCACTGACGGGTTGAAGTCATCAGTGTTATTTGACGGATTTCTAAAAAATTTTGATTAAATTGAAAATTCAAATTAAATATTACATACGGAATCACCGATGGATTAAAAAGTCGTCAATGATATTTGGTGGTTTCTGAAAATTTTTTGATTAAATTGATAATTTAAATTAAATATTATAGACGGAATCACCAACAGAATGATTAAAACTATTAATATTTAATTATTCGTTGGTAAAACCGTCGGTAAAACGCCCCAATAAAAAGGCTAGAATCTCTAATTTTACAACAGACGGACCTCCTTTCTTCTTATTCTTCTTCCCCATATGTAAAAAAATCAACTTCCCTTTCTTTCTCTTCTCTTCTCTCCTCAACTCCTTCTATTCTCCTCCATGCTAAGGTATATCTTCTTCTTCTTTCTTCTTTCTTCTTTTCCTTCTCAATTTTTTTTTAATTAATATACCTTACGATTTTTTTTTCTATTCTCAGCTTCACTTGCAACTACATTACGGTAAAAAATTTCTTTTTTCTTCTTTTTTTCATTATATATATATATTAATAATTGTATGAATGTTATTGTAGGATTTGTTTTTCATATGAGATCAATTTTTAGTTGATTTATTTTTAGCAATCACAACTTCATTTTTTTCATATGATTTTTTTTTAGTTGAATTTATTTTTTTTGTGTTATTTATTTGTTGCAAATTTATTTGAGTTGATTTTCTTCTTTTTTTTTTCCAAGCAACTCAGTTTTGAGTATTATAGAGTATTTTTATATTAATTTAATTATTTTATAGTTTTGTAAAATATATTTTTTAAAAGTATTTTTAAATAACTACCGACAGAATTACATACGGTATTTTTCTAAGGAAAATACCGACGGAATGATGCAGGTAATTTTTAAATTGTCTCGCACAAATACAACACCTTTAGATTATGATTAAACCTTCTAAACCTCTAAAAGAATAAAAAGAAAAGATAAAGAAAGAAAATATGTTGTTTTGTATATATTTTTCTATGTGTAGTAAATAAATTTATATAGATTTAAAATACTACAATAAAATATTATGACTGTTAATAAACTGTTAAAAAAAAATTATATCTTTAATTATAGAAAAATATAATTATAAACACTTAAAAATAATATTTTTTTCAACGTTGAGTAATTTTTTTTATTTATTTACAAACTAAACAAAGAAATTATTAATTAATGACTTGGTTCAGACAGCAGAGTCGGCAGAGACAACAAGACAAATAATGGCTTCTATGTTTTTAAATTGAGGAGTGAAGAAAATTGTCAAGAAGGTTTCTTTACTTGATTTGTTCGGACGGCAGCCTATCCTGAAAGCCCTACAACTCTTAACTAATGCTAATGAACAAAGACTTCCACCTGAGGCCACGGAATGAACAAGTCTTTAGGTACATGCAGTGGTTGGAAATAAATTCATTGCCATACAAATTAACGTCACAGACACGCTTATAAATGCCCTTATTAACATAAAAAATTCTGCAATTTTCCTAATCCCCAAGCATTGCAGCACTACAATTTCAACTTCCCTCATGGGAAAGCTTCCTGTTCCATTTCTTCCTTTTGTTTTCTCAACTCTCTTCACACTAATATTCTCTTCTGCGAGTGGATTATCTTTCAACTTCACCAGCTTCGTTGTTGGCGATCGAAACATTTCATACGAGCAGGATGCATCTCCTGCTCCAGATGGAGCTGTTCGGCTCACCAAAAGTCTAATAGATACTAATATGGCTTTAAGTTCCGGTCGAGCCACGTATTACAAATCGATGCAGCTTTGGGACAAGGCCTCGGGGAATCTTACAGACTTCACTACCCATTTCTCTTTTTCCATCAATTCGCAAACTAAAGCTCAATACGGAGATGGATTGGCTTTCTTTCTTGCGCCAGAAGGATCAATGCTTCGGCCTAATCTTTCTCAGGGTGCAGGTCTAGGTCTTGCAAGGAGTGATCAGCCACTAAACACAACGGCTAATCAATTTGTTGCAGTGGAGTTCGATATCTTCAAAAATGATTTTGATCCACCAGGCGAGCATGTAGGTATTGACATCAACTCAATGCAATCTGTAAATAATATTACTTGGCTGTGTGATATTAGAGAAGGGAGAAAAACTGAAGCTTCGATTAGTTATAATTCAAGTACACATAATCTGAGTGTCGCCTTCACTGGTAATAGAAGTAACAGTACTGTAGAAATGCAATTCCTTAGTCAAATAGTTAGTTTGAGGGATTACCTACCAGAAAGAGTTAGTTTTGGCTTTTCGGCTTCAACAGGAGATTTATTTGCCATACATACCCTTTACTCGTGGGATTTTAGTTCAAGCTTAGAAATTGATGATAATGTTACCAGTCCAATAGATCCAGCTGCAGCTTCTCCGCCAAATGGTGGTTCTCTTAGGAATCGGAAGAAGAACAGGACAGGACTGGCAGTTGGATTGGGTGTTGGAGGTGGTGCTATAGTTGTTGGGGCCGCTTTGGTTGGGATTGTTATTAAGTTTATGCGTGGGCACGAAGAAGATGAAGGAGATGGTCATATCCTTGAAGAGTACATGGATGATGAATTTGAAAGGGGAACAGGACCAAAGAAGTTCTCTTACCAAGAATTGGCTCGAGCTACAAGTAACTTCAAGGATGAAGAGAAGCTAG
>Ga0307507_10012028_pt1 | contig 10787 bp, 8 predicted proteins | sample 7_EM_MG_FD_207223 | JGI IMG/M metagenome (GOLD analysis project Ga0307507, IMG submission 207223) | Populus trichocarpa ectomycorrhiza microbial communities from riparian zone in the Pacific Northwest, United States - 7_EM | ecosystem: Host-associated > Plants > Roots > Unclassified | place... | reverse complement strand
ATCAAATCGAATGTATCATTCGTGATAAGCTTGATTTGATGAGGAATGTCGTACCAACAAATGAAAACAAAAGGATCCAACGAGCTTGGAGGGTGAATACCATAGATTCTTAATGTGTTAGTTAGCTAGTTGTATTGGTTTCCCTAACGAATCTAGTGAGGTTTCAGTTTTGTGGTCGGTGGCTAGCATGTAGCCATCTGTTGTTTTATGTTTCTGTTATCGTTGTAAATCTGGGGTATGCCCCTTATAATGTTTGTATCTTCTTCTTTTAATACATACGTCAACTTACCAAAAAAAAAAAGATAAATGCATAACTTGTAGGAAAGCAAAGTCTAGGACTCAACCACATGGCTTGTATACCCCTTTGCCTGTACTGAAAGAACCATGGGTAGACATTTCGATGGACTTCGTCTTAGGTTTACCTAGGTCAAAACGGGGTAGGGATTCCATCTTTGTAGTTGTTGATAGGTTTTCAAAGATGGCACACTTCATTCCATGTCATAAAACCGATGATGCAACTAACATTGCTGATTTGTTCTTTATGGAGATAGTACGGCTTCAACGGGTCCCTAAGAGCATTGTTTCTGATAGAGATGTTAAGTTCCTTAGCTATTTTTGGAAGGTGTTATGGGGCAAATTGGGTATTAAATTCTTGTTTTCAACTACTGGTCACCCCCAAATAGATGGACAAATCGAAGTAGTTAATAGGACCTTAACACAACTTTTGTGTGCTGTCATTGAAAAGAACTTAAAGAATTGGGAAGATTGTTTGCCATTTATAGAGTTTGCATATAATCGCAGTGTACACTCTACTATTGAATTTTCACCATTTGAAATTGTGTATGGATTTAACCCTTTAACTCCAATGGATTTGATTCATTTGCCTGTTGATGAAAAGGTTAGTTTGGATGGTAATCGTAAAGCACAGGTGGTAAAGCAACAAGTATATGCTCTACTAATCCTTGGCCAGGGAAAAGGAAAACATATAAAAAGTTAAGGTAAAGCAAATAAATGATAAACAATCTCAAAGGGGGCTCACTAAGGATAATATACTTTAGGTTGGCCTTTTGGTTCATGTGGTTAAAATCCTTAATGCCTTTATCATCTTTATGAACACATGTAATGCGAATGTAATCTCAACAAGATATGAAGCAAGTTCTATAGATACATATCATTGAAAGAATGCACAATCAAAGAACATAATGTTGAAGGCTCAAAAGCTTGCATTGGTATAACATTATAAAGTCAACATGACATATTTTCAAAGTCAATCCCTAAACCAATTAAACGTTAAAACTTGCATGCACACTTATTCATTTGATTTATATCTTCATCTATCACACCTAATTCTCATACATAATACTCATATTCTCATAAACCAATGAGAGTTCAAAAGGATTAAACATAGATTTTTTTTTTACACAACAAAGAAAACTAAAATTCTCTCAATACTTTTTTTTTTATTCGAGGAAACCCCACTCCCCGGAAAGCGCACTTTGTGGGCCCAGATGAGCGAGCAAAACCTTACAAGAGGTGCAAGCCCTGACTCGAACTCGAGACCTGCTGTGCAGATCTCCAGCCCTTTACCATCACGCTACGCCCCCTGGTGACAAGATTCTCTCAATACCCCCACACTTTAAACACAACATTGTCCTCAATGTTGAAATGAAAGAAAAGGAATATAAGAGAATGAAAAAAATAAAATAAAATGCAAAAAATAAAAGATAAGGGAAAAAGAAAGCAAATCTGATTTTTTTTTGTGCTGGGTTGCCTCCCAGTAAGCGCTTTTGTTTTATGTCATTGGCTCGACACATCGCATGATCATGCTTTATAGATCGGTTCAGCTAACTCCATAGAAGCAGTGATTTCTGTCGTCCAACCTTCATAGAAAGGTTTCAAGCGATGCCCATTGACCTTGAGCACTTTGTTTGTTTCTAAACTCGTAATTTCAACTGCATTATAAGGAAAAACATTAGAAACAACAAAGGGTACAATCCAACGAGAGCGTAACTTTCCAGGAAAAAGTTTCAAATGTGAATGATAAAGGAAGACTTTGTCTCTAACATGAAACTCTGTTCTTGTAATCATTCGGTCATGAAAACTCTTAGTCTTTTCTTTACAAATCCTTGTATTCTTAAAATCATCATTTTGTATCTCTTGTAATGTGGTTCCGGTGTTTTTTGGTACCAAAATGATAGGCGCCACCTATTTATTATCCGTGATGGGGTAAATGACCCCTACATCATAGAGGATAGTTTGCAAAGTTTGCAAAGCCAATGCTGATTCCTGCATGTTTTGGGGAACACATATAATTCAAAACTACGCTTAATCCATCCTCACAATCAAAACAAGAACTTGCTGCACACACTTATCAACCTGGTCATAGCATGTGATAAAATAAACATTGCTGTAAGGATATTTTATTGCATCATGAAAATTAAATTCAATCTTTGTATCTTCTACTTCCATGTAAAAAGTATCCTTACCATAATTAATATTCATATTTGCAGTTTTCAAGAATGGTCTCCCAGACAATATATAAGAGTGTTGTTTGACAAATCACAAGAATCACGTTCCATATCAAGAATATAAAAATCACATGGAATAACCAAACTATCAATCTTGACTAGGACATCTTCTATCACACCAAGTGGATAAACAAAACCACGATCCACAAGTTGTATTACAATACTAGTTTTATTCAAAGGCTCCAGACTAAGAGAATCATAAACATGTTTAGGCATAACACTAATGGATGCACCTAAATCGCACAAGGCCCTGTTAAAACTAGCATTACCAATAACACATGGGATAATAAACACACATGGATCTTTTTGCTTTAAAGGCATATTCTTTTGAACAACAACAGATACAACTTCACCCATACTTACCATTTCATGGCCTTTTAGCTTGTAGGCTCTCTTGGTGGTACACAATTCCTTAAAGAATTTGGCATACTTGGGAATTTGCTTGATAGCATTAATCAAATGAATGTTGAGTTTCACTTTCTTGAAAACCTCTAAAATCTCTTTTTCTTTGTCCTCTTTCTTATACCTAGAAGAACTCACGGGAAAGGGTGGAATTGTTTTAAAACTGGAATTCATTGAGTGAGGACTTACCTTTGGAGTGTTGGTCATGGTTTCAATTTGTGAAGGAAGAGGATGTTTCTTCTTTACATTCAATTTGGTTTCTATCTGCTCTTCTTCCTCTATCTCAATTTGTTTCAACCTTTGTTCTTCAAGTTCCTTCCCACTTCGCAGCATGATCGCACTAACATTCTCTTTTGGATTCAATGCTTAGGAGGTTAATTTTCCATTCATTTGTGCTTCGAATTTCCCTACACTTGAAGCTATTTGCCCCATTTGCTTCTCTAAGCTGTGAATGCTTGACCTTGTTTCCTATTGAAAAGACATGACATTTTGTTGCAAGGTCACAGTGTTAGAAGCCAAAGTTTTCATCTTCTCATGAAGATCATCACTGGATGACGACCCTATAACATTGGAGTTTGTGAATGGAGGGGGCTGTCTCCCTTGATAATTCTGTTGGGACAAAAATCCATGGGGATGAAACTATCGACCTTGATTGCCTTGTTAAGGCGGGTTCCCATAGCACAAGTTGGGATGATCTCTCCATCCGAGATTGTATGTGTTGGAAGAAAGATCATCCATTGAATACTCCATCAACTGCATTAGCTTGTTCAATGCAATCTTCTTGCATTGTTGGGCACATATCCGAAGCATGTCCTTGTAAAGAGCATACGCTACAAACTTTCACCTGTTGTACATTTCCACAAGCCAAAGAACACACAAGAGAAGTTAGATCATTAACTTTATTCTCAAGGTTAAAAATACTTACCTCATTTACTCGTTTGCTTAAGAAGTCTCCACGAGTGCTAAATTGTTTCGAGTTGGCTCCCATATTTGAGATCAATTGGTGTGCAGCCTCGGGCATCTTATCGACCAATGCCCCTCCACTTGCCGCATCAATGATACTGTGGTTAGTAGGCATCAGTCCTTCATAGAAATATTGAATGAGCAGCTGATCGAGTATTTAATGATGAGGGCATTGAATACACAATTGCTCAAATCTTTCCCAATACCCGGAGAGTGTGTCACCATGAGATTGTTAAATCCCACATATATCTTTCCTTATGTTAGCAACTCGAGATGTTAGGAAATACTTCTCAAGGAAAATCTTCTTCATGGCATTCCAAGAGAAATGTCATGCCTTTGCTGCCCCTTTTAAAGAGAAAGGGAAAGCTTTCAACTTAACATGTTCTTCATCCACTCCGTTCGGTTTCATGCCAACACAAACAATATAGAACTCCTTAAGATGAGTATGAGAATCTTCTCCCACAGGTCTATTGAATGTTGGTAGCAAATGTATAAAACAAGACTTGAGCTCGAAGTTGACATTGTTGTCGATATTTATGCATAATGGTTGATTTTCCATGTTAGGAGCAGCAAGCTCCTTGAGTGTTTGTTGTCATACAACAGCCATGGTGTTGACACAAGCTTCCTTTCGTAACCTACGTAAAGTGTTTTCTATTTCGAAATCCACCTACATAAATCGTCAAGAAAACTCAAAAGAAACCAATCACACAAGAGATTTAAAGTGGTGCAAATTGAATGAAAATCCTACGCTAGAAAACTAAAACTACCTAAAAACCCTAGAAAACAAAAGGCCGATACCCAATTCCACCAAAAAATTGGTTTTGAACAGTAACTGTACCGTACTGTACAGTACTGCCACAAGCAAAAATCTCCTTTTTTTTTTCAAAAAAATAAATAACAATCACAATAAATAAAAATCACAGCACAAGAATCAACTAAAATCACCTCCCTAGCAACGGTGCCAAAATTAGTTGCGATGTCGCGGTCACACAAATTAATTACCGTAGCTTAAGACACAACACACAAGATAGTATAAAGCAAGCAAGGGGTCGATCCCACGAGGAAGGTCTAGTTTAGATTTTGATGCTCTATGATATGCAATTTGAGGGGGTTTGGAAGTTATCTAGGCTAAAAGAAAAGAAAACAGAAAAATTTCAAGCAAAATTTTGATTGTGGGTTGCGTGACCATCTGATCACGAGGTTCGCATCAGTACCCCAGTAATCATAATCTCAAATTTGACCTAATTCAGAGTTGATTTGATCTAATTGTCCCTTGTTTAGTTTTCTGCAGTAGAAACCAATAAACGTCTTTTCAAACAACTTTTTTTTCATGCTAATGATATATTTTGGACAGTAACCAAATGAAATAACTATATATTTTTATTTTTTTTTATATCTTGCGAAATCAAGGAGAATAAGAAATTGGAGACTAAGGAAATTTTTACGGAAACAACAAGAAACAAAAATTTCAGAAGGATATAACCTGATTAATGGAGACAAGCTCTTATACCAAATGATACGAACCTCGTGATCATGTGGTCACGCAACCCACAAGCAAAGACATAAATTCCCGAAAAGCCAAGTAAATTAGATTTGATAAGAGTGGCCATAAAGATAACTTGTACCTAGGTACCAGCACTATTGGAAACGGAAACCCCCACCTAACGAATATTGATTCAGGAACGAGAAGTATAAGGATGATGCCCCGAAGCTAGTTGTTCTTCGATAAGTTGTTTTCAATTCTTTAGAGAACCATGGAAGGGAGATTATCTCATCAACACACACACACACAGTGCGGCAAAAAAGAAGTTTTATTAATCTGAATTGTCTAACCCTTACATGTTTGGCTATGCCTTTATTTATACCGACTTTAAACTTAAAGAAACCCTAATGGACCCCCCTTAGGTGGACTTATATGAAACCCACTTACAATTGACCCAAATAAGTAATAATAACCCAAATACTAAGAAGAAAATAATAAAAATAATAAAAATCTGAAAATTACCATCCTAAATATGCTAGAATCAGATTTGTCGCTCTTAAGAAGTCCCAAATAAACTAGAAAAAATCTGATTTGGAAAATTTGTGTTGCTGCCCCTTTGGATGTCCTTGATTAGCTTGGATTTCCTTGTTTAACTTGGACAAATAAGAAAACAAATTTTCTTATTTGTTGCTGATTTAATTACTTTCCTTCCTAGATTAGGAAAAACACTAAATAATCCTCCCCTCTTTAGGAAGAAAATTTGGCCAACTTCCTTAATTAGGACAATAAATTGTTCACTTTCTATCCTTGTAGCATTAGGAAAAAAAACAAGCCTAACAAGGCTGGTAGGGCCGGACACAGTAGCCCCTTGTTCCACACGAATTTGGCTCTTTTTGGACATGAATTAGATGAATTAAAGGTTGTCCTTCATGCTCCTTAAATGTCCCAAGCCCCTCTAGGTCCATCTTGCTCCATATGTTCTAAACAAGCCCATTCAATGCTTGTTTAAGCTTCTTTGCCCTAGCTCTTGTAATTGGCCCAATTCGCACCTCCAATGGGTCGTTGACATGATTACGCTTGTTCTTCAGCTAATCCTGATTAAGCCACCAAACCTTGGCTTAGTTTTTCGCATCCTTGAGCTAGAATCCTCCTTCGTTCCCTCTCCCTTACTGGATACATGACACAAATAGAAAAAATAGAAGAAGTCGAAGACACAACAAGAATAGAGTTTACGATAGGAAGAAGAATGATTTATACTCGAAATTATAAATCTGACTTTTATTTAGAGCAGAACTGATCGAAAACAAACAAGTGTGAAAGTTATTAAAATGACTCAAAAAATAGCCAAATATCCCAAATATGATGATACTATACTGGCAAGAACAAAATCAACAGAAACAAAACAAGTTTTGAAAGATAAAGCAAAACAAACGCGTTACGGCAAGACAAAACCCGATTCTAGAACCTAAGGAAAAAGCTATCCAAATGACCTTGAATTTAATATATAGTATTTGGATAGGAAGAAAATAACAAATTTCAGTTTATAGGTCGTTCTATTATGTCTAGAAACCCAAACCCGTTGTATGATCAGTTTGCGGCAGAATTGAACCTCCAATTAAAATCTCAAAAAATTGATATCTAAATAAGCCCAAATTTAATATATGGTTTAATCTCACCGCCAATATATAGAATATGAAGTATAAATGTATTCTGAGGTGATTTGCTTATGGTTCACTAAGAATAGTGTTTCTGCGGCAGAATTGAACCTCAAATTAAAACCTCAAGCAAACAATATCAGAATAAGCCCAAATTTGACATATGATGCAATCTCACCCCCAATAGACTGAATATAAAGGTTCAATTGATTCCGAGGTGGTTTACTTATGGTTCAACAAGAGTTTTTTTTTACAGCAAAATTAAATCATCCTTCAAATTTCATCTAATCTCTCCTTTTTTTTTATATATATATATATATATATATATATATATATATGATGCGAACCTCATGATCACGTGGTCACGCAACCCACAATCAAGATTGAGATCTGATTCCGGAAAGTTGAAATAGGTCTGATAGGAGTGTGACACAATGAAAACCTGCCCCAAGGCACCAACACTATTGGATTGAGTAGAATGACGACACGAAGCCAGTTAATATTCGATAAGTCAGATTCAATTCGTTCAAGAACTGAAGAATGCAAGAATCACTCTCACACGTTAAAACTGAAAAATTCAGAAGTAATATTGATCAATGGCTCCTGAAATTTTGGTTAGATGAGTTTAAATAGTTCTTGAAAAATTAACCTTAATGGATGTACCCTTGTGGGCTGAATTGACCTACGTACAAAACTGACCAAAAAACCCTAAACTGGAAAGCCCATGACTTGATCAACAACAAAGAAATGTGAAAGTGATGAAAATGAGTCAAACAATAGCCAAATATCCCAAATATGATGATAATATACTAGTAGGAACAAAATCAACAGAAATAAAATAAGTTTTGAAAGATAACGCAAAACAGACCCGTTACAGCAAGACAAAACCCAATTCTGAACCTAAAGAAAACGCTATCTAAATGACCTCGAATTTAATATATATTATTTAGATACCTAGAAAACAACAAATCTCATTTTATTTGTCGTTCTGTTATGACTAAGTACCAGAACCCCTTGTATGATCAGTTTGCGGCAAAATTGAACCTCCAATTAAAACCTCAAGAAACTGATATCCAAATTAGCCCAAATTTAATATATGGTGCAATCTCACCCCCAGTACACAAAATATGAAGTTTCAATTGAGTCTAAGGTGGTTTGCTTATGGCTCACTAGTGTTTCTGCGGTAGAATTGAACCTCGAATTAAAACCTCAAGCAAACGATATCAAAATAAGCCCAAATTTTATATATGTTGTAACAAAGGAACACTAAAAAAAAACCAAAAATAATTGAAACTTTACCATAAGATTCCAGAGGTATTGTTCTATGTTGGAGTAAAGTTTCAGGTGAATCGGAGTTCGAAAATGACTTGCGATATAGGTCAGAACAAGCTGTACGAATTTTGTTATTTACTTCCTTTTGACTTGTGGACTTCCTATTTGGCGAGAATCCTTTTCCTACAAGAATGTCGGAGCTTGTTTCGGGAATTTCCTAGTTTCACAAAGATCTTTAATAAGCTATAATATAATCTCCAAGTATGACAAGGATTCATTAATGTTTCAGAATTCTTTTCTTATAAGGGGATTCATTATTCATCCTAGTTACATAAGGAAAGAAGGGCTGGTGGTATTTAATGACAGATTAATTATTTTTAATATTTTCTTTCATGTTTGGGCTTAATTAATACTTTGTTTTTCAGCTCGATCCAACGGTTGGATTTGGAGTTATGCTCAATAGTGTAAAACTGGACGGTAGAGAATTTTACGCCAAAATCCAAATTTGACCTTACTTGGGTCGTATCACAAGGCTAAACCGAATCATTCCCTCCCTCTTCAAGAAGATTTGCCCTCGAATCTTGAATAGGATTAGTAGCAACTTCATTAGCCTCTTGTTTAAGCCTTTGAAATTCCCTTTTTGCTAACACCTTTCTCCAACAACACTTTATGGAAGTAGTGACCAACAAGAATTTCAAATAACCATGTCGTACTAACCACTTGCGTACATACTTTTGAATGATAACAGCGGCTCTCTTTCATCTTTTATTTTTTTGGCGTTGTACCTCTTTTTTCCATGAAGCTTGAAGATCATAGAATAATCTTATCAACTTGTTGTTCTAAAACCCCTAAACCATGGCTTAGTTTTTCCAATCCTTGAGCTAGAATACTTCTTCGTTCCCTCTCCCTTGCTTAATACATGACACGAATAGGAAAATATAAGAAGATGAAGACACAACAACAATAGAGTTTATGATTGGAATAACACTGATTTAGACTCAAAATTACAAATCTTACTTTTGTTTGGACCAGAATTGATCGAAAACAAACAAATATGAAAGTGATGAAAATGACTCAAACAACAACCAAATATCCCAAATATGATGATAATTTACTAGCAGGAACAAAATCAACAGAAACAGAACAAGTTTTGAAAGATAACGCAAAAACAAACGCGTTACGGCAAGACAAAACCCGATTCTAAAACCTAAGGAAAAAGCTATCCAAATGACCTTGGATTTAATATATAGTATCTGGATAGGAAGAAAACAACAAATTTCAGTTTATAGGTCGTTCAATTATGTCTAGGTACCCAAACCCCTTGTATGATCAGTTTGTAGCAGAATGGAACCTCTAATTAAAACTTCAAGAATCAGATATCCATATAAGGAGAAATTTAATATATAGCGCGATCTCACCCCCAATACATAGAATATAAAGTTTCAATTGATTCTAATGTGGTTTGTTGATGGTTCACTAAGAGTAGTGTTCTACAACAGAATTGAACCTCAAATTAAAATCTCAAGCAAATAATATCAAAATAAGCTCAAATTCTATATATGTTGTGATACTCCATAGACAAAATATGAAGTTTCAATTGATTATGAGGTGATTTGCATATAGTTCACTACGAGTTGTGTTTCTGCAGCAAAATTGAACCTCGAATTAAAACCTCAAGAAAATGATATCGGAATAAGCTCAAATTTGATATATGATGTGATCTCAACGCGTTACGGCAAGACAAAACCCGATTCTAGAACCTAAGGAAAAAGCTATCCAAATGACCTTGAATTTAATATATAGTATTTGGATAGGAAGAAAACAACAAATTTCAGTTTATAAGTCGTTCTATTATGTCTAGATACCCAAACCTCTTATATGATCAGTTTGCGGCAGAATGGAACCTCTAATTAAAACTTCAAAAATCCGATATACATATAAGGAAAAATTTAATATATAGCGCGATCTCACCCCCAATATATATAATATAATGTTTCAATTGATTCTAAGGTGGTTTGTTGATGGTTCACTAAGAGTAGTGTTTCTACGACATAATTGAACCTCAAATTAAAAACTTAAGCAAATGATATCAAAATAAGCTCAAATTTTATATATGTTGTGATATCACTCCCATAGACAAAATATAAAGTTTCAATTGATTATGAGGTGATTTGCATATAGTTTACTAAGAGTTGTGTTTCTGTGGCGAAATTGAACCTCGAATTAAAACCTCAAGAAAATGATATTAGAATAATCCCAAATTTCATATATGATGTGATCTCAACCTCAATAGACAGAAGATAAAGTTTCAATTGATTATGAGGTGGTTTGCTTATTGTTCACTAAAAGATGTGTTTCTATGGCATAAAAACAAAAATAACAGAAGGATATGACCTTGTTTCGGAGCCTAGCTTTGATACCAACTGATGAGAATCTCATGATCACGTTGACCACACTACCCACAATCAATATTGAGATCTGATC
>Ga0307507_10012027_pt1 | contig 10787 bp, 8 predicted proteins | sample 7_EM_MG_FD_207223 | JGI IMG/M metagenome (GOLD analysis project Ga0307507, IMG submission 207223) | Populus trichocarpa ectomycorrhiza microbial communities from riparian zone in the Pacific Northwest, United States - 7_EM | ecosystem: Host-associated > Plants > Roots > Unclassified | place... | reverse complement strand
ACAAGAAGGGGCAAAGACTCAATGACAATAATACAAATTAGATTATGCAGTGCTACATAAACCATAACCTCTTAGTTAAAGCATTTGCACCAACGAATACATGAAAACTTGCACAAAAGAACGAGAAGAAAGTTTAATGGGCCTTGTCTCTAGCACATAAAGCATACAAGTTAAAAAATATCACGCAGAAGTACCATAGTCAAGAAATAAAATCAATATAGCACAGCCATAGCTTCATGTACAAAAAGAATAAATCACTCGCTTCATAGAGCACCAATTAAAAATGGAAGCATTTAAGATTTCATCACAATAATTTTACTAACTAATAATAAGAGAAGTCATTGGGAATATCAAGAAAAAGTATAGGCAGAAAGGAAAAGGAAAAGGAAAAGGAAAAGTGAAATATGCACCTCAGAACGAAGATAAGGAACAGAAACTGTCGTGAATACAAATCCTGCAATGATATAATAGGATGGAGGTTTTCCCTTCACATGTGGAGGAATTAGCCTTCTGTGAGTTGAGAGTTTGATGACAAATTCTAGAGTCTTAGAATTCCGAAGAACTTTGATCGCTGCATTATCCCCGGTATACTTTTGAGAGATAAGATAGCTGAAGCCAATGCGCTCACCATGCCGAAAGGGAACTGAAATGTCAACAATAAAAGGGGGTGAAATTTCATGCCAAAGAGAATGCTGCATGAATTACCTTTGTATACTATCAGTTCCTAACAAAGCTTCAGGTGTCTGTTTTGAACATAAGAACTTATACACGAACCTGTTCCATCATTAGCAATATCTACCCCATCAAAGCTGAGAATAATGTCTGATGGCTGCAAGACTTCAGATTCTAGAGCAGTGGGATCAACTCTTCTGATACGAACACCCTTCTGATCAGGTTTCATACCCATTGCCATACGCAAATCTGGATTTTCCATCTTCTGCCATTCAATCCCAAGAAATGGAAATCCTAGCATGTAAGGGATGATCATCAGACTTTAACCAGGATCAGTAAGCAATGTGACACTACTAAAATATACACAAAGCAACTTAATTACACAGTATATATACACTTGTATACAAAGCCAGGACGAAATATGTCATAACAGTTAACCTGTGTAGGCTCCATTCTTCTCATAATCTTGGATGAAGTGCTTGATGACCGGTGTTGGTATAACATACCCTATATTCTCAGCATCTTCATGTTTAAGGGACTGAAACGCAATGCCCACACATTCACCTTTATCATTAAAGGCAGGACCACCAGAATTTCCGGAGTTTATAGCAGCATCTATCTACAAATGAAACCATGAGAAAGGTGTGTAAGGGCAGTAGTTCAATAATTACAAAAAAACAAAATGCAAGAGTTTCAACAATGTTACTTGCAAACCCAAAAGCTCTGTGGATCCATGGACATAAGACAGGATCTCTATACGTGATACAACACCACTTGTCACAGAAATTGTGTCCCCTCCGATTGGGTAACCAACGACAGTTACAGCATCTTGAAGAGCAGGCAATTCTCCAAACTCAACAGGTGATACCCCTTCCCAGAACTCATCATCATTGACTGTTAGCAAGGCTGCAAATCACAAAAGGAAATTTTGCATTGAGCAAAATGTTTTATCCTATGCATCCAACAAGGTATATAGACTTAATCAACCTTGTTCCGTCATAAGAGAACTGCAAATCTAATTAACATTACCTGCTAGAGCTACTTCTACAATTTTCTTTTCATCACTCTCATTCCCTTACCACAGGAAAGCTTGACTACTTGTGGGATCATCTCTTGTCCTAACATATAATCACCTAAATCCCTAATTGCCTCCAACGAAACTTGTATGAACTTTCCTTGCGCATCACAGTCACTATTTCACATCTAAACAGAAATTGAATAATTACACCATTCCAAAAAAAAAATGCACATACAAGTTATCCTAGCCCATAAAAGCTGACATTTTGCATTCGATGCAAGAAAGTAAGATGCAAAAAAACCCAACTCATCAAACAGAAATAAAGTTTAGAATCAACAAAACTAAAAATTGATCAAGTGCATATATTTCTCGAAAATATGCCCTAATCACACTAAGATACTTGCTTTCTTCGATGTGCATTACAAACCACTTTTAACACAGGATATAGTAAACAGCATGAGCCTAATGACAAGAATATTTACTTATACAACATGAAAAGCTTGAATCTTTACCAATATCACATTCGGTTCCGATAGCAAGAACAGTAGCCAAATACTTAGTATCAGAGCCACGCTTTTTAAGCTTAACCTGTGTATAATGCTCCACAGAGTGTGCATTAGTCAAAACCCTCCTCCCTCGAATAACAAACCCACTACTACTCGAACTATACTGCCTCTTCCTCTGCCACGGAAGCGAGAAATTCGGCTCCGTATGCACACAAAACACCTTTACCACCGCATCCATCGCCGGCAACACCCTCGCCACGCCTTCCACCGGTGTCGCAACCCCAATCTCCCCATTAGTTAATGGCGGGGGCTTCTCTGGTGAGTGCTTTGGTCGCTTCTTAGGGCGGCCGCGGCGGTTTTCGAGGTGATTGGCGCTGGTTGGGGTGGTGGAATTCACAATTTCGACATTGTTGACGGAGAAAACCTCGTCGTTTAAGGTGGGTGTCGTGGGATCTAGGGTTGTTTGGGTTTTAGATTTGCGGCCTCGTTTCTTCCGTTTTCCATCACTGCCCATTGAGAAATGGTTTAAGAGTTTTAGGGTTTTAGGGTTTTTTCTTTTTTTTTCTTAGGTTAGATTTTGTAGAAGTAAGATTGAGTCTCACTTTAATGATGTGATAATTGTGATGTTGAACAGGGCCAATGGAGAGGGGAAGCTATGGTGGATTTATACTTTTTAAAATACTATTTTGGAAAAATTAGTCTAATTATTTTCTTCACTTATTATTACAATATTGTTATTTTAATTAACGAATAAAAAGTTTTTATATTAAATATTATAATTTTACCACCATCTTTTTGGGAATAGAATTTCAATCGAGAATCGTAATTTCGCTTCCAATGCCTTGGTGACTCCCAAAGAAGCCTTCGAAAAAAAAGCAATAATCTCATTATCATTCCTTTTAATAAACATTAGACCTTAAACTCACAAGCTCCAAACAAGCTTTCAAATGAAACCCAGAAGCTTTATCCCAGACTTTTTCTCCTTTATAACATACAAGCATGGTGTAGGGTGGGTGAAGGCCATGAGATTGAGGAAGGGGTTTGGAATGGATATCGATTGGCAGGTGAGTTTTTTATCTTTTTTTTTTCTTGATCTCTTTTGCTTTTGAAGTGTGGATTTTTATGTGATTCTATTGCTCTATCTTTGCAAGGTTTTTAGCTCTTTTCCCTGAGTCTCTTACTTCATTGCTTTCAAGTGGTTTCCAAAGAAGGTTAATTCATCTTTTTATGCTTTTATATATCTTCCCTCTTCTTTTTTTCCCTTGCCATGATGTTTCTTATGTGAAAACTTTGTTCCCATCCTTGGATTTCTCTAAAAGAGAAGGGCTAAAGAGGCATTGTCCTCCACTTGAGAAGCGTTTGTTTTTCTTGGTGCTACCTCTAGAAGATTATAGATTGCTCGTAAATGGCCAACTAGCAGGGATTGTGTATGGAGAAGCAATGTGAATCATACACGTCTTATTGAAGTCAAAGGAGGACAAATTGGGTGCATGAGAAAGATTAGCTATAATGGTTCCCTGGTGGTGGCACTCATTTCAAGCATGGAGCAGCTGATGAACTTAAGTTTCTTGTATCACTTATTCACTTTTGAACTGGTTAATTTATCATTTAATACAGTGGCAATGATACCAGTAATTGATGATATTTCCAAAACTCAAGCACTATAATGTTTCATCTCTAATGATACAGGTTAGGAAATATGGTAACTAATGATACATGTGATCCATGTTCAGCTGGGGTTGTTCAAGTTCTGGATGTTAGCTATGGTTTTGCTAGCTTCTCATCTTATCTTTTTCCTTTGGATATACAAACAATGTTTTTTGGTCCCAAAGATGGCCATAAAAATTAGATTCAATTTGCTTTATAACGAGGAATCAGTGCCATGACTTCTGTCATTGCCACAAAACAACTATCATACCCTTCTGGCTCTTTTGAGAATGTTCATTGTTCGAGGTGTGTTTGCTTGGGTGTTCTATTCTGGATTTGGAGCAATTTATAGGTGTTAACCTAGCTTTCCATTCCTTACTTCTTTCATATGATTTCTTTGAGATTGCATTTTTTTTCAGCACCGAGCTTCAAACCATGTTCATCTCTAATTACTTTAGGAGTCAACCCAATATACTCCAGTTCAGGTCAAGTAGCTCCAAGGTAAATTTCTAGAGGTTTTTTTTATTAAAAAAATCGTTTTTTTAGGTTTTTAGCCTTTTTAACTTCATTGATTGTTGGTTGACATGGCTTATGTGTTTTTTAATGGTTATTTGGGTTTAATTGGTTCCTTTACTTTCTTGAACTGTATTTGACAAGGGGATTGTTGCTTTGTTTACAAGAAGACATTATTAGATCTTTTTTGGGCTACAAGGAGAGACCAAATTATGGTAAATTTACAAGACTACAAGGAGAAACTAGATTGTGGTCGCTATGTTGCTGTCATCACATATGTATCTTTGAGGGAGATGATAAAACCTGGTGCCTTCACTATTATATCTCCTATGATTATTAGATGGTTGATTGCTTGCCATTTGAATTTACTTCTTTTGCTTTTATCTTTAAGGGTTAAATGAAGTTTCCTTGACATTTTTATTATTTGAAGGCCTTCTGTTTTGGATTTTGGGGTAATATACAAGACATTATGTACTAGGGGCTAAAGTTGTGACTTCCATACTAATGTTTGTGATAGTTTCAGGTATTCTCATGGTTCTTTTCCTGAACATATCAGTTAGATTTTGTGAAACTATTTAGATGTTTGGTAAATGTTGTTGTAGTTGTGTTGTGTTTTTTACACAAATGGTTGGTATCCATACCAAATTTGCTGGAGATAAGGAGATTCTAGAAAAGCTATAGAAAGAGTTTGATGTCTAAACCAAATATTTCTCTCATGTATTGACCATGCTTTATTCCTTAGCAATATCATTGTCAACATCGACAACCTCCACCATTGCTAAATCTCTGACTCTTTCTTATTTGTTTTTAGAAAAAAGAAAGAGAATATTCTCTCTAACTATCAAAGCTTGTTGAATGAAAGCAAAGTCTCAATCTTTCTCAGGCACAAAGGTAGAGAGAGACGAAGTGTGAATTGGAAGACAAAAATAACAGCAACCCACATAAGGGGTTTCTTAAAAACCTAGCAAAATTCATGTTTTCTCTAGGTCCTCAACAGAAACTATTGTTTTATGCAAACATTTATTTTGGTTTCTTGAGCTTATTTGAGGAATGTTTTTTTCTTAGTAATATGGGTTCAATTATGTAGGTGATTGATTCTGTTAGAACTTTAGAGGGAAAAGAATTAAAAAAAAATGGCTTTGTTTAGAAAGTTTTTCTATAGAAAACCACCTGATGGGCTTTTAGAGATCTCTAAAAGGGTTTATGGTATGCTTTAAATTTTGATTAATTTACAAACTTTATGGTTAAAATTTGATGGGTTTTGGTTCATTTGTGATTTGAATTTCTTGCATTGATATTGGTAGGTAATTGATCCTGAAAGTCTCTTTCTTTTATGATGATATCATGAGGACTTGGTTTTGCCATTTGGTAAACCAGAAGGAAAAATGCAGAACACAGATAAGAGCTTTGATGTCTAAACCAAAAATTGCTCTCATGTCATGACCATGTTAGTTTTTTACCTTTTCTTTATGTACTTTGCAACAAGCCCTCCATGCTAACTTTCATAAAAAAAAAAACATCTTATATCTCACAGTTATTCATTCTTATTTAGTAAGGTCAACGCCAACCATCTAATAATTTGCTTATATTTTGGCTAACAATGTGCCATGTTGTTAGACAAAAAATTCAGATTTTATGCTCTAGTGCTATACTAGGATTGAAGCTTTATGGCTTTGGAGTTGACCACGATTTCTTCTATGATTTAATAATTTAAAACAACTCCAACGGATGATGTCTTATGTATATATGTATGTATATCTGTACATTTTCCTTTCTGTTTGTATACAATATGCTTATTTCATCTTTATTATCTCTGCAACCAAAAATGTAGGATTCAACCTTTGTTGCACACACGTGGTTGCTTTATGTTTTGGGGGAAGAGAGAAAAAATGGTTGTTGACTCTCTTCACTGAGGATAAATTACAGGAAAAAAAAAAGGAATTAGAATGGGTGAGAGATTGGGTCTGTTGATTAAGCATTTTCACCATTTCGCATTGACCCTTAGATTTCTCATGTGTCTATAGATTTGACATGGATTCAACATAAGAGGTGAGAAGGTTGACTGTTATTTTATGATGAATTATCATAAAACATTAGATAATTTTATAAGGAATCATTTTAAGTCTTTTTTGTTTGTGTTAAAAAAAAAAAAAAAAGATGTTCCACTGACAAGCTTTCTCGCGAGCTCTTTTTTATCGGCTCGAAATCAAGCGAGCTCAATGTTTCATATGCTAATTGGAACATTTTTTGTCTCTTATTTTTAAACCATTGCTTCTTGTTATCGCTCTTACATAAACAATTGCTTAGCTGCATAATGTAAAACTCATGTCAGTTGTCACCATCTTACTCCTCTACCCAGGAATCAGCCTCCCAACTTCTTTTTAAAAAGAACACATCAGCCATGTTATTCTTTAACATTTTCTATTTCCATTCTTAAGTCATAAGATGTTGCCTAACTACATTTTTTCTCCATGTAGTAGCGCCAGGGAAGGCCAGGCGCTCCTCCCATCCGAGGAGGATCTAACAGAAGGGCATATTTCGCCATCAAGACTAGAAGAGGAGACTAGAAGAGGCAACGCCTGCTGCAAAGTGCCAATGGGCATTCCCACCTTCCAGCACACATGTTATTTAACTTTTTAAGACTCCATCTGCACTTTATAAACCGTGATTTGCTGTTGTTTTCTGGCTCCTTCTCATGCTTAAGTAGGGCTTAGCTACTGTAAAAATGTGATAGTCCTGTTTAGAACAATTTTGCATTTTCATTCAAATCTTGCCATTTGCACCTAATAAACCTGATCATTTTTTTTCTATAATGTGATTGCATGTTTAGTGCTAACATCCTTATTGACATTCCACAAGGCCAAAAAATTCCACAAGGCCACTTTCATATTTTCGTTTGAGAAAATAATTTTTGTTAACTCTTTTTCATGAGAATAAAATTAGTTGTGACCATTGTTTTACCCTGCATTTAAGTTAGTTCGAGAAACAAGCATGGTTGTCCCATATTACTTTGTTTGCTTTTTAAAAAAAGAAATTGGTGATAAAAATATGTTGTGTAAAAACATGCTTAGTCAGTTGCCTACACTCTCACACCATGTTGGTTGCTTTCTTATATGATGCATTTTCGTTGTTGTTTCATTCATTTTGATTTCAAGTCTGCATGCTATCATTACTCCTGCCAGTTTCTTTTCACTGCTGCAACAACCATGGTTGAGTTAGGACTTCTGTTTATGAATGTTGTCAGCGTTATCTACACGAGGATATATTGTTTTCATATTCATATGTTTTTTTTTTTTTTTTGCTTTTCTTTTCCAGGTTATCATGATGTTGCTTGCTTTGTTTCCTCCAGTTATTTTCTTTCCAAACCCTTAATTTGGTATTTGGTTATAGGAACAGTCAACAAGCGGTCATAGCTCTACAAATCGATACATCTTCGTGGAGGTTTATTAGCCCTTTCTTGCTCTTCTCCAAGATCCTTTGCCAAGGCCTCTTCTGCAGATTTAGAAGAAGGATGTGCACAACGACAACTTCATTGTCTGTTCCTTTTCTTCCTTTCACAAGCAAGACTTGCGAGGCACGCTAAGGAAATGCTATGTTGTTTAACATCTACTACTGCTGCTTGTAGAACTGTGATCTTCCTATCACCAATGTATGTTCTATGCATTTACTGCTCGTTTCGGCCTTTTTCTTGCAATGTTTGTCATATCAACGCATTCTTAATTGACTTCTTCTCTTTCGTTCCAAGCCATTGTCGATGAACTTTCTTTCAGTTGCCTTCCGGTTTCAAGCGATCAAAGTTAATGAACGATTCAGTGCCCCGCTGCTTAGCGCAGGCACATATATACTGAATACTGAATTCTAAGGACTGATTGGTTTGGTTTTGTGTTTTAAAAGTGTTTTTAAAAAATTTAAAAATTTTTTATTTTGTTTTTTATTTTAAATTAATATGTTTTTAGTGTTTATAAATCATTTTAATGTTCTGATGTCAAAAATAATTTTTAAAAAATAAAAAATATATTATTTTGATGTATTTTCCAGCAAAAATTTATTTTGAAAAACCATCGCTATCACACTCTTAAACATATCCCACTTCATTTGAGATGGCCATTGTCAGCTAGTACAAGTATAATTTAAGCTTCGAAGGAGGAAAAAAGATTTTGAAATCAATTTAGATTTTTTTAAGGTTTTTATTTTTTAAGAAACAATTGATTTATAACTCGTGGCCTAAGCAAAATTGCATCATAAGTGAACAGAAAACAAATATTGATTAAACACAAAAGATTATGAAAAATCAAGATAGAAAATTTATGAAAAAAAAAGAGGGAAAGGGGGGAATTTCTCATAATAGAACATAATATTATAATGAAAAAAATGTACTTTCTTGATTTTAATATAAAAAAATCAACATAGAAAATTGAAAAAATAAAAGGGAAAAAAAAAACAAAATCTTGTTATGATATTATAGGGAAAAAGTAATTCAGAAAATAATATATCATGATAATATGAGAAAACACAGTCACAATCAAACAAAAATATATTTTATTTTATTTTATTTTTGTCATCAAACATTTATAAACACAACACAGTGACCACACACACTATCAAATACCACATCGCAATCATCTAAGTGGTGGCTCAATGGTAAAAGCTTGGGACTAAGAAGTTTGCTCCCTCTATGGTTTCAGGTTCGAATCCTGCGATTGCTTATATGATGGCCACTAGAGGCTTACATGATCGTTAACTTCAGGGCTTGTGGGATTAGTTGAGGTGCGCGCAAGCTGACCCGGACACCCACGTTAAACTAAAAAAAAAATATCACATCGCAACATGTCACAATAATACTAAACAAATCCTAAATAGTAATTTATTATATTATTAATGATAATTTTTAATATGAGATATTAATTTCAAGAGTTTTCTGTTTAATTAATAGCCGAGAGGAAAACACAAAACATTTGGGCGATTTGCATTAAAAGTAAATGGATTGTTCATCATTTGTCGGTATGCGAAGAAGTAAAACCTTATGTAACTATTTAGTAGGTGCTCAGTGATAAGAGCTTGAAATTAAAAAGTTTGCTTCTCCTATGATTTTAGATTCGAGCCATGTGGTTACTAATATGATGGTCACTGAAGGCTTGTATGGTCGTTAACTTCAGGACCCGTAGGATTAGTCGAGGTGCGTGCAAATTGATCCGAACACTCACGTTAATAATATTAAAAGAAAGCTTTATGATTGTTCCTCATTACTTTGTTTCACAACGTAATCATATGTAGTTATAAATTAGTTTTTACCCTTTTATTTCAGTAATTTAAAAAAAAATCATTATATAATTTCTCTGATTTTATCTAAATTGTTTTTATTATTGTTGGTAACCTGGTCTTTTTAAAAAAGTTTTAATTAATTGATTATCGTTCATCCTTGTTTTCGAGCAAGTTCCGAACTGTTTTTATGATCATTGTTAACTTAATCTTGATTATTTTTTACAAAACTTTTCAAATGATTTTTTAATTTGTTGATGGATTGCTCCTTCTTGTTTTCAAAAGATTTTCCTAATTTATTGTTGGATTGTTCCTTCTTATTTTCAAGCATATTTTTGCACTGTTTTATGATTGTTGCTAACCTAATATTATTCGTTTTTTAGCGGATGTTTTATATGACTTTTCAATTCCTTAAACTATCATTTATTTGCTTTTATATGTTTTTGTTATTATTATATCATTTTAATTTATAATTTTATTTAATTTGTTCAACTATGACAAACATAATCATAAGATTCCAAAGTAGATATATTTTTTTTTAATTAGAAGCCTTTGATAGGGAAAATCATGAAAATAAAGATACTTCGATAATAAATAACTAAAGTATAGATACTTGATTAGAAATAAAATATAATGTTCATCCATACTTGGCATACATGTCAACATATTGATGTGTCAATTTAACGGTTTAATCAGTTTGGTAATACATGACAATAACACTTGATTATATAAACTCTAAGAAAAAGTTTAACTGGTTAAGTTTTAAATTTGTTTTTCAATGGTCACGAATTCGAGCCCCCTCATGGCTACTGGAGGCTTACATGATCGTTAATTTCAGGACTCGTGGGATTAGTTAAGAAGCACGCAAACTAGTCCGGATATCTACATTAATAAAAAAAACATTAAAAATTCACACACTAAAATAACAAAAATAAAGTTGGTACACTTAAATAGAAAAAACAAAGTTGAATCTCTTTGTAGTTTACCTGGAAAAAAAAAAAAGAGGAAGAAGAAGAAGAAAGAATAAACATAGGCGTATTCTTGGAAATGATATTACTCCATGTGTAGTGTTTTCAAGGTCTATGAACAATGGTCAAGAATGCCTTCTTGTAATAGAGTGGTCTCATTCAATGAAAAGGCAACACAAAAAAAATATAGAAAAAGGGTAATTA
>Ga0307507_10012026_pt1 | contig 10787 bp, 9 predicted proteins | sample 7_EM_MG_FD_207223 | JGI IMG/M metagenome (GOLD analysis project Ga0307507, IMG submission 207223) | Populus trichocarpa ectomycorrhiza microbial communities from riparian zone in the Pacific Northwest, United States - 7_EM | ecosystem: Host-associated > Plants > Roots > Unclassified | place... | reverse complement strand
TACTCTGAATTAGTTTAAGCATAGCTTCTCTTTTAGTTAATAATTGATCTACATATTCCACTATATAATCTCTAGGGAAGTATGGAATGTGAACTGGTGGATCGAATCCATGCAAAACCTTGTATGGGGTGGTTTTAGTAGAGGAATGAAAATTGGTGTTATACCATTATTATGCATGAGGTAACCACTTCACCCACTGGTTTGGAGCATGTACAGTCATGCAGCTGAGATAATTCTCTATATATTTATTGGCCACTTCTATTTGTCCACCTGACCGAGGGTGGTAAGCTGTAGAATATTGAAGATCCACTCTTGATGAGAGAATAATTTTTTCAAAAATTGATTGAGAAAAATAGGATCTTTGACACTGATGATAGTTGTTGGCACGCCATGTAACTTATAGATGTTATCCTTGAAAGACTTAACTACTAAAGAATTTGTGTAGGGGTGTGATAATGCTAGGAAGTGTGCATATTTACTAAAACAGTCTACCACTACAAAAATTGCTTCATTTCCCTCAGTTTTAGGTAACCCATTAATGAAGTCCATGCTTATATAAGTAAAGAGGGCTATAGGGATTGGTAAAGGTTGTAGAAAACCTAGAGTATGGACATTCTCTAGCTTATTCATTTGGCAGACTTGGTATTCTTGCGCAAATTATATATGTTTTTGTTATCTTTTCCAATAAAAAAGGCTACCAACTTGTTTAGAAGTAACTATCATACCTAAGTGATCCTTTATTATTGTTGCATGATACACGACAATCGGTTTAGCTTGTAGGTCTGGGTTTTGTCCCACCATTATCTTTTCTTTCTTGTTTAAGAGTTCATTTACCCACTTATAATGTGGAAGAGATACAGGGTCAACTTGCAGATCTTATATGATAGTTTGTAGGGCATGATTTTTCTTCCAAGAGTCCTTGATCTCATCCATGATATTAGTTGAAACAGTGGATATAGCTAAGGCACAAATCTAACTACCAGCAACCCTTGATAAGGCATCAGTAGCAATATTTTCCCTTCCTATTTTATACTCTATTTCGTAATCAAATCCCAACAACTTAGTCAGCCATAAATGTTGAGATGAACAACTTACCTTTTAATCCAATAAATATTTGAGGTTAATGTGATCTATTCTAATTTTGAAGTGTTTGCCTCATAGGTAGTGGTGTCATTTACTTATTGCATATAGTAATGCTAACATCTATCTTTCATAAGTGGATAAGGCTTGATGTTTAGGCCCCAATATCTTGCTAATAAATGTAATTGGATGACCTTCCTACATCAAAATTGTCTCAATTCTTGCACCAAAAGCATTTATTTCAACAACAAATAATTTGTTAAGATTAGGTAGTGCTACTACTAGTGGTTGTGACATAGCCCTTTTGGGATGATTAAAAGTTGTTATGACAACTTCATTCCAATGATAGGCATCCTTCTTGAGCAATTGAGTTGATGGTTTATAAATTGAACTATACCCTTGAACTAACTTCCTATAACACCTTGTTAATCCTAAGAAGCCTTTTATTTGTTTGATGTTCTTAGGTATAGATCACTCTATAATGGCTTTAATTTTGTATGGTTATGTGGTCGCTCTTTCCAAAGAGATTATATGACCAGGTATTCCACCTTATCACTACAGAAGACACATTTATTGAATTTAACAACTAGCTGATGGTTTAGTAACAATTTGAACACTATCTAGAGATGCTTTAAATGGCCATACATGGACTGACTATATACTAATATGTTGTCAAAGAAAACTAGTATGTATCTCATAAACTAAGGCCTGAAAACCTCATTCAATAGGCTTTGGAAAATGGCTGGTGTATTTGTGAGACAAAAGGGCATCAACATAAACTCATAATGACTATTATGGGTTCTAAAGGTTGTCTTGTAGATGTCTTCTAGTATCATTCTGATTCAATGATAGCCTGATCTCAGGTTCAGCTTTGAGAAGACAGTAGCACCAGTTAACTCCTCCAAGAGTTCATTTATTAAAGGTATGGGTTATTTGTCTTTAATAGTGAGTTGGTTAAATGCCTTGTAATCCACACAAAGTCTCCAAGAGTGATCTTTCTTTTTCACTAGCACTATCAGAGATGGAAAGGGATTTGTGTCATTCTAAATTATACCAGTTTCTAGCATTTCTCCAATCAGTTTCTCCATGATATCCTTTTGAATTTCTGAGTATTTGTATGGCCTTAAATTCACATGTTATAACCCATTCTTTCAGTGGAATACGATGATCATGTGATCTAACTAAGGGCAAAGCATTTGGTTCCTTGAAAACTTCAGCATAAGTCTTTAGTAGTTTTTCTAGTGCAAGATTGTTTACTCCAACTGGTGATAAAGTGGCAGTTATAGCACAAAAGCTCCATATTTCCTTCTTTAGTATTCTCAAACTACATAAGCTAGCACTTGTTATATGATTAGCACTGTCCAACAAACCATTAAGTTGATCGAATCTAATGGTTTATAGCTGAGTAGGATTGTCCTTTTTTAACAAGACTTGCTGCCCCTTCTAGTTAAAAGACATCTACATATCCTTATAGTTGCATGAGACATCACAAAGTAAGGCCAACCATTGTATTCCCAATATCATATCATAATTAGTTAGTTTTACAACAAACACATATACTACAAACTGGACACCTTGTATTTTTCACTGGAAGTTCTTATATACAGCATTGCAAGTCATCTTCCTATCATTAACAACTTCCACTGTAATTGGCTTTATGCCATTTAATTAATATTGTAGTTTATTAACAATCATAAAAGTAATAAATTTATGTGTGCTTCATGAATCTATCATGATGTAAATATGTTATTTATCCACCTTACCAATCACCCTCAATGTATGGCAACCAATGCTTCCTTCAATAACATTGATAGATATATATGGACTTATATGATCATAATTGTCCTTTTTTTCCTCTGCAGGCTCCCCATCAATGTCACCTTCATTTTTAATCATGTACAAAAAGTATAACCTCTTGTTTTTACACTTATGACTAGGTATAAATTTATCATCGCGCCAAAAACACAAGCCCTCCGCCCTTCTATCATCAAACTCCCTACTTTTAAAACTTTTGGAAGGTCTGTTGATTATCTTGTTGGTGTTGCTTTGGGTTAAGATATTTGTCAGATTCTTGAGAGCTGGATTAGGGGTAATGATATTGTGTTTTATGGCATTTTGAGAATAAAAGGAATTCGATAAGTGGTGTTGTTGTGTGATTTGAGATATTGAGTAAATGGGGGTAGGCTGTCTGTTTAATAGTGTGAGGGTGGTTTCTCTTATAAGATAAGGTATTGACATGAAATCTAGCTAAGTGGTAGGCTTGTTTTAGTTGTTTGGTTTAAACATCTTCATAGGGTTTTTAATCTCTAATTCCAAATCCCCAATAAAGATTACCAGTGCTTGCTTCTCCCTCACATTTGTTCTGTTCCACAAAATATCAAAATCCTAATGTATGTCTCCAAATATCCCTTTTGTTTCAGGTTCATCGGTTCTTCAAAAGGATCATACTTCTCATCGAACCTATAGCTAAATAGCCTATACATATTCACTCCATGCAACCTTCAGTCCTCCTTTACTCCATATAAAGTTTTGGTGCCGATAAAGATCATTCCATCCAAACAATAAGAGCCTAGTTTGAGTTTCTCATTTACATCAATTTTTTCAATCTCAAAATATTGATTACACTTATAAATCCATTTATGAACATCTTTCCCATCAAAACTAGAGAAATCTCGTTTAGGTTTATATACCTTATAAGAATAATAACCCCTATCACTAGCTCCATAACTTTTAGAAGCATAGCCATTATGATAGCCTTCTTGATTGTTGTGAAAGGCACTAGTTTCACCAACATTAGCTTGTGACTTTTATTTTCTTGGACTTTGATGGCAGGTAAGATCCCCTAATAATTCTTGAAGCTTCTCTAGCCTAAGATCAATTTTCTCAAATCCAATTTCATTATTAATCTTAGATTCTTCTAATTGTTGTCCATATACTTTTAAAAGTTGCACAATCTTATCATGCTTTTGGTAATGATTCCTATTAATAGTTGTAATGGATTCATCAATCTTGTCTTCCACTCTTTTCAGATCCTGAGAACAAGTATTTGGTTCTATACTTTGATTCTGAAGGCCTAATGCTCTGAAACCAGTTGGTGCGAGATCAATTTACACAATCCCAAGACACAATAAAGCTAGCAGGAAACAAAAATTCTTTAGGATGAATGAATGAACAATGACAATTAAACAGAACGTAATAATAGAATGAACAATGGCAATTAAACAGAACATAATAATATAACATGTTTGATGAGAATCTCTTAAAGCACTTTTTTCATTAGCTTATCATTAAAGGTGATCATTTTCGGTTCGGTTCGGTTTTTACCTATAAAAACAACCAAACTGAAATTTTGTAAAATATAAAAAAAAAAAAACAAAACCGATCGGTTTCAGTTCGGTTCGGTTATTTTATATTAAAAATCAGAACCCAACCGACCAGTTTTGGTTCTGTTCTATTCGCTTCGGTTATTTTATATTAAAAATCAAAAACTATACTATTTTTTAAGGGTTTTTTTTACTTTTTTAATGGGCTTGGTTTCGGTTTGGTTTGGTTTGATTTGTTCGGTTCGGTTTTTTTATTTTTTCGGTTCGGTTCGGTTTTTCGGTTTCAGGCTTATGAAACCAAAACCGAACCAAACTGAATATTTTTTAAAATATTCTAATCGGTTTTTTTCATGATTCGGTTTTTTAGGATTTTTTTTTAGTTTTCTCAGTTTAATCAGTTTTTAGTTTTTTTGCTCCCTTCTATTTAACATCATTTCTCTCCCCCAAATTTTGTTACATTGCTTAGCTAAATACTAGCATAGTAGCTTCTAGCATTCTGTTACAATATAGGTTTTTTAATTTTTGACTGAAAATAACTGAATTAAATCAAAACCAGTAAGTTGAAATTAATTTCGGTTTGGTTTTCGTTTCGTTTTTTTTTTTCAGTTTAGTTGTATTTTAAGTAAAAACCAAATCAAACAAAAAAACAAACACCCGTGCTTTCTCCTCGTAAACAAAAAATAGCAACCAAAAATCCCTTTTTCTTGCTGCTTTGCTTTTCACCTGGATATGTGATTGACAGCAAGAACATTAAAACTAAGAATCGAAAGAATCAACGAACCAATTCAAGGAACAAAACCAGAAGGATTCAGCTCATTATTTAAGAGCTCAGCCAAAAAATATAGATTTAAATTGAATGTCCTGCAGACTGGATAAAGCTGCTATAATCATAATCATAATCATTCTGACATGTGAGACTTTTGACTATCTTTTTGCTAGATGTCTACCCTCTCAAAATTGAAGTTCTAACAAATAACGGTATATGGAAAAAAGTACCTAGTAGTCTAATGTGTGTGAGTTGCTTGCAGCATAACCACTATAGATACTCCTCAAGAGGGATGTTACGATTGGAACAATAGCGATGAGGGCAACTTGCATTTCTGAGCTGCTTGTCTTGATGGTGACCTGCCCACTTCGCTTATTGTTCATTCCGACACGAACAGCCATTTTGGAATTCCGACCAATGGAGAACTGAGACTGCAAGTTGGCCATCAGACCCAAATCACCCCTCCACTTCATCAAGGACAAACCTAATGTGGATTGATCCTTCTCTATAGGGAAATCCTTACTCTTGAGACACACTTCAAAGTTGGCTCCATATGCTGTATCGCCTCCAGATCTCACAGCACCAGCAGCTCCTACCAAAGCCAAGCGCTTTGCAACAGCAATCTGATCCTCAATTTTGAGTCCAGTGGCTACATTCTCCCCCAACACAGTGAAGGATATCCCAGCCGACGTTTTGTTCATCTTGAAATTTTTGAATTTGGTTTCACTTCTCAGGATGTAGGCAAGCTGCCTTCCAACATTCTGAATATCAAATCCTGCCATCGTTGATCCATTTTCTCCATGCTTGGCACAAACTGAAGAATCTAAGTGGATATTAAAGTCTTTCTTGTCTTTTGTGATTTGAACTGCAAATGCACCTGGAAACTGACCCGCAACAGCAAGATTTCTTTCAAGGCTAACACCATCATACCCACAATCATGATCCCACCCATGGGAGTCCAGAACTGGCCTCATAAGAAACTGAGAAGTGGGCTCCAATGCTCGATACCTGTAAGAAGGATTGTCACTGTCAAAGGAGGGTGGGAGAACAAAGTCAGGCATAGCAACCGGAACAGTGGCAGGACCGACATCTTCCTGGTCCACATCTTCACCAATGCCATCATAACCATCTTTGCCTTTCTTCTTCATCCCCTTCAACATTTTCACCTCTTCTCGCCACTGCTTCTTTTGAAGGAGTTTCACCCGATAATCGTACTCCTCCAAATAAGCTTTCCTTTGTTCTTTTGTGAGCTTCGCAACATGAGATTTCTTCAAAGGCTTGAATGGTGGAAGCTGGTCATATTCATCCTCAATTTCTTCATCAGAATCTGATAGATCCACCATGTCAATATCAGAGTCAATGTCGTCTCCTCCCTGATCAGCAGTGAGTTTAGGATGAGGGCGAGACTGCAATAGAGAAGACACCAGGTGGGGTAAAGGTAAAGAGCGGAGACGGAAACCAAAAGGCTTCTTGTGATCAAAAGGATCTCGAGGCTTGGCTATAGAACTTGCTTCCGATAAAATCTTCAATGAATAACATAGCAGTAATAATTGTGGTCTCCAACTTTGTCCATTTGGAAGGATATATTCACTGTTTTCATTCTTCTGGCACAGTGGATGGTTCTCAACAAGTGACACTGGATGCATCATTCTTGGATGTATCAGACGCAGATCACCAACTGCTTGGCTGATGGCTTGCTGAATAGCATGGGATCGTTGACCAACAAACATCTCGAAACTTAGGGGAGACCCGGATGGTCCATCAGGAGGAGGAGAAGTGGCATGGGTCAGAGTGACAACAGAATTTTTCCATATTGATGAAGTGAGAGATTTGGTAAGCAATCTTAACATCGGTAAATCATTGAGATCTAGCGAGTGGGTATCTAGCCGATCAGTATATAGGATAACATCTGGAGGGAACTTGTTTATTGAGGTTTTTATAGATGCTAGTATTTTCCGGTTGATAGCTTCTTCCTTCACAGAGGACCTGAGACCTGGTGTGTCAATGATTCGGATTTTAACTCCATCTACGATTCCAACAACTTCCTTCAACATAGTTGTGGCAGGCTCAAATGCATTGATCTCAACTTTCTTCTCACCAAAAATAGAATTAATGGTCGCACTCTTTCCCACTCCAGTTTTCCCAAGAACCAAAATGCTCAAAGAAAAGTCTAAATCATCTTTCCCCTCTGCTTCAAGCTGCATGGCCATTTTCTCGGCATTTTCAAGGCTGAACTCTTGATTAACATGTGCCCTTGTAGCCACGACCAGCCTGTGTAACACCTGTGCAACTATGGAATCTTCAGGAGATTGTCCAAGTCGCTGGACAAGCCTCAAGAACTTCACTGCGATTTGCTGTATCTTCTCAATCACCTTCTTATCTTCTTCATTCAAATCATTCTTTGCTACATCCTCGACTGTTTCAGACAGCGGAGCAGGTCTCACAATTCGAAATGGGGAATCTGAACCAACAAGACGTTCTAGAGAAAATACCCTGGAACCATCAGCAGAGGTTATTGCAACTCTGCCTCCATCCATACCAGCACTACTTGCTGCTTTCAAAAGAGCAGCCAATGCATCTGACTCTAACAAGTCATTTCCTATTTGCTCTGTGTCCATGTCTCCTTCTTCATCCGAGTCTGTAATAACCTGGCCATCAATTCTACCTGAAGAAGCATCAAATAATTCCTCTCCAATTTGTTCATTGATAGAATCCGCTTCTTCATCTGAGTCTGCAATAATCTGCTCATGAATACTCTGTGAATGATCATGGGAAACCTGCAATCCTGAAAGAGAATCAAACAGTTCCTTTTCCATTTGCTCTTTAACCATGTCTGCTAATTCCCTTCCCATTTGCTCCTCAACTATGTCTGCATCCTCATCTGAGTCAGTTATGATTTGCTCATTAGTTCTACGTGAACGATCATGAGAAATATCAGCCCATGAAGGAGAATCAAATAATTCATTTCCCATTTTTTCTGTAACTATTTTTCCTTCTTCATCTGCATCTGCAACAATCTGCTCGTCAAATCTCCCTAAAGGAGAATCAAATGATTCCTCTCTGCTTTTCTCCTTAATTATGTCTGTTTCTTCATCTGGATCTGCAGTAATCTGCTGGTTTGAAAAATCACGAGATACCCCAGCAGCTGCAATAATCTGCTCGTCAATTCTCCCTGAAGGAGAATCAAATAATTCCTCTCTGCTTTTCTCCTTAACCATGCCCGCTTCTTCATCTAGATCTGCAGTAATCTGCTGGTTTGAATAATCATGAGATGCCCCAGCAGCTGCAATAATCTGCTCGTCTATTCTCCTTAAAGGAGAATTAAATGATTCCTCTCTGCTTTTCTCAGTGACTATGTCTGCTTCTTCATCTGGATCTGCAATAATCTGCTGGTTTGAATAATCATGAGATACCCCAGCAGCTGCAATATTCTGCTCGTCAATTCTCCCTGGAGGAGAATCAAATGATTCCTCTCTGTTTTTCTCCTTAACTATGTCTGCTTCTTCATCTGGATCTGCAATAATCAGCTGGTTTGAATAATCATGAGATACCCTGGCAGCTGGAGGAGAATCAACTAATTCCTTTCCCATTTGCTCCTGAACTGTGTCTGCTTCTTCATCTGAGTCTGCGGTAATCTTCTCGTCAATTTTCAGTGAATGATCATGAGAAACCTCAGTCCCTGAAGGACAAGAGAAGGCTAATCGTTGCTCCAATTCACTCATGATATTTTCTTCTGAAGCCCCAGATATCGAATCCCTGGATCATCACCAGAAAGTAACTTTTTATGTCATCAACATGAACCTGTGATGAAACAACATGACCCTTGCTGGAAAACAGACATGAAGCAACTATATCCTTGAAATTATTTTTATTTTCCCATACCAAAAAACCAAATAAGAACTTCATCGAACTAAGAAATTTCTATCTTATTCTTGATAGCTCATCAACTTTTCACATATCCAAGATAAATTAATCGACCCTGGGAAACTCTCATGGCATACATAAGCAGAATATACAAGTTGGTAATAAAATAAACATATTTGAAATAACACAAAAATGTTACTAAACTCATATACATCATGTCAACAGATCATTGTGCGACTTCGTGGCGAATCCTTTGACAAAGGAAGAACGAGAAATCAAAACTATGGAAAACAAAGATAATTTCATGGTAATGCAATATATCAATTGCATTCTATGCTGCAACTCTTTAAAATCAAAAGGTCTAACGCTTCATCTTATTCAAAGAAAAGATGGAGGTACCAACCAACTTTGTTTTAGAATTATTTATTAAATCTTGCTCCTCTCTTTGCCTTCGTGGTGAGGGCAGCTACATCTGATTTAGCTGAATCTTGGATAAAATTCAAGCATGCTCCTCCCGATACTTAACTAAAGGGAGTGGTGTCCAAGCACAATGGTTCTTTTAAAAATTTTATTTTTTCCTGTAACTTTTCTCATCTTTTTAGATGGATAATTTATATTTTCTTAAAAAAGGGGGGAAACTTATGGTTACCAGTTCCTCCATGGTTACAGTTTTCTGGGTTATCTTTCCAAGAATCAGACAAAAGCTAAGTCACAAAACCTCAACTTGTAACTTCTTAAAATTTGTAGTAGCAACACAAACATTCCAAAAGATTGCAAAATATCTCATAAAACTCTCAAAACAATCAACTGTGAAACAGAAATTTCCAATACTTAATCTTATCTTACAATCAGATCATAACCTTATCTGGGCTCACGTGTAACACACAACAACCTCTCCAACCTATCCTCAAGCAAAACCCTTTACCAATTTAATCAATTCAAATATCCATGCAAACCCCCTCTGTGGCATTTTACCAAGCAAATGGTGCGCGACAAACCAAAACCTCGGAAAACAAAATACACCCAACAACAAAAGTTCCTGTTTTTTCTTTTCTCTTATCTCCCAACATTACAAGCAGCATGAAAAGTGAAACCAAGAATAAGCTAAACATGAAGCAAAGCATGATGGGAAAAAACGAGAGTGAGTGTTTACATCATACATACCTTCTTACTTGGGAAAAATGATTGGATTATGGGTCCTGTAGCTTTTGGCTTTTGTTAAGAGTGAATATCGAAGAGTTTGCATGCAAAGAGGATTTGTGTTTTGATAAGGGATATTTGTTAGCTTATGTGAGGTTACATTTGTAGACTTTACTGCTGTTTTTATGAGAGGCTAGGAATGGAAGATTGGAGATAAATTTGTGGATAAATGAAACCAAAAACTACACAGCCTTTGTTTTTTAATGGGTTTTGTTTTCTTGGACACCCTAGGGCTAGAACCAGAAGAATCTCTTCTCAGTTCAACCTGCATACAGTAAAAAATATTCCTCATCTTCAGTCATTTTCCTCAAGCTCCATGTTTTTTTCCCCTGACAGTAGAAGACATTCTCGAAACAGTTTGCACGTCGATTAAGGCCCTGATTTGGGCTGTGTTTGCACGGATTTTTAAAATTAATTTTTTAAAAAAATTAATCAATTTTCATTTTTTGGGTAGAAATAAATTAACTCACCCAACCAACACTTCAATTTTTGGGCCGTATGTGACTTATAATTATTGTTGTTGTTTTGGCATATGTTAATATATGTCTGATTTA
>Ga0307507_10012024_pt1 | contig 10789 bp, 12 predicted proteins | sample 7_EM_MG_FD_207223 | JGI IMG/M metagenome (GOLD analysis project Ga0307507, IMG submission 207223) | Populus trichocarpa ectomycorrhiza microbial communities from riparian zone in the Pacific Northwest, United States - 7_EM | ecosystem: Host-associated > Plants > Roots > Unclassified | place... | reverse complement strand
GAATTTCATGAGCATTAGGTAAGTGTTATTAAGATGTGAAACATTTTTATTCTAATGTAGAGAAGTCTACTATTATGTATCAAATTTCGAACTCTGCTTTATCGCTAGGATTTCTCAAAATGGTTAATCTTCGTCTCTCGGGTCTGTATTTATTCACCGAGGCAGAGGTGTGGAGCGACCACGCAGTCTATAGGCGATGGGTTAGGCGATATGGGTGACGACAGGGCCGAGACGGTAGTGATGGGGGGATGCGGGTAGCAGCCAGGGCCTACAAGGGACGCACATCCTTACTCAGGACGGTAGGTAACCTACAGATGACGCCCGTCCTCACGCAGGACGGTAGGTAACCTACAGGTGACGCCCGTCCTCATGCAGGACGGTAGGTACCTACCGGAAGTTACCGTTTCCAAAAAAGACTGCAGGGCCCGCCCGTCAACCTACAGTCCTGCGGTCTTTACAAAAGACGGACGCCGTGGACGGACGGGACTATAGGACGCCAGGGCCCTGGCGTCCGGACGGGACGGTTGGGAACACTGAATAGATGAGCTGAAAGCCTGCCTATCCATCCATGATCCCTCCTCAAAACATTGTGGCTCCCCCTTTGGAAAATCTTTTGTCGAGATTCTGATGAAGCTATTCCTCTCATGGTCTCAATAAGAACCCCCTTGCATGTACTGAGAGAGGTGTGCTTGCTTCAAGTAGCTGGTCCTCTATTTAGCGAACCTTTTTGAAACAAAAATCACGATAGCTGATTGCGCAGACAAGACGTGTAGTATTAGCATTTGTAGTCAAAAAGTGCTTCTGCGTAGAGTCGCAGTGGTGGATACCATCAGCATATAAAACATTTGCTGGTGGATTACTGCAAATTTGCAGTCCCGATCTAGTCACTAGGGGTGATGTGTCTTATAGCCGTGCTCAGAGTTTTGCAAAGCCATTGGAAAAACTTTTTCTTGCTCCGGAGGTATGAGTGCTTGATTCTGGTCCTCGATTAGAGTAAGTCTTGCATGAAGGTAGACTTCAGAGTATGGACCAGAGATATTGGCATTAGACAAACTTGAATGAAGTGTAAAAAACTGGATAACATCAGAGCAATTAGCAAGCGGAATATTTAGTGCATCTAGTATCTCATTCAAGCAAAGATGCCGATCCCGATAAAGGGTTGCAAATCTCACAATCCATCATTGTTTTGCTCATAATGTTATAGGCTCTTGGTGTTGGGTCCATACTTTTTCTCCTATAGAAAGATCACAACATGCTGGCTACAAGGATCCCAAATTCTTTTTATATCTTATATTGCTTTAGACCCAAGCTCTCCTGACTAGATAAAATTCTTTATCGTCATTAGGAGAATTATGTTGATCATTATCAGTGTGATGATAGTTGTTGGTTGAATTTTCCTCCTTCAATTACATCTGTCATACCACTCAAGCTCTCTTATAATTTTCACATACTTTCTAATACAATTTTTTGCAACCTTATTCCAAAAACATGATCAAAATCAAGGTACTTTTCAGTAAACAAGCATCAGATTAGATTCACATATGACTTAAATGGGAAAAGAGTGGCTCCAATGCTAAGGGATGGAATTGTAGAAGCTTTGAGTAATTGGGTACTGGGCCATTTGAAAACTTGACACAGGGTTTGCACCTGTTCGTATCAATCTTGTGACGAAAACTTTGAGAGACTATTTCAATTGCAATGTAGGTGAAGGAATCCCACATTACAGTCACTGGCAAGGCATCCTTGCAAGCTATCAGTAGATAATGCCAAGGTACAGCGGATAAGGATTATATATATTTTACAAGCGGAGCTATTTCGCTACAGGAGGGCAAGGATAACTGCCTGGGTATAATTGGCATGCATGGGGGATCAGCCTCCCTTTAGCGGTCCTAGCACAGATACTTCTTGCCAGTGCTCAAATTGCTGGCCAGGCCTGCCTGTAGCTAGGGGTGTTCAAAATGTCAACTAAGGCACGAGAAGTACTATGTGGATACTGGTCTGGATCGCCGGGGCTCTATAGTTCTGGGGTTATCGAAACCCTACGAATACCCTGAAAGGAACCCAGATATTGAACCACTGAGTCTGGAACTCGATAAGAAGTGCAGAGGTGGGGTAGGAACAGTCGGTAAAGAAAAGCGTGGTTAGCGATGAGCAAAAGTAGACTAACCCGTGAAAGAAAAGTAGGGTAAGTGGTGAAGAAATTGAGGGAAAGCCCGGTGAGCAGAGATAAAGAAATGAGTGGTCACTGGATGGTGACATAAGTGCTGAGAATAGTGTGATCGTAGTTGGGTAGCTGGTGATCACATAGCTTTGGGTTTTTTGTACTTAAGGGTCATGTTCATCCACGATTGTAGATGATAAGGCAGTGAACAGCCAACATCTAATATCTTGAGTCGCTTGCCATAATTTCATACATCCGGTATCATACATTCGATCCTTAGACCGCCCCAGAAAATACGATATTCTAGGCGGGTGGCAATGGTGGTGCCCGGGCAGCCTACTCGAGAAAAGAGCAAAAGGGTAACCTATTATACCTAGTTATGGGTCACTCCCTAGTAATGGGTCAGTTTCGACCAGCAACTAAAAACATTAAAAATAGCCACCACCAACTCAATATCAACTCTCATGGTCTCAAACTTTGTAAAATCAATGCTTTTATTTGTCATAGGATGTACAGAAAATATCATTTTGTAATAATACAAATTGCAGTATTGAGACCCCAAAGTGATAGTTCATGATTAAGTCATTATTCTCCTCAGAATCAGAACTTAAAATTACCTGATAGTTAACTTTTTTGTATGAGAAGCGCTGGAGGTGGGTGGTGGTTGGACCTATGTTGTTAGAAATCACATTTTCCTCCTAGAAAAGGTGAGCTATATGTTTGAAAATCTGGTATAATAAGAGATTTTGTACTTACAGGTTCACTACACTCATCGCAGTCCATCTCATCCTCCTGTTCTCCTGTGCTCTACAGATTTTCATCAGCCCTGGCCTTACCCATTGCCTTTCCCCTGGAAGTTGCCGCTTGTGATTTTGACTTTTGTTGCAGTCATGAGAGTCTCTTCTTTACAGCCAATTCCTTTTTGCACTTGTGATTACTATCATGCTTCTTATAGAGTTTAGAAAGGACTGAGGTGTGAAGAATAAGGCCACCCTTAATCTGGCGGCGGTCAGTAGTACTGGGCTTGATAGCTTGGAGGGTGGTGATCCTTGCCGCATCAAGAATAGACTATCTATTTGCCTTACTGCGGAGGTCTAACCCTTTATTTAAAAGAGTATGACTTCCATCATCAAATTCAAGTCTGTTGGCCTCCTCCCTTATCTTATCAAGCTCAGATGATGACTCTGCACGTGGGGGCAGGGGGCAGAGTCCAGAACGCTGTTCATTCATGGACTGTGATTGAGGAGTGCACATTTTAAGTCCAGATTGGGTCAAAACTCTAAGTCAAGAGAATGGGATCATACCACTTGCACGTCAGGCTGATAGAATATTCCCCTTACTCATAGCCTTATCCCTTGCCTTGTGGTAAATTAGATAAAAGTCCTCTTTGTGCATTGCCCAATTGGGTCCATGATCACAGAGAAAGTCCTCCAATTTCTTCCTATAACTTGTGCCAATAGGGGAGAAGATTCCAATGTCGACAGATTGAAGAACATGGGTTCTATGTCCAGGAAGGCAAATGAGGTGGATGTTCTTCTTGATACTGTATTCAATGAATTCGATATTGTTTACATGGGAGTTGTGTCCATCCAAAACCAGCATTGGATCCTCTTTGATTCCACCTTCTGGTCTGGTCCTTGGTTCAAATATCTTGACCAACCAGTCCAATGTGATCTTAATGGTAGTATGTCCTGTCTTTGAGTGTCTAAAAAAGGCACCCGTGCACTTCTCATGCTTGATATTGCGATGGTGGCCCATCAAGTGGGCATTAGAGTCATGAATAATAAGAGGGGCAACAGACTTCCCATATCTAGCGATGGCTTCAACAACAGTGACCCAAGAGCGCTTTCCATCCTGGATAATCCTTGGATCCTTTGTACCACCATGGCATAAAATGGTCCCACCCCCTCCCAAACTCATTGCAAATCCTGTCTTATCAGTATTCCAAGTGTTTTCAGACTGGAGATGATATTTGCAATGCATATTGTAGCAGCGATTGAGGTGTTTTTTGAATATTTCTCGGACCGTGGCAAGTGAGCACTGCTTATCCAAGGTCTTCCCAACGTTGGATTGCATCTCAGGATGTCTAGAAATAAACTGATCAACCCAGTGCTTCCCAATTACCCCCCTTTTTCCTTTCACTTTCTGCCACTAGTACACCATATCCAAATCATGTCTCCGCTGGAGAGAAATGCCTCTATCATCACAATCTTTGATCCTGGCCATGATAACAGTCTCCTCAATGTTGGTAACCAGATGCTGTTGCTCATGGGCTTCCGGGGCTGGTGTAGTCTTGTGTAGAAGATGGTTTTGCAGTGTTGTATTGGAAAGATTGAAGAGACTGGCGACTTTGCGTACTGAGACCTCAGGATGCTCAATCCTGTGCTGCAAAGCAGCTAGAATGATGCCCTCCCTCTCAGGCCTCTTGCAGGCCATCAAATATTGAATGTGGAAAGCTTGGTGTTGGAAATTGGTAAGTTGTTGTAGTAGTATATTCACAAGGAACTATTTGACAAAACTAAGCATGATGGAACAGAATAGCCTGCCTTAAATAATTGCTGCCTTGGCCTGACCTTTTACCTACACTAACCTGAGACCTATAACCTAACATCCATCTATTTATTCTTACGATTTTCTCAACCCTAAACTCCAACAACAAGCATTTGTACCTGAGTGATATATTATGATTTTGTAATGTCAAAGGTTTGGATTTATATATTGTTGCATTATAATTTACAGTTACAAAGAGTAGAAATATAGCTTCTTTAATGTGAAATATGGAGTGTTTGGAAGCAAGATTGAGTTGGTAGTGGCGATTTTTGATGATTTTACATGCTGGCCGAAACTGACGCATTACTAAAGGTGACCCATAACTAGGGATAACCACGTTAGTGTAGTAATCATCTGCCTTCAAGTTTCTAGGCTTAACACATCCCAGCCAGCAGAGTATTTCGCCTACCCTGTTATGTCTATTCTAATCATCATACAGGAGTGGTGTTTCGCTGTAGTTGCCTAGATCATCAAAATTACCTCTTCCCATATAAATAGGATCTTCATTACTTACAGAATAACTTATGAGAGAGGTGTTCGATGCACCCCAGAATCGCCCCTGCTCTGCTCAACATTGTCGAAAATTGGTAATATCTTTCCCACGAAGATCGGGTTTTCTACTTGCGTATTCCACAAGCATCCGGATGGCTTACTGTCCAGATTCCTTCCAGCTTTATGGTGGGAGATGCCATAAATCCACAATGTTGCAGCCTATACAATCCCTATAACTAACTCAAAAGTTCATATATATAAACTATGTGGCCCTGTCTAACTCTCTAGTCTATTTTATTTCGAATAATAGGAAGAAAAAAAATCCAGAAGTGGTTAAGGAGGAGTCTTAGGAAATTGAATTTGTTCATATTGTGTGCGAGTGTACATGTTGAAGGTGTCCTCCATAATCAACTAGCTTAAGCTTTCGGCCCCAAGGGTGGTGACAGGGCATTCGCATACTTTGTTCTTGTTTTTTTGTCTTTTTTTTTTTATCATAACTTGCGGCATTTATTAGCTAACTACCAGCTATCTAATACACTATAGGTCTTTTTATCGCACTTAGTCTGTTTGCCCTCAATCAACTTCCTCTTCTAACCAGACCACTTGCCTAACCAATGCCTGGATCCTGCCCCCTCACTATTCTAGCGGTTTGGTTATATAAACCTCCCCAGTATGGGTGCTCACGATCCTTCGGTTTGCCCCTCCCACTTCCATACCTCTAAAAACACAAACAAAACCAAAACCAAAATCTCAATCTCAACCCCTCTCACACCTACGAGAAAGCTAATACTCATTGTATCAACCTTCCCCCAACCGTGAGGAAAAACAATTTAAACTCCTCTCCCCCTACTCCACACTTCTCTCCCTCTATACCCGTATCCACCAACCCTCAGTCTTAGCTGGTAACAGCCTCCCTCTCTAGGACTTTGTCGCCTTGCATCCGGCCGCTGAGATAACCCAACTGGAGCAGAAGATGACAAACCACCACTGGCAACTAGCCTTGGGTCGGCACCCATAAACACAGACTCACTCCCAACCCCTCTCATCAACCAACCGCAAATAGCCCTCGGGCCTAACGGTGCGATCAACTTCCCTCTCACTATCCCCACTTCCTTCTCACCCTGCATCATCTCCCCAACTCTCCTCTGCTTCTTTCCCTCCTCCACTACCTCTACGCTAGGCATCCTCACCACCAGCCTGGACACCTGACCCTCCTCAACCTCAGTAGTACTATCAGCCACCACACTCTCAGCCTCCTCCAACTCCGTCACCTTCCATTTCGTGCCCTCTAAGTATGGATCCCTTTGTTGGCTCTCGGTCGAAATTTCCTCTGCACCCCATGTGCCTTTGCCCTCGCCTCCTCTCAGACCACCGTCTCGACTACCGTGACCCTTCGCTCTTCTCCCTCTTTCTCCTCCACATACTCCTCATTGTCGCTACTAAGGCAAGCCTGACTTGCAATGGATAATGCCGCCCTACTCTTGCCATCCTCCACCATCCCCTGAATCCTCTTGGAAAGCACTGAAACATGGTGTTGGAGTCTCTTTATCTCCAAATCCTTCTTTCTCATCTCCCCAACCATCTCCGCCATGACAACTCCAAAATCGGCAACCTTAGCCGCCGAAAAACTTCTAGACATTCACTGAGGCATCCTAACCGTTGTTTGTTGTAATAGAAAGCAAAAGTAAAGATAAAAGTAGATGGAAGTGATAATATAATCACTAAAACCGCTGGAAATACCTTGGTACAAGACTAATATAAATAAAGACTTGAGGCTATCATGAGATAAATCCCAAGGAACTTATTGGCCGAAACGTGAAAAGTGACGTGTCACTGTTGTTATTTCTTTCACTCTGGGTATAAGAGGGACGGTCGTCGTTCCGGATACTTTTGGAATGCGCAAGTATAAACGTGATTTGCGCATCCCATTTTCCGACCGTTCTCGATATACTCGAGTACAGCACGACACGCTGCAGTTTCTCCCCCCGGTAGGGTATATCATAGCCAGGCATCGGACCCCCAATTTCTCCATTTCTGGGAAGGAAAATCTGGAAATGCAAAACCCTGATTTTAAAGTTCTGTAATGCTCCCACATCAGATGATCTAGCTTAAGAGCGCTCGATGTGAGAGGGATCACGAGGGATCACAAAATATCACTCGTTGTGAACATCCATTACTACAACTCAACTTCCATGGGTGGTGCTAAATTCAACATTGATAGCCAATAGAACCTTAACCGCATGCTCAGTTAGCATGGTGCTCTATCAGATCAGAACACAGATTAATTCTAGCCTAACCAGTATCATCGCATTATTATTTAATAATATATTAAAAAAAGCAACAGAAAACGAATTAAAAAAAAAAAGGAAGGAAGGAAGGAAAAAACTGAAATAAAAAGACGCTCCAGCATCCCGCTTCTCTCCGCGTTCCAATTCTGTAATAGATCGCGAGCCATGGCGTTCTTTATATTGAAAATCACTAGCGATCACTCCGTCTGAAAGAACATTTCCTTTAAACCTTTCCCATTGTCTCGCTCATTAGTTGCTAGTTTGGTTTGTTGGTAATTATCAACTAAACAGGAGGAAAGGCGATAGATGGTTTGTATCCCCTATATGAGGATTCACATACAGGGCTGAAAATTTTCGGGGGCAGAGCGGAGGAGCAATCGGAATACTGAGCGCAGATGGGACCGGAACTCTGCTCGTTATGCACATATTCGGAAGGATTTCTGCAGGTTGGGATGTTGATGTTTGGGAATGCTCTTTTATTACTATATCTATATAGAGCCTCTATTCCGCTATTGATAGATAGATAAACAAGCAAGATATGAATACTAAGAATATGCATCATTTTTCTTCTTGGTTTCACGTTCGTTCCATCTTTTACTAGTTCTTCTTTCTCCAATAGGCCGCTCATAAAGACACTTTAGACGCTCTTCACTCAATGGATATGAGGCTGCCTCAGTCCGGAAGTTGAAAGACCCCCTGCCTCTCCCCACACTCCTGTATCACTCTGGGGAAAGAGTGCTGTTATTGTTAGGTAAATTTTGACAAATATTCTCGAGATGCCCTTTGCTGCCAATCCATAAAGCATGCTATTTGGTTGTATGGCATTCGCCCACATAAAAGCAGCAGTTTCTAGAGGCTTGTGGTGGCCGAATACTTGCTAGGCTACGGTGTAGGTTTCTTCTAGGCTTTTTCTCAGCTAGTGTGTTTCATGCTACTATAGTGATTGCAAAGGAAATGGGAGTGAGGTTGTTTGTGAAGAGCGTAGTTTGTATACTCGGCTCTACAGCCCTCTATACTGAAGTTTATAGCTCGGGGGCTGGTTGGAATCTGTGAAGGGCGGCATCGTACTATATATGGGGCTGTACCGTTTGTGACAACCGCTCATCTATCCTCGCTCTGGGCTTTGTGCAGTCGCTCGTAATCACCTGAAGGATCCTTGAACTATTGTACAATACCTCTATTCTATCTAAAAAAAGTCTCTCTTAGAGGTTATCTATAACATAGGGGGGCGGATAACAGGAGAGCGAAAGGGGAAGGAAAGCTTTTATAAGAAAATAACGGGCGTGGAAAAGAATTTACTGCAAGAAGAAAATTAAACACAATAGGGGGAAACTGGAAGTTATAAACTAAACCTTCTCAGAACAATAAAACTATTTCGTCTACCAGACCCTAGTGCGCTTTGTAGACCTAAGCTCGGAAATCCCCATGCTGCAAAACCAGACAGGGAGCTCCAGAGGAGTATTATAACATATTGTGCATTCCCCTCTCAGACGATTCCCACAAGGCGGTTTCTCCGGCACCTCTTTGGTTTGACCACTTCAAGAGGCTCTAGAAGCTCTATCACCCTCTTATGGCTTTTCATGCGTGCTAACATGAGAGGTGTTTGGCCCTTCTCATCAAGCTTGTTGGGGGCTACATCTTTCCGCGCGAGGAGCATCTTGACCACACCATCATGCCCCCGTGTAGCGGCAGCAAAAAGGGGTGTTTCTCCTTCATTATCTTCCCTGTCCGGGTTGACCTCCTCCCGCCCAAGCAGTATTTTCACCACGCCCTCATGCCCATTGGAAGATGCATGCTGGAGGGGGGTTTTGCCGTTATTATCTTGTGAGTCGGGATTGACCTCTTCGCGCTCGAGTAGTGCTTTCACAATGTCCTCATGCCCATGCCAAGCAGCTCGCAAGAGCGGTGTACCACCATAATTATTTGGTTTATCCGGATTGACATCTGCACGTCTGAGTAGAATATTTACCATCACCACCTGTCCTTTCACAGCTGCATATGCAAGGGGTGTTTGTCCGGTATGATCTTGCGTGTCGGGATTTACCTCTTCCCGCTCGAGTAATCTTTTAACCACTCCTAGATGTCCTTCTAGGGCAGCATATAAGAGTGGCGTTTTTGCGTGATTATCTGATTTGTCGGGATTGACCTCCTTTCGCTCAAGTAGAATTTTCACTACTCCTTCATGTCCTTCCTGAGCGGCATATGAGAGCGGTGTTTGGCCGTCATAGGATGACTTGTCGGGGTTGACACCTTCTTGTCTAAGTAGTACTTTGACCACTTCCTCACGTCCACACCAAGCAGCATACGAGAGCGGTGTTCGGCCACTCTTATCTAACTTGTCCGGGTTGACCTCTTCCCGCTCGAGCAGTCTTTCCACTACCCCTTCATGCCCCATTTCCGCAGCATACGAGAGCGGTGTTCTGCCGCGATGACATGGCTTGTCAGGGTTGACCTCTGGTCGCCCGAGTAGCATTTTCACCAGTCCCTCATGTCCATTTCGGGCGGTATAGGAGAGTGGCCTTGTGCCACTCCCATCCGGTCTGTTAGTGTTGACCTCTTCGCACGCCAATAGTAATCTTACCACTTCATCATGTCCTCTCTGAGCTGCATGGGCGAGTGGTGTTAGCTCGTCATAACTTGGCCGATCCGCGTCGGCATCTTCGTGCTCGAGTAACACTTTCACCACTTCTCGATGCCCATTCAGGGCGGCATACGAGAGCGGTGTTTTGCCGCAATAACCTTGTCGATTAGGGTCCACCTTCTCCACTGCGAGGAATATCCTCACCACTTCCTCATGTCCATTACGAGCAGCATGAGTGAGCGGAGTCTCTTTTTCCTTGTCTTGAATGTCGGGGTTGACTTCTGCGTGCCCAAGCAGTATTTTCACTACTTCCTGATGTCCTTTGTGAGCAGCCCATATGAGCGGAGTACACCCCCAGTAATTCCCTTGGTTGATATCATGACCTCCCATCTCAATCAGGACAGTTACAATTTCTACAATTCCGAAGAAACATGCACAGTCCAGTCCACTGAACGGGAGACCGGAACCCCAACGAGCAAGAGAATGATGACTTGCTTGTCTTAAAATATATTCGACCGATATGTGGCCATCGTATTCCTGAAACATTTGGAGCGCAAGGGACCTGGAGTAGTCTCAGAGTTCCCTTTTGGCATTATTATTATTATTATTATATATCATTAAGCTTATAGAGCCGTATGGCTATGAAGCTGATTAATATACAGAATGCCAAGGACTCGCTGGCCTGTCAGATATTCCATCTCCCATGGGCCCTACCGG
>Ga0307507_10012023_pt1 | contig 10789 bp, 6 predicted proteins | sample 7_EM_MG_FD_207223 | JGI IMG/M metagenome (GOLD analysis project Ga0307507, IMG submission 207223) | Populus trichocarpa ectomycorrhiza microbial communities from riparian zone in the Pacific Northwest, United States - 7_EM | ecosystem: Host-associated > Plants > Roots > Unclassified | place... | reverse complement strand
CGTAAGGGTCGAGGGCGTAAGGAGGTGATATACCTATGCGTAGCTGACGTAAGCTGTACGCGAGGTGTACGCGAGAGCACGGGGCTCTCCTATGGAGGCCCCTGCGGTGGGGTTCCGTGACATATAGTAATAAGTATAATCTTAGCCTTCTTTAGTTGTTAGACGTTGCGTTTAGACATATAGAGGTTATCTTTAATCTCTTAACGCGTATTGTTAGTAAGCGCCTTACGAGCTTATAGGTCTTAGATAATATTACAATCTTAGGCGGTATGCATCTTAGCTTATATAAGCTTTAGGTAGTAGTTCTATAGAAGGCGGTAGTATTTATTAGGTTCTTATGCTACCATTTTTATAAACATCTTAGCGTCTTGTATCTTAATCTTAATAGGTAGTAGTCCTTTAGCTTGTTTATTTATAGTTGTGTAGTTAATAAAGGATAAGACATTGTTGATATCCCCCTTATTAAGGTTATTATAGTCTTTTAAGCTACTAGGCTTCCCTTTAGGGGTTAAGGCTAGGGCTAATAAATTAAATCCTTCTGGGATTAATTGGCGTTATAGGTTTAGTATAGGCATTGGATTGTTCTTTGAGTTTAATATAGTGGCTAGTAAGGAATTTCGTCTTACTATTATTAATTCTTTAGAAGTATAAAGTAAGGTAACTCGTAGATACGCTGCTTCTAGCAGCGCCTATAGTATCACAGAGACATAGAATTGGTTGTAGGCTGGGCGTTGGTGATAAAAAAAAAGGCGCAACGTAATGTCACGGGATGGGGTTAATGGCAGCTAAATATATTTAATTACTAATACTAGGCTTTTAGTATACCCTACTATTAAGCTAAGGCATCTATAAAGGATTATTATATTATAGTTAACTGTTCCCTAACTAGGGATATAATACTTATAGTTATTAAAAGGGATTTAGGTTTGTTTACCATTTTAATAGTAGTTATTTTAATATAATATAGTATAAGGGCGCAAAGAGGCTTTAGGGAAGATTTAAAGGAATAATATAAATTCTATCTAAATCTAAGGGTATATAGCTCTTGTAGAGAATAAAACATTATATAAAAAAGAGAAAGGAATAATAAGAGAATTATATAATTAAACAGTTAGGGTTCTTGGTGGTTAATATAATAATTATTCATTGCTTAACGTCCGATTCGGATCCCTATTGGGCCCACGCGGACTACTCCTTATTTATATGTGGGGAGAAAACTCTATTTGAGAAAACCCCGTGATCCATCTCCCCGCCTTTTGGGGCTCGCCTACTTAGCGCCTACGAGTCACCTGTGGTGCTCTACTACCTTACTTTTTGACCTCCTTGGGAACTGGTGGTTAATATATATATATATATATATATATATATATATACGTGGTCTTTAACAAACTTTAGTGTTATAGCGCTGGTAGAAAATAGTAGATTATAGCGGACAATTATAAATAGTTATAGATAGTTGCAGATAGTTATAGACAGTTATTTGTTAAGTATTTCACCAAGACATTCCTACTATAACTAGGCTAGTCCCGTTATATAACTCGGCTACCCCTTATTCTATAGTTTGATTAATTCTAACACCTTCCGCGCTAATACTACTAGCTCGCTTATATCCTCCCTAAATAGTTATACTACTGCCGATATAAGGTCTGTAATAATAACGCTTAAAAAAATAAAGAATAATAGTTAATTAACGGCAATATTATATTTAAAAGGCTCTAGCTATTATGTAAAGAGCAGCTAATTATATTATCTACTATACTATAGCCATCTCTAAAGCGCGTTTAAGTTTTCTACAGCTGTAATAATTATATTACTATATATACTAGAGCAAATATACCTAGTGAAACTCCTTAATCTACTACTAAAAGAACACCTATTAGCTAATAATCTAATTTGGTACTATTGGCTATATTAAATAGAGTTTCCGCAGCTTGCTTAGCTCGTCCTTAATATCCTTACTATTCCGGTAGCTAGTGCTAACTATAAGCGAGTATTTAGTAAGGCTAGCGATCTACTTAAGCCTTATAGATTAAAAATAAGCCTAAATATAATCGCTGCGATTAAATATGGACGTTTTTAGAGGCGTATAGGGCTTAAAAAGGCCACTAATTTAATAAGTAAAGTAATTTATCTTAAGGCAGTAGCTAACGATTTAATAGGTGCCTCTTGCACTCCTACGTTCACTCTATAAGCTTTAACACTATGCTAGGACTTAGATATAGACCCTTCCTCTATATGAGCTGCCTCATCGGCTACCCCTACGACTCCGATAACTGATATATCATAATTAGCAAGATTTTAGCTACTAGAGGACCTTTTAGGCAACGCTCTACCATATAGCGAAGCTATGTTAAATTTAGTGTAGGTTATATAATCTCTATAATTAATTAATCAATTTGCAATCAATCAGCTCGATTTTAGGTGAACAATTAATCAATTAATCGAGAGACCGCCTAGATAGGCAATCAATCAAGCTGAAGGCTTGCGAGATTGATTGATTGATTATTAGCAAGTCTGACTGCCTTATGCCTTTGAAATGAAGCGGATGTGATAACTAAAAGAGAAACAAATATGTGAAGAGCACATTCCAACTAGTAATTGCTTCTAGTATCGTGGCCTTAACTGACATACTTGCTCCCTTTGGTCCTATTTCTGAATTACTCCCTTCCCGAGTTTTAGCCTTTTTCCCTTGCATCATCCCCGAACGTGAACTCTGCACCCATCAGCACTTGAGAGCACTAGTGTGAGTTTCTGCCGTTCCGTTCCAGTTTTCTCAACCTTTTCACCTAACGGTAGGAAAATATCCGAGGTCTCCTGTAGCAGTCGGATAATAGCGTAGGATACTTCCATCAAGGCAAAATCTTGGCCCAAACAGATGCGTGGACCTCCATTGAAAGGGAAGAATGCCCATCCAATGCTTGCAAGCTCCCCGGTCTCCCATCTCTCGGGGCGAAATTCGTATGCATCTTCGCCGTAGATGTTCTTCTTGCGCGAGTTCACGTATTGCGAAAATATCACAACCTCACCCCGTCTGACAAGGATTGGAGAATTTCCATCCGGTCCGCCTCCAGTAGGGAGGATAGTTGTTTTTAGCGCCGTTCGGTTATTTAGGGGAACTGGAGGATAGAGACGGAGGCCTTTGGGATTTTGTTAGATGAGAGAGATAATGCTATCAATGTAGATCATCTTACTTTCTTTAATAATATTCGCAAGGTATGGCATTTTCCGGACGTTTTCCCGGCTTGCATGTTTTCTGTCTCCCATAACTGAGCGAACTTCGCTCCGGAGCCGTTCCAATGTTTTGGGATGGCGTACTAGAAGGCGACTAAAGAGGAGATAAGATGCCGATTAGCATTGTAAGCTAACAGGGTCACTCACACGGAGCACGTACAATGTCCAAGATAAACAACAAGCCGCCGTATCCCTCCCAGCTAGGAGAACATTGAGTAGTTGATCACGAAGATCCTCGTTAGTCACTGATTCTTCTTCAACCTGGTTAAGGAAGCCATAGAGATGTTCTGTTTTAATGCTGTTTTCCCGTAGCTGATTCCTCTCCTGAATATAACCCTCGACAAAACGATGCACGATTGAGCATGCACGCCTAAATTCCGGAGGATTGTAGAGAAAGTGCCAGGGAGCAATTCGAAAGCGCTTTGCTAGACCCTCTTGAGCTATATTGAAGCTTTCCGCAAACAGTCTATTCTCTTGGTCATAGGCCTCATCCGCCTTCAAACTGTACACCGATCTGCCAAACAGCAAGGCCGTTGCTACGTCCATAGTAAGGCTGAAAAACAAGGGTTGCAGATCAACAACTCCGTTAGAGGGTAAGCGTGTTATTAAGTTGTCAACATGCTCCTGAAAGTGGTCTAGATTCTGGTATTGTGTCCGAGCAAACTGCTTCCGCAGGAGCTCCCTGGAATGCTTCCAAGAATGACCTTCTTGAGTGAAGATGCCGTTACCCAGGAGAGGAGCGAAAACTCCGCGACGAACGCCGAAACCGTAATCTAAATTAAGGTTCTTAGCGTCGTAATTCGAAAAACAGCCTGTGGCGCATTACCTATGAAATTAGTTGATAAAACTGCCTCCACATTTTTCGGGTGCAACGTATGAAAGACGCGAGGTCCAATCAACATGAATTGAGACAAGTTATTGCGTGGTTCATAGTCGACCGCGACCGAGCAAAGAAATGCAAGCAATCGCCCATTCTTGTTTGAGTCCCATAGTTCCTTCAAGCGATCAACACCTAGTGGCCATCTGTTGGGAAGCTGAGGTGGAGGTTGGCAGCCATGGCGGGCTCCAAATGCGAGATCGGCCTTCGAAAAACGTTAGATAAAACGGCGTTCGTCAAGAACAGGAGCTAGGAGTCATCTTTCTCTGCTCCTACCTACCCGATACTCTAAAAAGGTCGTAATTAAGTAGTATATGAATTGTGCCTCCAGTAGAAGAAGCACTAAATAAGGAAGCAACCGTACAAGACTCGAGGGCGAGAAGCTGTCAAGGCTTTGGGCGAAGGGAGATTGTTGCATGGTGAGGCTACCGCATAGGACTTGAAAACCCTGAGACTGTATTTGTGGATGTCCACAGTTATCTGGGGGGCGTCCTTGTTTCTTGGATAACGTGAACAAGAAAGCTATTTGAGTATTCGCATAGCATCTTGTTGCCGCTGAGAAAACGTTCCACTGCTTGCAGCACTGTTTCATGCACGGTGCAACAGCTGTGCTGTAGACCCATGATTAGCGCCTATCATCCCGCACTGAGCGCTGCTTAAGTGGTGCGAGCTTCCTGTCCGAGCGCTTGTCGTGTGCTGTGCCTCACTGAGCCAATTTCTTCGTGGCCTTCCGAGGTTCTTCCCATCCAACCTCTAATATCGAACCAATAAAGCAACTGGAATCTGCGAGGCAGAACTTGTATGCAAAAACTTGATACAAGGAAGGAGCCCGCTTGCTTTGTCTATGAGGGGGGCGTTTGATCTTAACCGGAGCCCCTCCGCATGCCACTGCTTCCGAGTGTGCCTTATTATTCTTAGCAATATTGGATCGCATACCTCGCAGGCCGGGGAACTAAGCTCGTTATATTCCTATCTCATTTTTTGCCGCAGTCGCGACTTTGCCATTCAAAATCTTTGTTCTGCCGTAAGCCATCACGTATTGCTGATAGTTCGTATGCATTTCTTTCTACGTAGTCGTCTCGTCAACTCCTGTCGTTGGTAATGGCAACCTTTACCAACCGGGTCCCCGATTGATTCAGAATATCAACCTTGAGTCAGCGGCAATGGCAAATACGTTACTGCGACTCGACAATAGGGATGAACTTGGAAACGAGTTTGACCGAGGAGATATCAAACTATCGGTTGAGTAAGGAATAACGCCACCTGGAACTGACCGTCGTATTCTTTTGCTAACCTTTACCCTGCATGTAGTATTGTTGCTGTTCATGGCCTTAATGGAAATAGCACAGATACCTGGACTGATAGATCGAGTGCTGACACCGAGACATTGTGGCTTCGGGATCTGCTCCCGAAGTCCATATTTATTGCGCGCGTTCTAACGTACGGATACAATGCGGATACATTCTCCTTCTATGGTAGCGGCTCTGTTGACAGGATTCAGCAGCAAGCCGAAACCCTAGTAGCCGTTTTACAAGCCGACAGATCTCTGGAAGGCTGTTCGCAACGGCCCATCATCTTCATTTGTCATGGCCTTGGAGGAATACTTGTGAAGAAGGCACTGGCTCATTCATCCACACAGACTTCGAAGAACATTGTCCATCTGCATTCGATATTCATCTCGACCTTCGCGATCCTGTTTTTTGGCACGCCCCATAATGGAGCCTCGAAGTCCAATTGGCTTGTACCGCTACGCGGTAGAGACACTCCGGCTCACATTTACCAAAACGAGATACTCTCCGTCGTCAAAAAGGACTCGGAGTCATTACAGATGATAACGGCTGAATTTTCTCCACTCATGAAGCAATTTCATATTTTCTTCTTCTGGGAGGAAGTTCCGACCGATTTGGGCAATCGCACTGTATTTGTTGTGGAAGAGTCATCTGCTGCCCCGTTAATGTACAACACAGAACGATCAGGTATTCCCGCAAATCATGAAGGAATGGTTCGTTTCCCTAGTAGTAGCTGCTCAAGCTACAGGACAGTCATCGAGGCGCTTAAGCGATATTGTCGCGAGGCTCCAAAAGTAGTCGCCGGGCGGTGGAGACAGACAAACGATTTACTCGCTCGAACTCGGTCACATGAGGCCTCAGAATTGGTTGGGACTGGTTTTGACGTTCATAATGGCAACGAGCCTTTCTATTACCAACCAAAAGTTTACGAGAAATCACGCAATAAGCACTTTTATCCTCCACAGCCCGTCAGTAGCATTTTCACGGGGCGTGAGGACATATCTGCAGTCGTTGAAAGCTCCTTGCTGCTGAAAATGATTCTAGCTCACCTCGTCAGCAGCGAAGGTTCATCATTTACGGTATTGGTGGATCAGGGAAGACACAGTTCTGCTGCAAATTTGCCCAGGATCACCGTGATAAGTAACAGAATCCTGCGCCCCAGGATCTTCGACCACTTTCTAATAGCCTGTGATGTAGGTTTTGGGCAGTATTCTCTATCGACGCAACCTCTATAGCGACAGCAAATCAATCATTTGCCAGTATAGGCAAAATCGGTGGTCTTGAAGCAACAGCAGAGTCAGGCAAGCACTGGCTCGCTCACATTGAGGAGCCATGGTTGCTCATTATCAACAACGCGGATGACCCTGGCCTCAACCTACCAGATCTGTTCCCGGAGGGTGAAAGGGGGCATATCCTGGTCAATACAAGGAACCCAGAGTTTCGCATTCACGAGACGGTTGGCTATGAGGATTTCAAAGTGCTAAAAAAAAATGAGGCTCTCCTTTTGTTACTCAAAGCAGCTAAGATTCCGCGCCCGTGGACTCCAGCTGACGAAGAGTCTGGCAATCGGGTTGCAGCTGCTCTCGGGTATCTTGCATTAGCATTGATTCAAGCCGGGAACCACATCCTAGAAAGGCTCTGCCAGCTAAGAGATTATCTAAGTTATTATGACTACTTTCGGAAAGAGAATAGCGTCAGACCACGTTCACCTGAAGAAAAGGCCGATGAGCATGATCACGTTTATTCAATGTGGGATCTATCACTAAAATCTATCCAATTACGCTCTAGTCAAGCAAGCCGAGACGCAATCCAGTTGCTCAACATCATCGCCTTCTTTCATTTCGAGCATATCCGTGTGGATATATTTACTAGGGCACTGGACAATCGACTGATGGCTCTCGAACCGCTTAGAAAGGGGTCATTTCCGGCGCGGTTTTTCGAAGCGTTTCGAAGTCGTTTTCAACCACCACCGGTACTGCCAGATTTCCTGCGGGGCCGCCCGTCAAAAGATCATCGTTGGCGTGTGAGCAGAGCACTAAGACAACTAAATTCCTTCTCTCTAATAAGCTACGACGGCAAGGATGAAACCTTCTCGCTTCATCCGCTTGTCCGCGCTTGGGCCCGAGACCGGCTTAGCAAGAGCGAACAAGCTCTTTGGGCACATGTTGCGGTCAGTACTATAGTCGAGTCTATTCTACTTCCGCCACGTGATATCGGAGAGGTTCATCAAGACTTTCGTCGTGATATTATTCCTCATTTTGACGAGTGCCTGAAAGCCTCTCCTGTTCGCATCCTCGACTACAGAGTTTACTTCGGAGGCTATAGGCTCCCTCTCGCAATCTGCTTTCGATATCCCACTTTGATTTTATTCCGCGATCAGGTCATAAAAGCTGCCAAGTGCGGATATGTCTACACTGAGCGGGGCCGTTTCAAGGAAGGAGCAGAGTATTTCTTAATGGCTAAAGACGCTCTGGTGGCGAGCAGAGGCTATGAAGATGCAAATACAATGATGGCAACGCTAGCATTGTCGCGAACCTATTGGGGGCTTGGGCGTTTGGATGAGGCCGTAGCATTGCAGAACCTTGTTGTCGAGGCTCGTAAGAAAGTTTACGGGCAGGAACACCATCTCACACTTCTAGCCATGAACGAGCTTGGAAGATCTTACTGGCTGAATGGACAGTATCACGAGGCGGTAAAGCTTCAGACACTAACTACTGACCTAATGAAGAAAACACTGGGTGAAGATGACGCTGATACCCTTGCGTCCATGGACAACCTCGGCGTTACGCTTGGTTCCTGGCACAGATACCGGGAAAGCGAAAAGGTCCATCGGCGGGTCCTGTCATTTAGGGAGAAGAAACCTGGTTCAACTAATGTCGAGACGCTGGAAACAATCAATAATCTTGCTATGGCACTATTGGATCTTAAACATTCTATAGAAGCCCATACTCTCATGATCAAGGTTTACGAAGAACGAAAGCAGCAACTAGGAAAAGAGCATCCTTGGACCCTTTGGGCTCTCTGCAATCTCGCTAAAGTGCGAACGGAGCTTGGACAGCTACAAGAGGCGGAGCAAATGTTGGTGAATGGGATAGCTGCCGCAAAGAGGAGCCTCGGCCCTAACCACCTCGGAGTACTCATGGGTTGCGGAGAGCTCGCTCGTGTATTAGCGCGCCAACGCCGGTTTGACGAAGCAGAAATCATAACTCGCGACACTATCGAGAGGCTCGAAGAGTTTCGTGGGCCAGAACACCCAGATACTGTTTACGCTTTGTGGAAAATGGCTAAATTGTACGAATTACAAAGCAATCTAGAGGCGGCGGTCAAGACATGCGAGCTGGCGCTGGAAAGGGCAAATATGAGACTGACAAGATCACATCCGCTTGGTGAGGAAATATATTGCTACTTCCATAAACTTACTAGCCGCTTGCAGCTTCGGACACAGAGAGAAATGTCCACAGAGATCCCGGCGGATCGAAAGCCCGTCGGACTGAAAGATCGACAAAACTTCAAATTCACTAGAGCGGCTACTCGCTGAGCGGCTCCAGGCACCTTAATGCATACAGAACTCTTCGCCATCTTTGTCGGATGTACAGATCTCTCTGAACTTGTCATGCTCGTCATACACGCCGGAAGGCTCCAGTAACGTTGTACTACGGCTACAGCCATTCGGAAAAGCCACACCCCTTTTCCTGAAGGGCACAGAATGGCCGCTCGACGATATACGCTCAACAAAAGGGGAAATTTCTCTTGCCTCGTCAAATCTCTTTTCCTGCAACATGGCGTGCATTCTATCCAATCTCAGTGAAATGATCTTCGGCGCTTCCTGGCTATACCTTCTCAAAGCCGCCACCACTGTCCGAAAGCCTTGGTCTTCGCCACTCTCGAATCTGCACATGTTCCTGTGGTCGGCAGCGATCCCAGATCTCTCGGTGTCGCTAAGTATAGGCGCAGCACTAGCTTCACCAACAATATATTCCCTGGTAACCTTGAGGTCCGTCTTCTCCTGTTCCCAGAAGAAGAAAATGCGAAAGTTCGACATGAGCGGGGCAAATTGGTCGGTTATGTTCTGAAGTGTCTCGGAACCATCTTCGAGCGCCCTTAGTAGACTCGACTCCGTCTGCACAAAGTTTCTGGGGATTGTTAGAGAAGCGAGCTTCTGGAAGCTGTGGAGGAGGCGGGCTTTGTCGGTGCCATTATGCGGTGTGCCGAAGAACAGGAGAGCGTAGGTGCAGGTGTAGATTCTGTGTAGATGACCGTCTTTCTTGCCTGTCCGACTTGCAGCGTATGCCAGAGCCTATTTTCGGAATGCAATTAATACCAAACAAATAGTTGACTGCATAACATAGCGAACTACGAATAGTTTGAACCCTTATTTACGGTGGCAAGGATTTTGAAATATCAAATTGATTATGAACTCACCCTTTTGGCTATGATACCCCCAAGTGAATGACAGAGGAATACAATCGGCCTCTCTAAAGCATCATCAAACTGCCCTAAATCAACGAGTTTACGTGACGGTTATGTTACGCTACAATGGTAATCATTGCGAGCGTCGAAGATGGAACCAGATGGCTACTCACACCTCTCTCTGCGTCGAGTTGTGCGACAAGAGTTGAAGCATGTTGCAAAATTCTCTCTGATGAAGTGTTTTTCCCCATCAAGGATGTGGCATAGGCGTTATAACCCCAAGTTAATATACGGGCTCGCTTGAGGTACATAGGAAGAAGCTTTGGATGCTTCAACCAGCAGATGCCCTGCTCTTGAGACGTCCAGGTTTTGATTCGGTCCCCATTGAGGCCATGGACAGCAACTATACTGCTTATACAGTGAGGTTAGACCTAGACTAGTACTCTAGGTTGGTGTTCGTGCTGGAAACTCGAGTGCGCACTTACTCTACTTCTGGCTCACCATCCGGACGGTATAGTTCTGAGAAACCGTAGTTCTCCATGATTTAGATATAAAGGTAGCTGTATATGAAATCTTTAATATGGCTCTTCTGGTATGTAAGTATTCAAAGAGTTGAATAGCTAGGAAAATGGATCCAGGTTGTAGGCTGCCACTGCTGTGCCACACTCGTGGAATGTCTTAATCACGCGACTATGTCTCGCAATGGGGCACTGGCATGCTTCTATGCATGGCCGGATACAAGCGCATAACAAAGCGAAAAATGGGTTGAAACACCATCAAACTAGTCGTTTGATATCAAGTATTGCATGAACGCTTACGTCCCTTCAGCCTCCTACTTGTCTATTTCAATATCTCTACGGAGGTCGCTAACATCTAAATTTGCACCTTCCTAATTAGGAAAATTGACTTACCGCCCACCGGCAGAATATGAATTTCAACAATAGACGCATCAAATTCGTTCCTGAAGCTTTAAATAAAAGGC
>Ga0307507_10012021_pt1 | contig 10791 bp, 8 predicted proteins | sample 7_EM_MG_FD_207223 | JGI IMG/M metagenome (GOLD analysis project Ga0307507, IMG submission 207223) | Populus trichocarpa ectomycorrhiza microbial communities from riparian zone in the Pacific Northwest, United States - 7_EM | ecosystem: Host-associated > Plants > Roots > Unclassified | place... | reverse complement strand
AGTCCTTGCCAAGTTGAAATCATGAGACATCACTCTCGCCGTCCCCGGGGGTCCCCCACAGTCCCCTGCCGTCCTCACCCAATCCCGGCCGTCCTCACCCAATCCCGGCCGTCCTCACCCATCCCCGGCCGTCCTCAACCGTCCCCGGTTGTCCCTCATCGTCCCCTGCCGTCCACCCCCCTATCCTGCACTAACATGTCTCACCCTGTAGGGCCCGCCGTCCTGCCCAAAGATGGCCGTCCTCCCCTTAGGGCGCCCCGGACGGACTATAGCTAGCCGTCCCGTCCCGTCCGGGGTTCTTGGCAGTCGCCCCGCAGGGCCCCGCGGGGCCCCCGGACGGTTGCGAACACTAGTTGAAGGTGCAAATTCCCATAAAACTTCCTATTATTTCGGCTTACTAAGACGGGAAAGAACCCCCCCCTCCTTCAATCCCCATTTTCAGAAGCCCCGATTCAACCCCCCCGCTTCTGACCCCCCCGGGTTCGATTGCCGGTACCGAAGGCCTTCTTTGCAACGCTGGTTTCGGGTGGTGCTCGAGTGTACTTGTAGTGCTCGAGTACGGTAGAGTACAGTACTCGAGTTCAGCACGGTAATATCAGGCAGGAAGGCGCTCGTTTTCGATTGATGGGTAGTTTTGTGAACCTTGTTTTGTGCAAAGACCACCCTTAGTCGCAGCTTCAAAAGCAACGAAGATCTACCTGCCAAGCCCCTGAGAAACCACGACCCACCCGAATCTGGAAGTCTTGGTAAGCACGATTTTTGGATGCTTAATAATACAGTAAGTTAAATCATAGTTTATCACTCGTGAATTTAGGGCTCTCATAGATAGTCTCTAGCAGCGCGGGAGTAATTATCATAATATTATAGTAGGGTGCTCTGATGTAATTCCGAGACTTGTTGGCGGAGGGGGAGGGGGAGGGATTAAAATACTGAATTGTGATGGGGATCTTTTTTTCAGATATTTATTAGTTATAATAATATTATTATGATACGGTCGTGGGACAAGAGGGGAATATATACCTTGTTTGAATGTATAGCCCTCATTTGGTTGGCGCGTAGGGTAGGATTATTGTAGTATGACTGGGGGTGTATTTTTTTGTTTTTGCGATTGGAGCGGGTGTTTGTTGCTTTCTTGCCTAGGGTAGGGTGTAAGGTAGTGCTAAGCCAGCGACTGGTGGGGAGTGTGGGGTATTGGTATGGTGGTATAGTAGGGTAGGGAGGATTTTCGGAGGTGGGGTTGTCTTGCTCTGATAGTGATATCATGGACACAATATATGAGAAGGCTGTAAGGCAGAATAAAAGTATAATAGCTGTATATATTTGTATGCTGGTGTCTTCTATCCATCGAGTAAGTGCTTGGTAATAGCTTGCTGGCCACAGAGGTATTTGCCATTGCGTGTGGGCGACTGTTTGTCCCGGGTTGTCCGGTTGGTTTTGGAAGAGCACAGTTAGGAATTGTGATTCCCTTAGATTTCAGGCGTAAACTACGTTTCCGCTTTCTATGGTAGGGTTTACTCTTTTTGATTTATTGATTTTTCTTTTGAATTGGTATCTTTGTGGATTTATAGATTTGTTTTTTGGGGCTTGACTGCAGTCTAAAATCGCCGCTCCTTATTGGAGTGGTATATTCTCTTTGGGGAGTATTCATAGATACTTGATCTACAAGTTTTAGTCTTGTATAATACTGACCATGCTGGAGAGGCAACTCTAGGGGGATTTTAAATTTATCCTAGCTCTTCCAGTAAGCATTTTCTCGTCCTGCAGGGTTAGGGGGTCTCAAGGGTAAGAACCAGCTCACCCCGTTTGTATGATAGCTGAGCTTGCGTCTTTAGCCTGCTAACAAACAATCTCCGAAAAATGAGAATATTGTGTTGGCGGGGGGGCGGGAGGAAATAGGGCAGAAGAAAGAGGGGAGTACAATAGATCTGATTAGATCCTCTAGGTCGTTACATTAATTTTGTGTTCTCACTGTATATTATTATAAATATAGGAGACGAGGCTGGGGGATCCGCTAAATGAAATTCTGCTATAATGCTATCTATTATTATTACACCTGAGCTCGGGTCCGTTCTATTATTATAGGTCGAAGGAATAGAGATATACGAGAAGAGTAGAAGGCGGGGTTTATCCGAAAAATAATAATACCCGTATCTTTAGTACCCGAAACACCAGAAAAAGGAAGAGGGGAATCGGGAAAAGAGAAAAAAAAGTGATGAATGTGTTTTATATAGCTTAGATAAGTAGGGAGGATAGAAAAAATCGTCGGGTGTCTGATAAGGTTGCATGAGGCGTATATGGCTAGGTTCGGAGGTGCCGGAGGAGGCCGTACTACCAGGGCCTTATACCGCGCTGCGGGTTGCAGCCTTTCGGGGCTTGAGTAGCTTCACTACTGCTTTATTATACCGATCCCAATCGGCCCACAAGAGCGGTGTTAGGCCATTATTGTCTGGCCTATTGGGGTTAACGTCTTCCCGTTCCAACAGCAACTTCATTACCTCTGCACACCTTGCCCCAGCAGCCCACGAGAGCGGTGTTCGGCCATCATTGTCTGGCCTATCTGGGCTAACGCCTTCCCGTTCCAATAGTAGCTTCACTACTCCTGAACGCCAATACTTGGCGGCCCACAAGAGCGGTGTTCGGCCATCATTGTCTGGCCTATCGGGGTTAACGTCTTCTCGTTCCAACAACAGCTTCACTACTCCTTCACTTCCATTCGTGGCGGCCCACGAGAGCGGTGTTTGGCCAAGATCGTCTGGTCTATCGGGGTTAACGTTTCCCCGTACCAACAGTAGCTTCACTAATCCATCACGTCCACTCCCGGCGGCCCACGAGAGCAGTGTTCGGCCATCATTGTCTGGCCTATCGAGGCTAACGTCTTCTCGTTCTGAAAGCAGCTTGGAGCCTTGGTTACTCCATGCCCACCCCCGGCGGCCCATGAGAGCGGTGTTTGGTCATTAACGTCCGGCCTATCGGGGCTAACGTCTTCCCGTTCCAATAGCAGCTTCACTACTCCCTCAAGCCCGCTCCCGGCGTCCCACCTGAAGGGTGTTTGGCCATTATTTTCTGGCCTATTGAGGCTAACGTCTTCTCGTTCCAACAGCAGCTTCACTACTCCCTCATGCCCCATGAAAGCGGCTCGACGGAGCGGCGTTTGGCCGAGTTTGTCTGGCTTGTCCGGGCTAACATCATCCCGTTGCAACAGCAGATTCACTACACCAGCATGTCCATTCACGGCAGCCCACGAGAGCGGTGTTTGGCCAAATTTGTCTGGCTTGTCAGGATTGACGTATTTTCTTCCGAATAATAAGCTCATTACTTGCGGCGTTCCCCGTCGGCGGCCTGTGCTCCCAGGATTGATAAATAGCCGGCTGAGAAATAACCTGACTACCCCTTCACGCCCACTCACAGCAGCCCACGAGAGTGCTGTTTGACCATATAGCCAGTCCCGCATATCAGGTTGAATATGCTTCTGTTCCAAGAGTAGTTTTACTACTTCTTCACGCCCACACTTTGCAGCCCACATAAGTGGCGTCAGACTTGCACTGTCTCGCTCGTTCACACCCCATCTTTTCGTCCTTATCAAGTCAATTGCAACTTCGGCAATACCGAAATATGAAACACAGTGTAGTGGAGAAAATGGCTTTTTGGAATCATGGTATGGCCCACGGGCTGACTCCCATAGTAACATGCTAGATATATGAGTATCATATTGATTGCGAAGGTTGCCCGCTAGGTTTCTTGCTCAATTCGATGGCTCCATTTGCATGTGGGTTCCCCAATATAGAGAAGCATATTTTAGGATGGGCATGTCTTCGGGGTCATGAGAAGGGCTGGCTGGAAAATCCTTGATGGCTTGGAAATTGAGGTACGTCAAACAAGTCTCCGCTATTTGCGAGTGTGGTCTGTCAAACAAGTCGGCATGGCGGGAAATATACTCCTTCAATGTGAAATGGATGAGCCGAATAGTCGAGGACCCTTTGTCAACGGCGGCAAGTCCTTGACAACACCGTAACACTGTCTGGATCGAAGGAATATTGTTGGTATTAGTATCGGTGGACCCTATCTCGACCGCTAGGGCGTGGCACATCTCGTCTACACTCAACGGCCGCTCGGCATGTGAAATCCACATTAGAGTCGCCATCCCGAGTCTCTCTCCGTTTCCTTGTTGTGCCTTTATCCTTTTTATGGTCGCATCGTATGCACCCCCTAAGCCCAAGCTACTTGCCATTGCATCGAGCTTCTCTCGCCTTTGATAGAGCGTCGTTTCTCGTAAGATCGCCTCGATATTTAGAGATACCAACAAGAATCTAGACATAGATCCGTTAGCTTATAGTTTCAGATATCTTTCTCGGGGTCCTTGCTCCGCACTTACAGTTCTGAAACCGTTTCGGGAATTTTCTTTATAATGTCCTCCTCCAAACCGTTGCCCATCGCGTCCGGTGTTGTGTCTTCTCTCAACTTCGCCCTCAGAAATCGAATGATATCGTCCTCGGTGGGTGCAATAGATACAGCTACTACCTTCCCGGCAAGATGTTTCTCCACCTCATCCCAGACGTGCAACCTTCCAGCCAGAAATATCCGCGTGCTTGGGGACTTGTGCAGAATTTGTTGCAGTGATCTAAGCAGCTTTCCCCTATACTCTGCCACACATTCGTCGAGGGCATCAAAGCATATGAAAGTGGGCCGTAAGGACGCGATATCCTGTAACATCTTTACCACTTGGCCGAGTTCTAGGCTCCGGCCCCCGGTGGTGTTCTTGTCCTCTCGGAAAGCCTCGACGATCTTTGGCGGAACCTTGTCGAGTCCTCTAACAACCTGTTTTAAGAGGGCACTTAGGACGGTGGCTGGGGATTGCTCCTTCTGGGCCGCGAAGTCGAAATAGAAGCACGCAACTGTAGCACCTCGCTCCCTTGCCCGATCGCATAACGCATCTATTGCTAAGGAGCTAGCGTCACAGTTTCTTAGTAACACCTTTGCTTCATGGAGGATATGGGTTCTTACGTGATGTAGGTCTTGCCTACCCCCGGATCTCCGTAGCAAAACAAGGCCGAATTATCGGATTCTTCACCGTGAATACCATCGAGCCAACTCCGATATTCGTCCGTTTGTAAGAGCCAGTCTCCTACATCCTCGACTCGCTGGTCTCTAATATCACGGTGCCGTATCCAGGGGTCCAGGGCAGATAGCCATGCGAGAATCTCAGCCCTCTCGTCGGCACTGCCAAAGTTCACGTTGGACACATGGCCAAACGAGATAGTATTATTTGTAGTATTGAATGAGCTGGTATTATTATAGGAGTTGCTATTGAAGGAGTCGATGTTATTGGAAGAGTTGCTACTTTCGCCGACACGAGATGGTGACATTTCGCTTTTTTTGTTGCTCTTTGGGGGTGGTAGATTCGGTTTACTGTGGAGGATTCGGAGAATGGGTTCTTGCGTACCGTACGGTAGACTCAATTGATAGAGTTCTTGAGGCTGAAGAAAAGCGGGGTTACTGTTTCTGTGCCACCTTACTAGAGAACATTTGGTCCGATTAGCCCAAAATATCTTACAGCGCTCACAGGGCCAAGTTCTGCGACATAACAGAAGCCGACCTTTCTCGTCTATTAGATCGAAAATACTGTTTCTCGTAGGTTTACAACATGAGCACAAGCTTAATAATGTTATGATCCATCTTTTCCTGAATGGGGGCTTCTGTGCCGTGGTTTGAATTTTTTGGTTCTGCTTTTTACTTTGTGTGAAGTTCTGAACTCGCCAGAAAAGCAACCTTCTTTATGAGTTCTCTTTTAGACAGCGATAGCGAGAACTAAACGCCAAGAGTTAACTTATAGTAAAGCAACAAAAATACGACTCTAATCGTCACCGCGGGACTTTTAGGGTAAGTGGGGAAGTTCCCTCGCTCTCGTTCATTTAACTAACCAACGACGAAGATAGGAGTAGGTATTATATAAATCATAGACGAAGTTATCCTCCTATAATTTTGTCGATCATCAAACACATCCATTCTCTTCCGAGCATGTCTCTCTCTCCCTTTCGTACTCCCATGCTAGCAAGATAAAGGTTCCCACTGTTCATATCCTCCGCGTATCCGTCTCTCCGTGCATGCGACTCTTTCACTTTCCCATATTGTTTTCCGGAAGATGCATTGATCCAAAGCGCACCTCCGAACATTTTATCCGAATTATGAAACAACTATCGCTAGAGCATGTCGAGCGGCATTAAACGACTTCCAAGAGTTTCCGTGGTACTATGGTGACTAAAGCGCTTAAGCCAAACTTCCCAGCTCTTCCGGTGTTCTAGAAAATAGCACATTCCCACCACCCCCCCATACATTTGGACATTACGAGTGATAAGATAATCCTAAGGTCCTCATCTCCCTGGGATATATTTTCATAATAACTCGGGTGGGTGTTGGCACCGTATACGATTGTGGATTAGCGATGTTCGGACCAGGTATCGTTAACATTATTGAAAATGGCTGCAATTGACATGAGAAACGACTCCACTCTGAGGCTGCAGTGACACACGTATGAACTGGTACAAGGAAATGCAAGCTATAAAACGTTTTCTCCTATGTGTCCTTCCTTCCTCCTGTATAGTTCCTAAGTTAACTCCCCTTGAGACTTTCCTTTAGACACACTTTACCTAATTAATAATGAAATCTATCACCCCTTAATGCAAAGTTTGTGTCTTCACTTTAACCGCTCTACCTTGTTGCGTAAAATCTTCATTGGCGATCATTACTCCCGCATCGAATATTTTCGACAAACTCGGTGGAAAAAGTGATAAGAGGAATTGCCGATAGCAGGTAGTAAGGGATAAGTTAGTATGTAATTTCAAGGGGGATGCGTGCTGAATCCCTGCCACTCCCTCTCTTTCCGGACTGACCGGGGGAGACCCTCCATCATCCCGAGACATTCTTTCTTAGATTAGTATTACTCTTATAAAGTGCCAATCATTGGCATGACTTTATCCTGTTCTCACAACCCTGCCGATCACACCCCCCCCCGACTGGCTTCTATCCCCCGTCTTGAGAAGCTCAGTTTCTCAGCCTCTGCGGGTGTGGCAATAGGATGATTTTCACCGAAGACGTGCATCACAACAAGTGAACTAGTGAGTAATAGATGAGCGGAATGCGGGGGGATCCCATTGTCCCTCTTGGTGTTACTATATTTCTAACATCAGTGAATACTGTAGAATGTGAGAGTGTCTAGCTATGAACCGTTCAAATAGTGTATTGGGGGTGGCTGAGCGAAAGGAAAATGGATGGATGGATAAACCTTATTTTCATTCTACTAGCTACTCACGAACTAAATCGTATATGAACTAACGGCATGGGATACTCCCCCCAGCCCTCGGGCCCCCCTTTTTTTTCTCAAAAGAAATCCACCTCTCCGCCTCGTGCCTATCCCGTCAGCCTCCAAGCCTGACCTCTTTTACAAAAGAAACTCCCCTCCCTCCTTCTTCTCTCCTCAGCCACTCCTAGTATCACTCCGTCACAAAAGACACACACCCCCAGGCCTCCGCCCCCAGTGCTCGTGTATATAAGGAAAATTCCTTCTGATAAAAGAAACCCACCCCGTCACCTCCGTGCCCAGTGGTCGTGTATGTAAGGAAACTCCCCCCCCCCCCTCCTTCATCTCTCCTCAGCCACTCCCAGTATCAATCCGTCACAAAAGAAACACACCCCCAGGCCTCCGCCTCCAGTGCTCCTGTATATAAGGAAAATCCCTTCTGATAAAAGAAACCCGCCCCGTCACCTCCGTGCCCAGTGGTCGTGTATGTAAAGAAATGCCCTTTCCAGCTAGCATTATGCCCCTAGCTTGCCGGGCCCGCCTCTGCTCCTATGTGGCAGCCGTCCCCCCTGCCCCTCTCTTCCTTCTTTTCTGAGCCGGGTCGTGGGTCCTTGCATGCTTCTCTTGAGCCACCTTGTCTCTTTGCATAAGGAATCCACATACTCCGCACTTTTTTCTGCTTTTTGGTTTGCCCACTCTGGGTCCCACCATTGCTTGGGATGTTGGCAGGTTTATCGTAGCCCCCTGTACCTGCGCTGTGTTGGAATTTGCTTTCCATCTCCTGGTTGGTCTGTTCTTCAGGGCGTCTGGCCAGGTTTTCATCCAGTCGAGTAGCTCGCGCAGCTTTTTGTTGCTGTGTAGCAGTATTTAGGTTGGCTTGATGAGCCCGCAGTAGTTCATGAGGTGGTCTGGTGTGATGATGTCCCTGTCGCAAGGGCATTTTCTCCTAGTGCCGTCGGTGTCCTGGTATGGCCAGGCTGCTGTCGATCTTAGGTATAGCAGGTCTCTGAATTCCGCCCTGGTAGTACCTCTGAGGTGTCTGTGGCTGGCTCTGGGTCTGCCGTGGTTCCTGATTTTTTCGTTTTGGATTGATTCCGTCCAGTCGAGTAGGAGGCGTTCCCTGATGTCCCTTCTTCCCTCCTTGTCGCCGAAGGCTTGTGTAATGATGTGCTCCATTTCCGAGCCCTGCAGCCATTCCTTTGACCAGTTGGTGCGCCTGCTGAGGGTGTGGGCTCTCAGTGCGAGCATGCGTTGTCGGTGCTTGGTGTATAGGTTGAGTGGGGGGATCCCTAGTTCGCAGTATATGGCCGCGAGAGGTGTTTTCGTTTCCAGCCCGTAAGCCTTGCGGATGATGTTGTTTAGAACCGTTTGTGCTTCTCTTATTGGGGCTTTTGTTTTCCAGACTTCTATGCCGTAGGTGAGCTGTGGAATAATGAGGCCTTTGATTAGGCGAAGTGTGGTCCAGGTGTTGAGGCCTCCTGTTTGGTATCGGCTCGTGAGGGCTTTGAGGTTGTATCCCGTCCTCATCGCCTTTTTGGTCCATTGTGCGATGTGGAAGTCCCATTTGAGGTTGTTGGAGATGAAGTAGCCGAGCCACCTCATGTTTTCCTTCTGTTCCTGGATGGGTATTCTCCCGATATGTGGGTATAGCTTGTGTTGGTCTGGGGTCTTGATGTGTAGGCATTCAGCTTTGTTTGGGGCGAAGGTGTATCCCAGGCCGCGCGCGGTTGTCTCTAGATCTGTTAGGGTCTTTTGGGTGGCCTCCTGTCCGGTTGTGGCTTTTTTGTATGAGGAGACGAGGAGGATGTCGTCCACGTATGTGAGGATGCGGTTGGTTGCTGCGGGGAAGTTGGTGGTGGCCATCGCCGCAATATCCCTGATGCTGACCAGGAAGAGTATAGGGGATAATGGTGAGCCCCGTGGTGTGCCTTTGTCGGTGGCGAAGGCCTTCGAGTTCTTCCCGTTGAAGCGGTATGATGTGGCGCGGTTAGTACCCGAGTGTTCTACCCATTGTGCAAGGTGTTGGCTCTTCCTGGCTATGCTCTGGCAGACTTTGTCCAGTTGGAGGTGGTCGAAGCCTCCTTCTATGTCTAGGGCGGTGAGACAGGTGTATGACCCAGGGTTGTTTGTGATTGCGTCGTTGAGGGCTTAGATGGCGTCAGTGGTGCCGTTTTGTTTTCTTCCTCCGTACATGTTGTTTTCTAATAGTCCCAGGTCCGCGATCCTTTGTACCGCTGCTCTTTCCCGGACTTTGGCCAGTATGCTTTGAAGTTGTATGGGTCTCCAGCCCCTTGCGATAGTGTAAGTACCCTTTTTTGCCTTCGGGATCAAGATGGTGTTGCTATTTTTCCAGCTATCGGGGATGCCCTGGGTCCAGGCTCTGTTCATCGTTCTCAGCCAGAGGTCTTCTTTCAGTCTGTAGAGTTCTTTTATTAGCCTTGTGGTGATGTGGTCAGGTCCTGGTGCTGCCCCGTTTGGTGATTGTCTGATGGCGGCGTTGAGGATACCGGTGTTGAGTGGTTCGGCTTTGGCTCTGATGTGCGTGTTGGCTCTGCGGTGTTCTCCTCCGTATAGCGCGTCTTGGAGTTCTTGGGCGATGTGTCGGTGTTCTGCTGCTATTCCTCCGTCGACTTTTTGGAGGGCTGGGATGGGGTGCCTGGTCTGTCTGGCCTTGATTGTGCGGAAGCACTCCGGGTCCGTTTCCTCCTGTAGGGCTTTGCTGTTGGCTTCCAACTTGGCTTGGGCTATTGCTTTCCTGTATTCCCTTTTAAGTGCAGGGAGTTCGGGGTCCTTGGGGCGCTTCTTGATCAGGGACCGTATGAACTTCTTTTTTTGGTTGAGGTTGTCGCACCAGAAGGCCTTGGCTCTGAATCTGGCTCTGGGGGTATGGCGGAGGACTATTTCGGTGAGGCACTTTTGGACGATGGTGGGGTTATCTTCTTTGTTGTCCAGCAGGAGGAGTTCGGCTCGTATCATGTCCCAGTTGGCCTTGTCGTATCTTAGTGGCCTATCCGCACATTCGCGCCATTGGATGTCAAAGGTGATTGATAGTGCCAGGTGGTCTCCGGAGGGGATGTTGAGGAGCGTTACTCCAAGGTTGGTGTTGTTGCTTGAGATTGCTAGGTCTAGGGTTGTACCTGTAGGGTGGGAGCTTGAGGGGGGGTGGGTGATGGCGTATGGGTTTCTTACTTCCATCTTTCTCTGGGCCATCCATTTCTTTAGTTTGTTGCCGGCGGGGTTGGATGGCCCTGCCGACCATGTTGTGTGTTTGGCATTTTGGTCTCCTATTAATATACTAGAGCTGTTCTGGTGCCATTCGTTGTTCGGGTGAAAGTTCTTGGCTTGGGGTCTTTGGTATGCAAAGGTTATTTCCGTACCTACGGTCCATAGGGTGATGTATTGGAGGGTAATTCTTTCCACCACAAACATGTGTACGTATTCATTTTTGATGTATACGGCACAGCCGTATTTGGTTGCTTGTGTCTCAGCGTAGCATG
>Ga0307507_10012020_pt1 | contig 10791 bp, 9 predicted proteins | sample 7_EM_MG_FD_207223 | JGI IMG/M metagenome (GOLD analysis project Ga0307507, IMG submission 207223) | Populus trichocarpa ectomycorrhiza microbial communities from riparian zone in the Pacific Northwest, United States - 7_EM | ecosystem: Host-associated > Plants > Roots > Unclassified | place... | reverse complement strand
GTTCTTTGACATGTGTCGCAATGTTTTATGAATCTTTTGATATCTTCTCTTATCTTTGGCCAATAATATCGTCGGCTGATGAGTTCGGTAGTTTTTGCTGTTCCGCCGTGTCCCGCTTGTGGGGGTTCGTGATGTTTAGCGATAAGAGTGGTTCGTATCTCTTCATCCTTTGGTATCCAAATCTTTCCTTGGTACCATAAGAGGCCGTCCTTCCATTGGCAGAGCCCCAGCGCTATCCCCTTCATTTCTTTTCTTCCTTTGTCCAAGTTCCTCTTGATGGCTTGGATCTCGTTATCGTTGTTGCTTACTTTGTGTATCTCTCCCTCGTCCTTGTCTTGGAATTCCATTGTTTCCAATACACCTAGCTTGACTTCTTCAGTTTCTGGGATATCCCAGTATCGTTCCTTTGGCAGTAGGATTCCCACGTTTCGAGTGAGTCTCTTGTCTCCTGCTGTGGGTAGGTCTTCCTCTCTTCTTGTACGGGCGTCTTGCTTCCCTCCTTCCTTTCCTGGTCGGTATTCGATTTTGAAGTTGTATTGACTTAGTTCTTGCATCCATCGTGCTTGTCGTTCGTTTAGTTCCTTCGTTGTCATAAAGGTGACTAGGTTCTTGAGGTCTCTGAGGACCCGTATCGGTTTCGGATTTCCTCTGGTGTATCTTTTCCATTCGTGGAATGCCTGCACTATCGCCAGTAGTTTCTTATCGTGTATATCGTAGTTGCATTCGGCGTCCGACATCGTTTTGGATCGGTACGCAAATGGTCTACATTTTCCGTCCTGGCATTGCTGTGATAGTATACCGGAACACTCGTATTTTGAGGCGTCCGTCTCGATTTTGGTCGGTGCGAGTGGGTCGAAGTAGACCAGTACTGGTGCAGTGGTGAGTTTTGTCCTTAATTCGTCGAATGCTTGTTGTTCCTTGTCTCCCCACTCCCAGTTCCCAATGCACTCCTTTTTTGTTCTTGCATATGGTGGTCTGGCTGTCCTGCTGAACCCTTCGATGAACCGTCTGTAGAAGTTGCAGAATCCTAGGAAACATTGGATTTCCTTGATTTTCTTGGGTGCCGTCCAGTCCCATATGGCTTGTGTCTTAACTGGGTCGGTTTTGACTCCTTCTTGTCCGATGATAAATCCTAAATATCCTGTTTCGCTTTGGTGGAATTCGCACTTGGATGTTTTGACCTTCATCCCCGATTTCCGTATTGCTTCGAGGATATTCCTGACGTCCTTTTGGTGTTGTTGTAGGGTGTTTGAATATATAAGTACGTCATCCAGATAGACGATGCAACACATGTCTATGTATTCCATAAGGACCTCATTGATCCATCGTTGGAACGCCGCTGGTGCGTTGCATAGTCCAAAAGGCATGACTAGGTATTCGTAAGTCCCTAGTTTTGTTGAAAAGGTGGTTTTCCATTCGTCTCCTTCTCTGATTCGAATGTTGTGATAGGCGTCCTTGATATCCAGCTTGGTGAAGTACTTGGCTCCTCCCAGTCTGTCCAGTGCTTCACTAATGAGTGGTAGCGGTGTCAATCCTTCTTGGTGACTTCGTTGAGCGCCCGATAATCGGCGCATAGTCTGAGTTTGCCGTCCTTTTTCTTGACGAACATGATCGGCGATGCTCTTCCTGACATGATCCTTCGAATCCATCCTCGACTTTCGTTTTGTTTGATGTATCGATGGAGCTCCTCCAGTTGGTCGTAACTGAGGCCATATATTTTTTTTATGGGTACTGTTTTTCCTTCTTCTAGGTCGATTCCCAGATCGATACCCTGTCGGTGTGGCTGTACTGTCGTCTTCTCCCCTTTTTCGAATACAGCCAGCAGGTGGTGATATTCGTGCGGGACCGTCTCCCTTACGTCTTGGTCTTCGTTGTTTTTCTTTTTTTTTATCGCCAGCTCGGTGCTAATGTTGATAGCTTCCAGCTGAATTTCGTTGTCGACTTGATCCCATCTTAGGATGCCTGTTGTTTCTCCCCTTCGGTAGAATTGTCTGAAGGCTCTTGCCGATATCTTGTTGATTTCCATTTCTTGTTTGGCCTCCTGGCCCTTGACCCTTTGCTTCATGGTGGTGTTGGAGCTTCCGAATCCTTGATCCCCTCTCTCGGTATCGTCCAACTGAGTTACTTCTTGTAGTTCGCTGTTGTCGATTTGTTCGATGATCAGTTGTGCGATCCGGTCCCCTTTTTCCACTCGGTATGGTTGGTCTCCTAGGTTGGCTAAGACCACATTCACTTCGCCTCTGTATTCGGAGTCTATCACAGCTGCATTTGTCGTGAGTCAATGTTTGACTGCTAGACTGCTTCGTGGTACGATTCGTCCATAGGTGTTGTGAGGTAATCCAATAGCTATCCCTGTCACAACAATTGCTTGCCCTCTGGCAGGAACGTGGGTTCCTTCGTTAGCGTACAGGTCGTGTCCTGCCGCCCTTGCTGTTCCCTTCATAGGCACTCTGGCCTCAGCGGATAGCTTCTTAACTCTGACACTCTGGTGATTGGCCGTCGGGCCATTCTTGGTCGTTGGACCTTTCTTGGCCTGGACCTTGGAGAATCTGGTGATGAGATTCTCTTCCAGGGCTTTATCTTCGGGTAGCGCATAGGCAACAGGCGAACCTTTGAGACACCAAGTCGTACATCGTTCGCTGTTGAATATGATCCTTTTGTTATTCCAATCGATTGTTGGATTGTCTTCTCTTAACCATGGCATCCCGAGGATGACCTCATGGTTTTGGAAATTTGCCACTTGGAAGGTTGCCAATTCCCTATGGCTACTAATGTCCATAGGTACTTTCGTCATATGGGTAACAGGGCCCATAGCGCTTGGTTTTCCGTCCGCAAGGTAAACCTCCCGGGGTTTTTTGCTTTGATCATCTTGATCCCGTGCTTGTTGCAGACTTCTCTGTCCATGAAGTCTTCTGTTGCTCCTGAGTCAATCATGGCGTTGATAGTGACTGACTCTTTTTCGCCGTGTAGTTGTATTTTGACCATAATGTGGTCATTGTCGTTTTCAAGTGTATCTGTGTAGTTGAGTGCCGTGTAGTAGTTCTCCATGATGATAGGTTTTCGTTCGGGTCTGTCCCTCAGACCAGCTCTTGCTGGGGACAGTCGTCGTTTCCCGACTGTTCCGGTTCCTGTTCGACCTCGATTTCCCTAATCTTTGGTCTGGTTTGCCAAGGGGCGGTTTTCTTTGCGGGTTGCCAGCTCCGGTTTTGTGCGTTGAATGGTTTGGGCCCATCTTTTTTCGGGCAACTCCTGGCTAAGTGTCCTGGTTGTGCGCACTTGAGGCATAGTTGTTCTCGTATCCTTCTTTGGAATTCTTCCCTCGAGATGTTGAATCTCGGTCGTCTTCGAGTCACGTCCAGTTCCATAGGGTCGCCGTAGTCCTGTTTGCCATTATTGGTGGGGGGGTATGTCCCATCTGGGTTTCGTGGTGTGGTGGTCTCCCGTTGGGTGCTTTTTGTCAATGGCGATCCTTGGATATGTCTGACCGTTGCCAGCTTGGTTTCTTTCCTGATTGCCCATTGGGCTAGGGCTTCGAGGTCCTCGTATTCCTCACTGCTAGTTCCCCAGGCGTTCTGTAATTCCGCGATCATCCCTCCTAGGAGTAGTTCTCCTGCCGTTGAGTCGTCCAATTCGGCCTCGCTGGCCACAAGGCGGAATTCGTTCCAGTACTCCGTGACCGATCGTTTGCCTTGTTTCATATTTTTTAGCCGGATTCTTGCTTCTCCCTTGCCATCGATTACGCCAAATTGGCTTTGTAGTTCTGTTTTGAATCCTGCCCAGTTGTCCCATGTTGGGGTGATTCGCTCCTCTGCGTATGGTGTAATCCATGTTCCCGCGTCGTCCCTTAGGAGGCTTGTTGCATAGGGGATCTTTTCCTCATCATGTCCGTTTTGCCATCCTACCGTTCTGTAATAGACTATGAGTTGAGCTAGCCATCCTCGTAGTTTGTGTTGTTTTCCTCGGTAAACCTCTGGTTCCTTGGCTTTGGGTTTCCTGGTTCCTCCGCTTAAGGATGCAATGATTTGTCTCATCTGCTCCGGGTTCAGGATCTGGGGTGTTTCCTCGGAGGTTGTCCCCCCTTGTTCTGCTATAGCCACCATCGTGTTTCGTCTTGTCCTTCCTTGTTCTTCTGTTTCTTCTGATTCAATTGGTGATGGTGGCTCTGGTGTTGTAGGGCTTGGTGCCCTTTCTTCTGTTAAGGCCCTTTCAAGTCCTTCTCCTAGTGATGAAAGGTCGAGATTTTCCGCTAGGGGGTCAATGTCGTTTTCGTTGTTGGTCTCCGTTTTGTCTGTTTGTTAGGGGCTGCTGGTTGACGCAACCAAATGTTACAATCCTCTCCTTGCCGGGTGATACTTGCAGCAGGTAACCGATAGTCTTCTAATGATCACTTCTCCTTTAGCTGATAGCAGTTGCGATAGCTAAGTCCGTTGGCTCCTATCTAGCAACGTCAATCGCTAGGCTGATATAACACCGTCGGGTCTTGGTTCGTGGGAGTATAAAGATCTTGTTTGATTGAAAGTATAGTGGATGAAAGAACTTAGATGGTTGCATGAAGAACCCAAATCCTCTGCCCCGAGGGTGCCCTTATAGGGGTTCTTCCCTCAACCCTAACCCTGCATCATTCATACCCTCGCGTCACGCGACTCATGACTCATAGTGAGTTATAGTGTGAAATCCATCAGCTGACTCGTCCGAGTCAGCTGCGCCCTATCCCGCAATCAATCAAAACTCATAAAACAAGTCAGGTGCGCTAACGGGGTCACCTGCGTGAAACCCATGACTCATAACTATGAGTCATGTGCAAAATACATAAACCACATGACCACACTCGTGCGTCATGTCAAAACCACATGACCACAATCGTGCGTCATGTCAAATATCAACCAATAACAATCAACCAATGACACGCTATTGCGTAGTCATGTGAAAACCTATGAGTCAACTGATCTCATAGTGTGAAAGATAACAAACCGATGACTAATGATTATTAGTCATGTGAGATTCTGCCTTGCTTAGTCACCTTTTGTGACAGATAACCGCCTAATGATCACTTCTTCCTAGCCTGATAGCTGTTGCGATAGCTAAGTCCTTTGACTCCTATCTAGCAACGTCGATCGCTAGGCTCATATAAGACGGTCGGGTCTGGGTTGGTGGAGATATAGTAGATAAAGGTTTAGATTGAAAGTATATTGTATGAAAGAAGTTAGATGGTTGCGTGAAGAACCCAAATCCCATGCCCTTTTTTTTTTATCATACTTTAAATTTTGTTTCTAGCTGAGGGTGAAGGCCGAAGCAATAAGTACAAAAATAGCACGCATCCGTAAGGATATGGCCGCAACAAACTTCCACCCAGTCCAACCCATCGTTGAGGCGGTGGAACCCGTCGGACCAAAAACCCCAGGTCTAATCCCCGCACCAAGCGCCAGGGTGCTCAAAACTACAACAAAATATAGATGAAACTCACAACCAAAGAAAGCATCTACCGAAAACCCAAAGAAAACCCAACAGTGAGAAAAACCAAAAAAAGCCAAATCCGTAGAAGAAGCAGCAGAGAAAGCCCATCCGCCGCGAAGGCTTTTAACGATCCCCAACTCCGAGCATCATCGAACACGACCACACCCCAAGGGTAATAGTACGGGGGCCATAAAGACAGTGCTGTGTGTTGAGAGGTAGAACGTGTGGCTGGTGTGGCCGAGGGAGTCCTCGAGTCCTTAAAGGAGGCGAGGTGGGTGGTGGCCGGACGCCAGGGCGACTAAACCGAGTGGAGGGGTGTTTGGCTCTAACCGAGCCACGGGACAAAGACTAGGTGAGGTGAGAGAGGGGTGTGTCCAATCAAGTAGAAGTACGAGTGAGGGAGAACCGAAACGAGATCACGACTTTTCGACGATGCCGACCATACCGAACAGTGATCTAAGGAGATAGTGCAATACCAGGGAGGGGAGCAACCGGGGCCACTACTTCGACGATTACCCGAAACTGCGACTGACCGATTCACGAAAGAAAGGGCTTGCCGACCGTGCAAATGCTAAGCGAGGCAGCGAAACAAGTGCGGAGAAAAGAGGGGGGTGGTAACCGTGAATGTCCATACAACCAGGCTGCCAAAGCAACAGGAAGATCAGGAGGGAATCAGAGGGGGGAGGGGTGGTGGTAGCGTCACCCTCCTAGGCAAAAGAGCTATCAGGAGAGGCGAGAGGGGGTGGATGTTGAGGATGAATACTCATAGTGTTGAGTTTTCAATCGCCGGAGGTGTAGAGGAGATCATTCGTGGCCCAAATCCCATGCCTTTTTTTTTTTTCACTTTTTTTTTTTTTCATATTTTAAATTTTGTTTCTAGCTGAGGCCGAAGGCTGAAGCAATAAGTACAAAAATAGCATGTAACTGGGAAGGTTATGGCCGCAACAAACTTCCACCTAGTCCAACCCATCGTCGAGGCGGTGGAAACCGTGGGGGAAAACCCCTGGTCTAAAACCCGCACCAAGCGCCCGGGCGCTGAAAACTGCAACAAAATATACATGAAACTCGCAACCAAAAGAAAGCATCTACCAAAAACTCAAGAAAGAACCCAACAGTGAGAAAAACCAAAGAAACCCCAATCCGAAGTAGAGGCCGCTGGGAAAGCCCATCCGCCGCGAAGGCCTTTAACGATCCCAGAGTATGCTTATCACCGAACACAACCACGCACGAAGGTAAATGTACCGGAGCCATATAGACCTGGGCCGTGGGGCTAGTGGTAGAACGTGTGGGGGGTTAGGCCGAGGGAGTCCACGAGGGCTAGGTGGAAGCGAGGTTAATGGTGGCCAGACGCCTAGGCGACCGAGCCGGGTCGGGGGTGTTGGCTGTAACCGAGCCACGGGACGAAGACCAAGTGAGGGAGGGGAGGGGTGTGCCCAATCAAGTAGAAGTACGAGGGAGGGAGGACCAAAACGAGATCACGACTTTTCGACGATGCCGACCGTACCGAACAGTGATCCACGGAGATAGTTCAATACCAGGGAGCAGAGCCACAGGGGCCACTACTTCGACGATAACCCCAGACTGCGACCGACCCATTGACGAAAGAAAGGGGTTGCCAACCGTCCAACTGCTAAGCGAGGCAGCAAAACAAGTGCGGAGAAAGGAGGGGAAAGTAACCGTGAAACCCCTACAACCAGGCTGCCAAAGCAACAGGAAGATCAGGAGGGGATCAGAGGGGAGAGGGGTGGTGCTAGCGTCACCCTCCTAGGCAAAAGAGCCATCAGAAGAGGGGAGAGGGGGTGGATGTTGAGGATGAAAACTCATGGTGTTGAGTTTTCAATCGCTAGAGGTGTAGAGGAGATCGTTTGTGCCCCAAATCCCATGCCCCGAGGGTGCCCTTTTATAGGGGCTCTTCCCTCAACCCTAACCCTACGTGACTCATACTCTCGCGTCACGCGACTCAGGACTCATAGTGAGTCATAGTGTGAAATCCATCAGCTGACTCGTTCGAGTCAGCTGCGCCATATCTCCCAATCAATCAAAACCCCTAAAACAAGTCATGTTCCCTTAACGGGGTCACATGCGTGAAACCCATGACTCATAATTATGAGTCATGTGTGGAATACATAAACCACATGACCACAAATGTGAGTCATGTCAACTATCAACCAATAACAATATACCAATGACACGCTATTGCCTTGTCATGTGAAAACCTATGAGTCAACTGATCTCATAGCGTGAAAGATAACAAACCAATGACTAATAACTATTAGTCCTGTGAAAGTCTGCCTTGCTTAGTCACCGTTTGTGACAATAAGCCCCTGATGTCTGAGATAAGGACTAGTAGGGCAAGACTATTAAGACTACCACTTTGTAAACTCTAATGTAATATATTTGGCATCGCAATATCTATCTTATATACAATAGAACCTTCCATATAGCTATTGAGGAAGATTGAGCTATTATAACTCTCAATCAGCTGGATACACTAGTAGACTGGACGTTCTACCTGTCTTCATGAGGTTATAACTACCTATCTTTTCTACTTTTTTCACATTATACTAACAACAAGCTTCTATATAAGTTTGTCTTACCCAGCGTGACTATTTTGCATATTCAGAGAGATTATTTCCATTTTTTGTTCTTTATCTTTCTTTCAAGCTTTGCTTCTATTAATTTTCTTTTTTACTTTTTTTCACAACCAGTTTCCCACTTGCAAGATTATTATTACTTCTGAGTCAACTTTTCTTTATAGTGACTTCATGTAAAGTAAGTCTCATATGTGGTGAGAATACCCATACAACCGTCCTAAAATTAGAATTATATTTATAGACATTCACATGATATAGTGGACTCACTATACGATCAAATATTGTAACAAGGTATTGATAATAATTAATAAAATGAAATTCATATTTTAAGCATTTCAGCAAACAACTTGTTATATGAAAACATCATTTGTGATACTTGAATACAGTTCTGAATATAATTGGCAGTTGTCTCCTGGCAATTTAGATAAATATGTATTGTTTATATAACTGATTAACCTTGCTTAAATTCCAGTTATACTGATAAGAATATTAAGCTATTATGACAAGCAAAAAGATCATGGTTACTATAGAAACAGCTAGGATAAGCTATGATAAGCTAGTATTATGAAAAAACTGCTGTTATTACTAAGCAGGAAGAGTTACTAGATAAAAGTCTTGGCAATTGGAGAATAGGGAGACATGTATATGTATCCAAGGGGTATTTAGCAAAAGACAGACAAACATATTTCAATAGTCGAATAAAGCAAAGAATTAAACATGAAGTATTATTTTAATAGTAAAGCTGTAAGAATACACTAAGCATGATACTATCATATATGATTTTCAACTGTGGTGGGAGTGGGGGGGTATTAGGCATTCTCACTTAGTCTTTGCTGACCAAGCAGTTACCAAGACTTTTGCCTAGTGACTCCATGTTTTCAGAAAAATCTTATTTTTTTTAAATTTTCAGAATATATTCCATCTTTAGATTTTATTGTAATTTATTTAAATTGGGACAAGCCATAAAGGGTTTTAATTTATTTTATTAATCATTATTCATTATCCTTTATTTATTTTTCTTTATTATTTCCATTATTTATTATTTATTATTTATTATTTGCTTTTTCCTTCATTTTTCTACGCTTGTAGTTGGTTGTCATGTCAAGAAAAGCCCAAACTGCCCTACTTCATCAGCAAAATGTAAAAACCACTCCTGGTCCACCAAGGGGCGTTATGGTCCCCCTGGTCCTCCTGGTTCACCCTGATCCACCCTGATCCACATTTTCGGCAAAAATTTCCAAAAGTGTGGATCAGAGCGGATCGGAGTGGATCTGGTGGACCACGGGGACCACGACCCCCCTTGGTGGACCAGGACCGTTCAGGACCACCTTGGACCACGCTCCGACATTTCCCTGATGCTGTACTGTACGTTTGACCCGCCGTACAGAGAGGGTTCCACCGATATATCATTCTTTAGTTGTCACAGGAGTGTGGGGAATTGGGGCATGTGGGGAGAAACAGAGCTAGGTGGGGAAATCCATGGAAAGACGAGGACGCCTTATCTGTGTTATATCTATTCGTCGTGTCGTGACGTTTGTGAAAAAGACCGGGCTTGCATAGTGGCGGAAGAGGGTGCATGAGAATGCAGGGAGGTACCTAGAGAGAGTAATGACCAATTAGAATAGGCCCAGGAGAGCCGAATAATAATGGTAAATATGATGATAATTGTACATGCTGAGAAGAAAGAAAATAAACTCATGATATCTATCGTACATTCTAAGAAAGTAAATAAGCAAATGAAATTAAATATTACAAATTGAAAATTAAAGTTATTTCCTCCTCCATCCTCAATACAAGCTCTGATCCGTTGGTGCATAGAATTAATATGATAGTTGATATGTTCCTCTGGATATTCTGTCCATGCCTAAGTTGAACGAATGTAAGTAGTTTCCTGAGTAGAAGAATCAGAGTATCCTACCTGTTCCAAAACCAGCCGAATTTGATGAGCAGTGATCCGAGGGCCAATCTGCTCCTGTCGAAGATCTTTGAGCTCCATCCAAATCATTTCTATGGGATTTAAATCCAGAGAATTTGCAGGGCAAATCATTTTTGAGAATCCAATGGGCTGGCGAGGAATATTATGATAATGGTGGAGATGTGCCGGAGCATTATCCTCCATAATTGTAATATTCCTGGCAGTGCCCTGAGAGAACTCTAGAAGTAGTTGGCGGGTGAAAGGGTATAGCAATGGGTGAAGAATACGCTCTCGATAAATATACCAGTCAATGCTTCCTCGGTGGTCCACTTTCCGTGTTTTCAACTGAGATTTGGGATACGGTATTACTTCCCCCATTTCTACTGCTAATGCATTTTGCACTAAATCATTTTCATACTCCCTTTATAAGGCTAAGAGGGATTCTCTCAGCTGTTGTGGCCTTTGATATGGTGTTGTATACATATGATATGGAAGTTGATTGCCTGTATATTAATTATTAGTATTAAATATTATATACAAATAAAGAAAACTCTATTTTTTATTCTACAAGATGTGAACCAAAGATCTATAAGTACATACCAGATTTCACATAAAAAATAGCTCCCCAGAACATCACTGTTGCCCCTTGGGCAAATTTTCTATCAATATTTTGTGGTTCATATGCTTCTCCTGCACGACGCAAAACACCACGAGCATGGCGTGTGTAACCGCCTCCTGGGTGGTGGCGGGAATCGATAGGGTAACGATACTATCTCTATACCAAAGTGCGGTATATAACGAGACTAAGTACCGGAGGCTTAGACTAAG
>Ga0307507_10012019_pt1 | contig 10791 bp, 4 predicted proteins | sample 7_EM_MG_FD_207223 | JGI IMG/M metagenome (GOLD analysis project Ga0307507, IMG submission 207223) | Populus trichocarpa ectomycorrhiza microbial communities from riparian zone in the Pacific Northwest, United States - 7_EM | ecosystem: Host-associated > Plants > Roots > Unclassified | place... | reverse complement strand
AATGCATCAAATTAACTCTCCATCCACGACTTTAAAGACCGATTTTTTTTTCTTTATTTAAAATAGATGCTAACATATCTAAAATAATTGTATAAAATTGAAAATTAACATAGTAAACGTAAAAAATTAAAAGTATAATATTGTTTGAAATTTTTTTGATGAAATAACATCTTTTTTTTGTCGCATTTCAAAAACACCACATTTACTAAATGTTGCTTTTTTTAATTCTGATAAGATAGTCTTTGCACTTTAGAATAACAACATTTAATAAATATCACGATTTAGCGCAGTCAGGATAAAATGTTTTTTAATGAAAAAAAAAATGCAGTCACTAGCAATATATTTTTTGTAGCAACAGGAACTTTTTTCAGTGCAATTATATTTTTTTTATTACGAGGCAAAATATTTATGGCGGGGTACAACAACTGCACGTAGGCTAACGTTATAAAAAAATACCATGAATTTTATGAAAAAAAAAAACAAAATAACAAACAGTATTTAATCAAACAACATAAAAACATATAGTGACAGAATAAAATCTAAAAAAAAAAATCATGAAACGGTGTCCAAAAACTATTCTCGCTAATATTTAAAAAAGACTAAAAATTAGAATATTAATGGCAACCAATAATTTTTTTAATTATTTATCAGTCAATGGAATAAAGTGGAAATTATAGGAGAATAAATAAAAATAAAAATAAAAATAAAACTGGCTAGGTGCATGCACGGCCTGTGCATTGGCCCATCCAAAAGAGACATGATCCGCGAGCCAGACCTTGTGATTTTTTTATATTAAAGGGTGGATGATTATTTTAGAAAAAAAACATAGGCAATGCTTTGTCTACTTACTTAATTTTCGGTGATCGGATAACCGCTTAAAATTTAAACCACAATTTTTTTTTTTTTTTTTTTTTTGTCAAAAACTCAATTTTTAACTTTTGCTTTTTACTCAAAACATCTAGAAAACACTTTGGATACCTTGACAAACTCATCTATGATCTCAAATAACCCAAAAACCTGAAATAAAAAAAAAAACTTTCCTAGTTCAGATATACCATCTCCGGTAATAAAAATAAAAATGAACACCTAAGTAAAAATCTTCTAATCAAATAAAATATGTTGACACCAACATTAATATTTTTCATGGTCAAAATTGGTATTAACCAAGACTTTTAGTATATAACTAGAATTCAACTACTCTCTCTCTTTTCTCGAACTAGAGATTGAAAAATAAAAAGAGTTTTGTATTAAAATTGAATTTACTTAAAAATATCAAGGGATCAAAAATTCATTAATTAGAAAGTAAACCAAAGTAAACTTTTCACTCTAGTTTTAAGATCACCACCCATTTTCTCTATCATCTCCACTTTGATCTCCCAACTTTCAATCATGTCATTTCTTAACAAGTTTACTTAAACTAACCATGTCATAAAATAGCAAAATTAAAAACAAAAAAGTTTAGGGACGAAAAAAAAAGGTCACAATTAACACTGCCTTGTATCCGTGTGAGCAATAGCGGGGGCTACATTGATTTGCCCACACCTTTAGTATAACACAAGATATCGTTACAGTGAATGGTGATTTTATCAGGGCTCTAGTTAATAAACATCCACGATAATGTTTTCTCCCTTAGTAACATACAGTGTTGGACCAGGAAATTGTTCATTTACGGTCACAACGTTCTTTGTGCTGCAGAGCCTTGTGAATGGAACATCTTTTGCCTGCAATGAATGCCTATGTAAAACTACAAATTATGCATAATACAAGTGTAAGTGTATACTAACTGAAGTAACATAATAGAGTAGGAAACAAATACATGGTCTGTTCCATCAGAAAGTTGAAATCTCATAAGATATTTCAGATTTTCAAATATTTCACGTCATTTATTGATTTGTTAAATTTTAGACATTTTAATGCTTTCATATTTATGATTATGAAGCTGGACCACTTGAATATAGAAGAATTCAAAAGCCACAATCCGACAATATTTTACCGAGAGTAAATTTTAAAGGATATAATTTAACTGATCAAATATTAGGTTTGATATTAGAAATTACCAGTTCGAGTATTACAAATCTCATGGCTACTGCAGACTTAAATGATCGTTAATTTCAGGGTCTTAAAAGATTAGTCAAGTACGCGTAAACTTGCCCGAACATCCACGATTTATAATACACACACCGGGGCTACAAGCTAATGTACATCCAACACTACCCTATTCAAATAGTTGTCAGACTTTATGCTATATGTGTGTGTGTAGAACTTGTATACTGTTTTGGAAGGTCGGTGAGGTAGGTTAGTCAAAATTATCAAGAACAATAATATACATCCTGTGGCTAGAAGCTCTGCAGATATACGAGGGTGATGTGAGCATAATGTATCTTTTTTTTTCAATGATAATCGAGGAGCATAATGTATCTTGTTTTCTCTTTTAGATGTAAAATAAAAGCTTCTAAAACACAATTAAAAGTGGTTCCTAGCTATTTATCAATGGTATATATTTCCTAAATAAAAGTAACATTTATTTTATAATTAGAGTATCCTCAATCTAGTTTTTATTTATCATTTTAAATTCATCTTTCAGGTTAAAAAAAACTATTTATATCAAAATTAATAAATTCCTGAAAAAAATCCCTTCTCAACCCTTTTCAAGTTTAAAACCTGGTGGCGCAGAAACCTAAATAACATCGTATCAAGATTTATGAGGCATTCTATGCTACTTTTATCCATTGCTGGGCTTCACACTGCTGTTTTTACCCACCACACCTTCTCAGTAGACTCAAGAGTTCTTAAGAGGCCTTGCAAGGCTTCATAAATTTTGGGCTCTAAGGCCTGCTTAAGACTTTTGGATCCAGACTCCCTTGCACACTGGGCTTCAAGACATCTCGAGCTGTTTTTGATTGCCCAGCTCTAATCTATAAAATTAAACTCCCGGGATGGAGTCAAACTTCTAAGCATGTTAGCCGGCGGCGTATATGAAGCACGTATGGGGATACGAGGTGCAGATATAATACGATATCGATATCCAAATACGATAATTCTTAAAAGTTTTAGAATATGATATATATGCATATGTTAATTTCCAAATATTTTATTTAGTATATAATAATAATAATATTTTATTTTAATAATTAATAAAGTCACATTTAAAAAAATCAATTATTATAATCAAATGAATGCAAGATTACATGAAAGAAAAGGATAGGTATCCTTTTTTTTTCTTTGCAATTAAATAAACTTAATTATTTAAAAATAACTATCTAATTAACATGATGATTATGAAAGGAGTGGTGATAGTCCTTTTATTCCAAGAACCCAAAAATGCTTCAAAAATAAACTTACAAAGAAAATCAATTGAATGTTTGAGCTTTCTCTACCGCTCTCCCTTCCTATTTTGATCCTTTATTATTTTCTTTTCTAGAAAAAAAAAAATAAGGTCTTCACATTAAAATATAAGGTCGCGTATTTCCAAAATTGAACTCAAAAGGCAATACATTGCTAAATCTCAAAGTACCTTAGCAGACGGCGCCACCAATCTTCGATATGATGATGCATGCGACTCGAAGCATTGATTCAGGAAAAAGTATTTCACATTAAATCAAGCCGCCGTCCACATTTTTCTTTCATATTTGTGTCTTCTTTTAGATTTGGGGACTAAATCAGATTCTTCTTTCTTTTTTTTTTAGAATAGATTAATTAATTTGTAGTTATGGCATCAAAATAATTTCACCACTCAGCCAAAATCTGAATCCTAAGAGGAAGCGTGGCAGTCGGCAAACCGGGAACTTCTAGGTTCATTTCTTTTAGGATGCCCTATTTAGATCACATCCTCCTTGCTGGTAGGATTTTGGTACTCAGATTGAATTGAATTGAATTCACTGCTTTTATATCTCACCTATATCATATAAGAGATGACCCTTTGAGATTTTATCAAAATGGAAACCGGCCCTACCTGCAGTTGCATTATGATTTTGGTCAGTTTTCTCTTTGAAGTCGATAAAAATATGTTTCGATGATCCCACCTAGGCACCTAGCTAGCTTACCGGGGAAGTAATAACTTATTGTCATTCTATATAAGCACCTACGACAGAATGTTTAGCCACCCTCAAACCGAGGAATTAACCAATTTGTGAGTTTTCTTCCTTCGCAACTACTCGGGCTCAGGTTTTTTTGTTAGTTACTATAAGAAAAGGGAGCGAGCATCTGCTACCATGTTGAGATCATGCCTAGCTCTCAAAGTATTTGTTTTTCTTCCCTTATTTTGGTGGTCTTGCTGGTATGCATTAACTGTTATGATAACTCGAGCCATGAGCCATCTGTCCCCGCGTCAGTATGTTTGGAGTATTATTGTACGTTGAACTTTTCTTCGAACAAGACTCAACTGAATTAATGGGCTTAAAGGACATTGTCTTTGATGGCAATAGTTGTTCTGTGCTGGTAAAGTCATTAACAATATTTGTAAATGTATAGCTACCAAAAGACAGCAGTACTGCTTATTTAATGCGTTATTTCGTCTTCACTCTTTCATACATCGAGTGGTTTGATAATGAAATCGATAGAAATTGATTGCAGTTGTTATACAATGATTCTAGGTAGTTGTTATTATTACAGAAACAACTCTTGTCATTATCGGAGACACGCCAAATCATCAATCTTCTGCATGCATAAAAGCCATAGCTGTCGTTTTATGTCATATATACTTAAAAGTAATTAATATGAGATTTTATTAGAATATATAGCTTTACAACTGTTGACCCAAACTTAATCTCTTAATTTTTTATTTGACTACTTCCAATTATTATAGTAAAAAAACAGCTTTTTTTTTTTTGAATTTTAATCATAGGCCATAGTTTGAAAGCATGAAAATTATATTGTAAGAAAATGTGATTTGAAAAAAAGAAATTAAAGTTTATGAGCTTTGTTCAGCTTGACTCAAAATTCAGGATAATTTTGAATAATTTAGGCTCTCGTTTTTTTTGTTTGTTTGAATGGATTTTCTGGTTGTATATTTTCTTGGATTTTGATTGTCTAGAGGAATTAAGGAGTGAAACCTTGGACAGATTTGACAATCCGTTCTAGATTCCAAGATTTTGTATATTTTACTTGTTGTCAGTGATACCAAACAGTCAGCGTTCAAAGTACATAGTTGCGTTATCAAGCAGAAAAGAAAAAATCGATTATTATTTATTCCTTTAAGTTCTGTTTTTCCTGGCCTACTGTTTCTTGATAGTTGTGTTCGTAAAATGCTATCCTGGTCTTCTTAAACTGATCAGGCACAGTTAAATCTTATCACTAAAGATCTATGTATCACACCCTAGCTCCATATTGGTTTCTTTGGAGGTGACTGATCTAGTTGTTTTTCCATACATTTATCATGATTTAGCATGTCACCAGGTCTATACTTCAAAATATTGCATGTATTTTGGCTTGGGTTATACAAATGTTTATCTTGGTTCCCTTTGAAAATCTCTTCCCTGCGTGTTCAGATTTCTCTTAAGCAAGTAGTGTTTAGTACTTAATTCCTACAGCTGTGGTATGCAGTAATGCATATCTGTGCCTTAATTTCTGCTCTGCTTGCTGCTTTACATAAAGTCTATTCAGTTTTCATTTACTCTGTTAACTTAGCATGCATCGTCTGCTGCCATTTCTATTAAAGGAATATAATCTAGTATATTGGATCTTTGACAAGAGAACCTTGTATTTTTCTGCAAATTCCAATTCATGCAGCATGTTTCTTTTGCTCTCTTGTATACTCCTCGTGCACATTGAGTTGCGCATGCAGACCCTCTTTTTAGTATCGCATGAATAAAAAAGGAATAAAAATTAAACCATGAATCTTATTGAAAACTAAACAAGAAAACATCAACTTAAGCAATATTCCAATGTCAACATAGTTTCTATCCTTAATATGGCCTCCAAGTTGATCATAAGATAGGTCGCATATGAACCTAATTAAATAGCACACACCCACAAAAGATATACCAATTAATTATTTTTTCCACAAACTGAACTGTGAAGATGAACAAAAGATATATAATCTCTCATCAGACTCTGGGCTTGAGTCTGCCCTCATTGGCCAGCTTGAAAAGATGTCCCTGTGCTCCTGCAGCCTTGTTGGAGGCTAGTGAAGCAACGAAATTCTCCCTGACTTGCCTGGTTGTGAAAGGGAACCTGTTGCTCACCATGGAGTTGAGCAAGGAAGCAGTACCTTCTCGGTAGAGTGTCCCATACCCATCAGTACGTGTGTTTGAAAGTGCTTGCTGCAAGGTCATACTCGTTCCAAATCCTGGCAACCTAGTCACACCAAATGCGTTTCCCATTGTTCCCCACCAGCCCAAAACACCCCATATTAGTGCAGGGTGAGTTCTCCAGTAACTGTAAATTAAACAAACAAACATACATGTCAGTTGTTACTATAAGGGTACTACATAACGAGTATATATTTAACCTATTTCATTGCTTAGAATTTCATATTTAGTTTACATTTTGAGTGGTTTATGGAAACTTACTTGCATGAGAAGGGTGAATTTGGGTCAGGAATGAACGGAGGCGTGGGGGTGAAAGGGGTGCCTGGAGTAATACTTGGGGTGGTTGGTGGGCTTACAATGACTGGTGTTGGGGGACTGCCTCCTGTGGTTGGAGGGGTGGGGTGGTATCCACCTCCTCGCGGAGGGTTTGATGGTGTTGATGGAGTAGGTACACTTGGCGGGGTTCCACAATTTCCACCTGAAGGGACTGATGGTGTTGGATTGTAGCCTCCACCTGAAGGAGTTGATGGCGTTGAGTGAGATGGTGGGTTAACAGAGCTACCTCCTGAACCATGTGAAGGGGTCCTGTGTGAACCTGTCAATTAGAATTTGAACCATTAGCAGGATATATATATATATATATATATGGTGGAAGAAGTTGATTTACGGAGCTTTCTTTAGCTTAATGCTATTAATAATTTGAGCAATCTCCGATATGATATTTTTCTTCTCACTATCACTTGCATATTTAGTTAAAAAAATTATACTACAGTAGCTTGTATACGCGCGAACACATAATTTACAAGTTAGCTAGTTAGTACTTGTAATAAGAAAAAAGTTCGTCGCTTCACTACATGGCGTTGTTTCATACTGAGCATGCAGAAATCAGCACTTGATTATATGTATAGATCATGCATGAAAGATGGGTGCCAGTACTGTCGTTTAAAGTACGAGTGCCTGTGTGTGTGAGAGAGAGGGAGAGAGGGAGAGACCAGAAGGGGGACTTCTTGAATGTGGATCTGGGGAGTAGTAGTTCTTTTGATCTTCAAAGGTTGTGGCCAATACAGGGAACGCCAAGTTGTGAGAAAGCAAGCCAGCGGCCAAAACCCACATCAACATTGAAGCCTGCTTGCTTTCCTGCTTCTCCATCTCAATATTCTTGGAGAACACTAGAAGTAAGTTGGGATATAACTGAAAGGTGCATTCTTCAGTGAAGAAAGCGGGGATTATATAGAGTTGACAGAGTGAAGTAAATATTAGCAGGTGAAGGAGTATGTGGTTAGTTGATTTGTTGCCGGAGCATTAATTTGTGCTATTAATGACTTGCACTGATGCGATAATGCAATTAATCCAACCCCCGCCACATGCCCAAGCTCACTCTTGCTAATGGATTGTTCTCTCGTTTTAAGAACTCTGATGTGTGAATTGCCACCATTGCCATGGAGGTTTTGCCAAGGTTACTACGAAATGAATTATTATATATGCTTGTTGGAAAAAAAAAAAAAGTGTGGCAGGAGTTTATTAACAGCAAAATAATAAGTAAAACTAAAAAACAAGAAGAGGATTCAATAAAAAAACAATTTTATTAAGTGTTTTCTCTTTCTCTTTACATATATTAATTATTTCTTAGATTAAAATTTTATTTATAAACCTCAGGTTCTAGGCAAATAAGAAATTAATTAAACTATTAAAAAAATCTTAATTTAAAGAGAAAATGTATTATGTCGTCTTTATCGGTCAATTGTTTCTGAACCGATCGACCGATTCTTCTATTTTGCAGAAAAATTAAAATTTAGTTTACTTTCAACATCCCCTCTTAAAATTGATTTCTTTATAACTCATAGCATATTTCTCATCTTGACAAAAACATCATATTTGAGTGGCTTTATAAAAATTTCTATAACTTGATCTTGTGTTTTTATATATTTGACTTCAACTTTCTTGTTTGTAATACAATCTTATTGGAAATTAAATTTTGTGTGTATGTGCTTACTTCAGTCATGAAATATTGGATTCTTAGTTAAAGCAATGACTAATGAGTTGTTTATATAAATTTTTGTAGGCTTCTCATGTGGCATTCATAACTCTTTCAATAATTTTCTTAGCCATATGGAATGACAAACACTTGTTGTAGTAGATACATATTCATCTTCTCAAGTTAATAATGTGACTATAGGTTGCTTCTTCTTAGCCTATTGTCTTCTTTCTTTTTGGTCTAGGAACAAATTTTCATGTGTCATTCTTCTCAGTTGATGCAATCTCTTTATTTATAGCAATTCTCTATTTTTCATCATTTATTTCTTTTACAAACACTAAAGATTTACATGTAGCAAGATGACAATATAGTGATAGATCATCATCAATTAGATTAATTATCTTATACAAGTCATCAAGACTCTTCATCTTTCTATATTAACTAAGTGAGCTGCCACTACTGGAACTTCTACTAGAAGAAGAAGAGGATAAAGGTGAAGTTGAGTTCATTGATGATTGTGGAGGTGTAACAAGTTATTGATGATTTTTATATCTCTTCATCAAAAACTGGTAGAAATTCATACTTCTCAACATCGTCTACCTTCTAATTTCATGCTCTTTCTTCATCAAATTCGACATTTCTATTAATCACCATTTTTTATTTATTAGGGTTGTAAAACTTGTATTATTTCGACTTTTGATTATAGCTCACAAAGATCAATTTTTGCTCTTGTCATCTAGCTTGGTCCTTACTTGATCATCTGCATGCATATAGTCAATGCTTCTAATTACTTTCAAATGAGTAACACTTGGCTTTCTTCCATTCCATGCATGCTTTTTATAATAGAGTCATGTCATTTAAGCTTTTCATGGAAAACCTATTTAACAAGTAAATAACATAATTTATAACTTCAACCCAAAATTCATTTGGCATTTTCTTGGTTTTAAGTATGTTTCTCGTCATATTGAAGATAATTTTATTTTTTTCTTCACCATGTCATTTTATTGTGGTGATCTAGGCATTGTTAGGAGTCTTTTTATAACATGATCTTCACAAAATTCCTTAGAAAAAAAATTCACCACCAATATGACAAGATTATAGAACAAGTTCATACGGTGATACTGTAGGATCAAGTTGCCTTCATTTGACAAGCTGAGATTAAACTATAGAAGTAGGCTCAAAAGCACATAGACATGATTTTCCTGTAAGGCCATCTTGTGCTGCAACATCCCCGAGTGATCAATGTGACATTCAATTCCAACCTCAATAAAACTGATCAAAACCCATGTCTCAACTTGCTCCATGCCATGGGATTGAACCCTCACCGTGTTTCATTATCTCTTAGACTTTAAGCTGTTTGAATTCAGGACTACGTTTTTTTTTTTTCAGAGACTCCGTTCAGCTGGTCCCGACTTAAACCACTAGAAATGATTCATTTCCCGAGCGGCACATTAAGTTTTTTTCCTCTAATTTATTAAATCTGGAAGAGAAGAGACACAGGGGGGGGTGCCTTCCTATTCATTCTCTCATCGGACAAGCTATCAAATATTGAGCCCAAGAACTATGATATCCTGCCCCAATTTTGTTTGGTCCAATACACCATAAAGATTTGAGCCCTGCTAGCCCACAACCTCCACTATTTGATTATATCTCATATCCCCATTTCAAATAAATTAATGGTGTCTTACACCAGACCATTGAAAACAAGATCAAGCTCTTGTTGGAGTATTTAGATCTTGTACTAGTGAGTAAGATGGTAGATTTTGTAATGAAAAGAAAATACACAATGGTTTCTCTTTGACAGCACAGGCTGTTGCACTATATTTGTACACGTTCAGCTTGAATTGTAAAGCAGACAAACGCATCATGCAGGAACAGGATCGGATGACCATGAAAAATCATGACACTTGGCATACAGAGGGAGAAGGGACCCATGATTTTGAAATTACAGGTTGTAACCTTAATGGTTGTGGCAGAGAAGTAGTTGACGCAGAACAAAAATGTCAGGTGATGAGTAAATAATGACAGCTTCATGCGTCATCCAAGGCAACGGAGCCGTAAAATGACACCAGTGTTGCTGCCTTTGACCACCTCTTCTTCTTAACATATGCAGGGATAGAGAGAGATCTGTGTATTCTTTTACTCTATATTTTAAATTTTAAATATTTAAATTGAAAAGTTATATTACTATTTTCTGCCTCAAGTTAAATGGATGTGACCTATTGAAGTAAAATTTATTAGGAGTGTGAAAGACGGCTTGGCCATTTCTGTAGGACATTCTGAATTTCTGATCTGTCTGGGAGAGGAATGTCAAGTCCCACATGATCGCCGGTAAATGTGAAAGGCCAGCTACCTCATTATCTTTAGCTGGTAGCCCTTTCTTGTGTCTTGAATATCAATCACACCGAGGTCCTGAGTCCTGACACATTATTTCTTCCGAATTAAGTCCATTTTTGGGGACCATTTTTAAAGTGGCCCACATGCTACATGGTAGCTTTTGTTTTTATTATATATATATATATATATATATATTAAAAGTATATTTTACTTTAAAAATATTAAATTTTT
>Ga0307507_10012018_pt1 | contig 10792 bp, 2 predicted proteins | sample 7_EM_MG_FD_207223 | JGI IMG/M metagenome (GOLD analysis project Ga0307507, IMG submission 207223) | Populus trichocarpa ectomycorrhiza microbial communities from riparian zone in the Pacific Northwest, United States - 7_EM | ecosystem: Host-associated > Plants > Roots > Unclassified | place... | reverse complement strand
TCTTTTTCTTTTCTTCCTTTTTCCTATTTATACTTGTTAATAGTTGGAGGCAGTACGTTACTTAACTATACTGTTTATTGGCTAGTAATATATATATATATATATCCCAATAACTTTGCGTTATATAGCTTTGATGTAATATAGATGCATAGCCTTAATCCTAAAACATAGAATTTAATATCACTGGATAGAGTTGGTTATATAAGCGGGTTTCCGTTAAAAATAAGATAGAGAAACTGGAACTTTATTATTTTCCCAGATATACTATCTATACGGGATAGCGTAGAAAATAAGAAAAGAGAAGCTAGTAATTTTAAACAGTTTTAAATAAAGTTCCGTACGGGATAGAAAATAATAAAAGTATTATTTTTATAGCCATTTTTCCCGTATGGGAGGATATTAAAAGAGGTATTTAAAAGCTAGATATAAAAAGAGAATTTTAGTAAAAATCCTATATAAAACATTATCTTTTATAAATATATTTTTAAAATGGAACACAAATTCCAGTTTTTATAAGATTTTTTATTAAATTATTCCGTATAGGATATTATAGAAAATGGGATATAAAATCTAGGTAATTAAATTTTAATATAGGGATTAAAATATAGTAGATTATTATACGGATAAAATTAAAAACAGCGCGGGCGAATTGCTGGTGGATCTGGGAACAGGAGAACGGAAACCGTAGGGCATTGGTTCCCGTACGGGAGAGGAAAACGTGGCTGGTGGCTCCCGTAGGGGAGCTAAAGCCGTGCCTGGAGGAACGTTAGTTCCGAAAGGAGTTGAATGCCTGGAGGAACGTTAGTTCTAAAAGGAGTTGAATACCACCCGAGAAAAAATTAGGGTGCGCTTGTCTTGCCCTCTTATTGGTCAAATCTTTTCGCCCTTATTGGCTAAATCTTCTCGCCCTTTTTATTTGTTAAATCTTCTCGCTCTCTTATTTGTTAAATGCCTGGAGGAACGTTAGTTCCAAAAGGAGTTAAATACCGCCTGAGAAAAAATTGGGGTGCGCTTGTCTTGCCCTCTTATTGGTTAAATCTTTTCGCCCTTATTGGCTAAATCTTCTCGCCCTTTTTATTTGTTAAATCTTCTCGCCCTTTTATTTATTAAATCTTCTCGCTCTCTTATTTGTTAAATCTTCTTCGCTTTTATTTATCAAATCTTCTTACGCTCTTATTTATTAAATCTTCTTACGCTCTTATTTGTCAAATCTTCTCGCCCTCTTATTTGTTAAATCTTCTTGCCCTCTTATTAGTTAGCTTTTTACCTTTTTAGACTAATTAACGTATTCCCTTTGGAAATTCTTCGCGCCGCGCTTTACTTTGTCTTAGGTTTAGCGTCGCTTAACAAAAATCTTAATATAAAAAAAAAAAAAATTTTTAAATACTTTTCTAATTCTAGCCCCTAAGAACGGTTTAATATTACTAGTTATTTTCATAACAACTATTAGAAAGATTTAAATAAAAAAAAATTTTATTTTAGGAGTTTGGAAATAATTCTACTCATTATCCTTTAAGACTTTCCACCGTTGAAACCATTCTCTAAGTGTATAGTTCTTTAACGAAGTATAAATTTATTTAAAATCCCGAGATGTTTCCTATATATATATATCTAATTTATCTAGCCTTTTCTTTATCTCCTTATTAAGTCTGCACTCTAAGAAGCTTTTCTAGCTTAGAAGATAGCTAATCTTAACTCTATTTCAACTTATAGCTTATAATAGTTGGACATAAAGACTTGCAAACCTAGAAGATATTATTAATAACTTAGATAGAGTTCTCGAACTTAACTTTCTCTTATATAGAGAATAAAGAAGGTCTACTAGGGTCTATAAGAAGGAACTGCCTTAAGCTTTATAACCAGTTATAGCAAAAGCTAGTATGCATGGTAGGCCAGTTTAAGTATACATAATTAGAGATCCCTTCTTTATTATTATTATAGATTGTGGTGTGATTAGTAAAGTGCTGGGCTGCAGACCAGGAACTTAAATATCCTTAATATCTTTAGATGTTACTAGGAGTCCAGCTAGAGGGCCAAAATATACCGTCATTTTATTTAATATGGGATAGCCTAGATATTGTGGATCTGGAATCACACCTACACTCTTAAATTCGGCGCCGTTAATGTATTTCAGATCAACCCTTTTATTTATAGTTATTATAACTGGCGTTTTAGGTACATATATGTAGAATAGAGGGACTATAATTTTTAAAGCATCTGGTGTTAAGAGAACCTTATAAATCTTATTTTTGTTTTCTGTTTCTATCCCTTTTTAAGTTCCCTGTTTCTTCTAATAATGCTTTAATAGAAAAATAGACATATATTTATTGAGCTTTGTTATATATTAAGCAGCAGCCTTAATATTTAGGAGTAACCTTAGCTTGTTTATAGGAACTATAGCTCTTACACTAGTAGTAAAATCCTATATTGTTAATTCTTTTGCCCTAGCCTGCAATCTATTATAGTTAGCCAATGTCTGACTTCTAGTCCTTAGTCTACTAAGCATTCCTAATAAAATTGGACATTAACTGGCGCGAACTTGTTTTTAAAGTATTACAACGTTAGTAAATTTTTAAAACAGTTAAAATCCTTATATATACTTCAAGTCCTCTTCCACCGCTAGTAAAGTTAACTCGTTAATATTTGTTAGTAACTTTAGTAAACTTATTCCCATAACTAGAGGAAACTAATAGAAGTTACCAGTAAAAATAACCACTAGAATTCCTTTAAAAGGTTATTATTTCTCTCCAAAATCCCTATATTTCTTATTAATTTTCAAAAGCGTTACACTAGAAATCATGCTTATTTCATTAATAATAAGCATTCTTCTATACTTTTAAAGTTTGGCGGTTTTTAACTGCTTTTCTAAGATACCTAATATTTATTATATCTAATTATCTATAACTAATGTAATTTTTTAAGTTCTGTTTTCGTCGTCTATTAGAATTAATAGAGCCGAGTAAACGGTAACGCCTTATATTTTTACTGCTGCACTTCCTGATAATGCCGTTAAAACAAGTTGTCTCTTATAATTCAGAATTTTAAAAACATCGTAAATGGCTTTAATTACTCTTAATTTGCCTATTCCACCAGCGCCTCTAAGATATATAAGGTATTGTCTTTGTTCTTAAGCAGATCCATTTATTATACATCTCTCCAGAAATTTAAACAGTTGCATAACTGCTTAACTCTATAACTTATTCAAGTTCCAGATCTCGTAACTATACTCAGCAGCACTAATATACGATTTAAAGGATCCCGTTCGCAATTATACAGTAGATCTAGGTCCTAGGTAAAAGATCTATTCAACTTATAGGCTCTGCTAAGTTAAATCTTAAGTATTCTCTCCACTGATACGCTTGGTAACTGCTTTATTAAGTTTTTTTTATAGCTTGTCCAAGCGCTTTATTTAAGACTTTCCTAGATTTGCTATGCCGACTGCTTAATCATTGTCTTATTAAATTTCATTATAGAAATCTCCATTTCTTGATCTAGAAGTTTGGGTTAAGAGTTCTAAGAAATTGCTAATAATAGGGTTCGTAGCTTAAATAATTCGCATAAAGTTTGGTAATCTTTTAGTCACTTCTCCTTTTCTTATAGCCTTTTCGAGTATCTTTCAAAAAGCTATAAAATAATGCTCCTTAATAACAACATTATTTATACTATAATCTTGTTCAGCAGCTTCTTTATCTTTATCTTTAAAGGCTCCTTCTCCAGTTTAATCCCCATTGGAAAGCTTCTTCCAAAGTCTAGTATTAGCTTTAGCATCCTTTGCGCTTTTTTGTAGAAGACAAATATTTTAAACATAAGATTTAAGTCTTAAGCTTAAATTTTCTGACAGCTGTTTTTATAGTATGGCAAAATCATCTGGTATTTTATCTAGGAAAGCTTCCTAGGGAATAAATAGAGCAAGATATAAAATGGCGTTTCTAAAACTAAATATTAGTTTATACATTTATATTATAAATTGTTAACACATATAATAATTTTAAATATCTTAACTTACCTTTAATAGAAAATGTCATACGTCGCCTTATTAAAATTATCTGTAATAGCGCTATTAAAAACAATAGTTGCTAGATTTGCTTCGCTACGTATATATTAAACCAAGTTCTTTAGATTCTCTAATAGATTATAGAAAGGTATCCAAGCCAAAGAATTCTACCTTTTATTAAATTTTCGAGTCATGACGCTGGCTGCGTAGTCATAAAGACAAAATCATCATAGAAGAGGTCCTCGATGTTTATAAGCTTCTAAAGGCGAAACTTTTCTACCATATTAACCCAGATTGACCATATTAGAGAGATCTCTAGCTTTGGTTTCTAGAACTGCCTTCTCTTAAAATGCTGTCCAGTGGCCAAATATTGTCTAGTATAACTAATTAAGAGAAATAAAAATCTAGTTTAACTTTTGGATATTACTAAAATCCATATAAAATCCAAGAAGATAATTGCACACTTTAACCGCCGATACATTACATTCTACGGTAATTTTATTAGCTAGTTTTTATAGAAACTATATACATAGAGTTTTACGCTAAGGATATATAATTTAGTATAATACCGTTAAATAATTAAAGTTTTAATATATACCTGATTTCTAGTAACTTCTATGTTATCTTTATAAGGTTAACCAGTATATATTATCTCTTCTACCTTAATTACTCGAAGTATTTCCTCAGCTAAGGCAATTCTCTTCCATATTAGAGTTTCAAACTTCGTGGCATAGTTGGTGATGTAGTATATTATAGACAAGCTGTAACCTTTAGATAATATTATGGAGATATTATAGTTATACCTTAGGCCTATTGCTATGGCTTTATTATAGCAATTTACCATACCATGGTTTCTTGCCACTTTAAGAAGACCTTTACTAAAGTGTGTGTCTTCTATTAAAGGCCAGGGTGCGTGAAATCTGCAAGGCGTTTGGCCGTCTTTGCTGATATCATTTGCGAGATCTTGATAGGAATACTTAACGCAAGTCTAGCTATGTTTATAAATTTAACTTTAATATACCACAAAATTTACTTCTTTTTTAAAATTTTCCTATAAGAAGGAATAACTGTTAATAAGCTTATGCGATATGGTTCGCGCTAACCAATTCCAACTCTCTATTCTAGCACTAGCACTATTAAGACTTTCCGTAAAAACATCATCTATATAGGCAATAATTTTATTGCCATATTCTTGCTATTCTGGATCCTTTATTATTGCACATAGTATTAGCAAGTTGATATTGCCCTCTAACCACATCAAGCCGTGAAGATGTAGGGCTCTACAATTGTTTGTCTTAACCACTACATAGTAGTAACTAATCTTCCCAAACACAGAATCTCTTCCCACTTAAATATAGTGCTCGAAGAACTTCTCTATCTTATGGTAAAAGAATATCGCCGAGCTAACAGGATCCATTATAGTTTAACTTTAAATTTTGTAGCGCTGTTAGCTTGACGTAATTATATTATTAAGAATTCTCTTAGCTTCTACGGCTAAAGCAGCATCATAATAAACGGCCAATCTAAGCTTCACTGCATTTGTAATATTATTTGGGTTAATAGTAAACTAAATTACAGGTAGACTATTTTATACACATAGTGCCTTAATCTTTTTCCGCATCTATAGACGACTTTTATTTAAAAGAGGCTGTGAGTAAAAGAAAAGTAAAAGCTTATTAAGAAGCTTCCAAACTTTTTAATTACTCGTTTAATTAGTTTCCTCCAGCTTAATACGAGCTTAATATAATATATCCAGACTTAATCTAGAGAATATATCCTATGCTTGCTTATAGTTTATTAAGGACATTTTAACGGTACTAATCCTGTTAATCCTATATTGTAGTATCATATTAAATGCCAGAAAATAGAAGATGGGATAGCATGCAAATCTTCCCCCATATTAATTAAGTATAAGATTTGTCTATATCTTTAAGGGCATCTTCGCATCAGGTTAATATTATACTTGGCATTTAGTATAGTAATTTGAGTTACTTATTAACAAAGGAGTATTTGCAGATCTAATAATATTTAAAGGCCGTAAAGTTTGATCTCGAGTTATCTCCTTATTACCAACATTATTAAGTTCTGCCGTATGTCTGTAAATACTTGGCACGGATTTTAATCCTAGTGGGCCTCTAAGACCAAATGGAAAGAGAGTAGGAAAGGTTTTAGGGAAAAATTTAGGATCTATACTATTTACAAACACTAAATCATGACCGCAAGACGTTTAAATATATAGTGTTTTGGATAGAGCATTTTGGATAAACTCTAATCTGGTTACACCACTTTAGGGGTTTATTACGTGGTCCATATCTAGCATAGCGGATAATGTTATTTTATAAGTTAAATTCTTATTATAACCAAGTTCCATTTCGGTGGATAAAGTAGGTTCATCTCTGTTAGGATTAATATTAGAAATACTTTCACTCTAATAATCAGCGCCTATCTTATCTGTTATAGTTTTAGACGCTATAATACAATCCAGCTCTTCAACAATGGCAGTATAATTTGCACTTGGTGTTTCTCCACTTTCCATTCTGTCGGTATCTTGAGTATTAATAGTGGACTCTTATATGCGCTCTTATGCTGTTGGTTCCACGTGCTAAAGAGCTCCATAAAGATCTCCAGGTACTTCCAAATTCGCTATATAAGAGAGCTTGCTAATTTCTATCTTAGTGATAACAATGTCCTAGTAGAGATAGTTATGTTATTTAAGCCATTGAAGAGCTGCTAAAATAATAGATTTTCTAACCTTTAAGAGCTTGCTTATATCTTGCGGTATAGGTTTATCAGCTCCACTCTAGGATATATAAATATTCTCTATGGTTTTCAGCAAGGGGTGTAGAAGAACGTTTACAGTAAGACCCTCTATGTTATTTGGGAAGACGATAATGTAACCTTTAATGCGTTTGCGATAATAAATCCTAGTGTAATTCTTTTTATTAACTGTAAATCGTGCAATATAGCCATAAGCAGTGTTAAGAGAAATAAGTTTTTCCTTAACTAGAGACAGATTATGCAGCTCTAATAGGTAGCAATGTTTACAGCTAATATATGCGTTGTTGATCGAACAATTCTTAGGAATCTTATATTTGAGAAGTAACGTTTCACATACTTAACAAATAAGCACCATGGCATTTTCGCTGTGTGGAAAACATTAATAGCAAGAGAATATATCTTCTATTAAGAATCTATGTTCTTCTAACTAAAGCTATATCTCTCACTATTAACAGTCGTTTAAATCTGCTGGTGCCTTTTGCTGATAGCAGACAACACAGTGCGCCGTTAGAAGAGTGTCTACATTATAAAAATCCTTTAGAAATCTTTAAATTGTCGTTATTTTACGCTCTAATGGAATTGGATTGCACTAGTCCTTACTATATATTAGGGTTGACTTCTGTTCAAATCTTAATATAAGTACGCTTGTAATATTAGCAATTGTCGCCCGTCATATATTATCTATTGCAGTATTAGAGAAATCACTACTAATATCTATGTCAATAGATGGTATAAATGCTCTATAGGTTATTAGCTTTACTCTTTCTAGTCTAAAATATAAGTATATTTAATATAACATACCTTTGCTATTTCTATGTAAGTAGTTAATACAATTCTGGTTGTGCTATAAGCCCTTATGCTAATATAATTCCTAAACTTGCCTATTCTAACTGTATAGGTAAGAGTTGGGACAATCCTAGTAAAAGACTTTAAGATAGATCTAGCTATACCAGTATCCTACAAAAAGTCGAAGTAGATCGTTGCTTTTGTAGATATAGCTAATGTAATTCTAGTTACGCGATGGATCCCCATGCTAATATAATTCCTAAACCTATCTATCCTAACTGCATGGGTAAGAGTTGGGACGGTTGCTGTAAAAAATTTCAATATATTTAAGCCGGCTTTGGCAATGCACCATAAACGGTAGAAGTAGATTATTGCTTCTATAAATATAGTTAATACAATTCTGGTTACGCTATAGGCCCTTGTGCTAATGCGACTCCTAAATCTATCTGTCCTGACTGCATAGGCAAGAGTTGGGACGGTTATTGTAAAAAATTTCGATGTGTTTAAGCCGGTTTTAGCAACGTACCACAAACGGTAGAAGCAGGTTGTTACTTCTATAGATATAATTAATACAATTCTGGTTGCGCTATGGGCCCTTATACTAATGCGATTCCCGAACCTATCTGCCCTAACTACATAGGCAAGAGTTGGGACGGTTATTATAAAAATTTTTAATATATTTAAGCCGGTTTTGGCAACGCACCACGAACGGTAGAAGCAGATTGTTGCTTCTATAGATGTAATTAATACAATTCTGGTTACGCTATGGGCCCTTATGCTGATGCAACTCCTGAACCTGTCTGTCCTAACTGCATAGGCAAGAGTTGGGACGGTTATTGTAAAAAATTTCGATATATTTAAACCGGCTTTGGCAATGCACTACGAACGGTAGAAGCAGATTGTTGCTTCTATAGATATAGTTAATATAATCCTAGTTGTGCTATTAGCCCTTATACTAATATGATTCTTAAACCTGTTTATCCTAACTATATAGGTAAAAGTTAGGATCCTAGTAAAAGATTTCAAGTTTAATTCGGCTATATTAGTAGCCTAGAAATAGTCGAAGCAGATTATTCTCTCTATTAATGTGACTAATGTAATTCTGGTTATACTATGGATCCTCATGCTAATGTAATTTCTAAACCTAACTGCGTGGGTGAGAGTCGGGACGGTTGCTTCCGTAGATATAATTAATGCAATTCTAGTTATGCTATAGGCCCTTGTACTAATGTAATTCCTAAACCTGTCTGTCCTAACTGTATAGGTAAGAGTTGGGACGATCCTGGTAAAAGATTTCGAGTTCGATTCGGCTATATTGGTAGCCTAGGAAAAGTCGAAGTAGTTTATTATCTCCGTGGATATAGCTAATACAATTCTGGTTGTGCTATAGGTCCTTATACTAATGTAATTTCTAAAGCTAACTGTGTGGGTGAGAGTCGGGACGGTTTCTATAAAAGATTTTAATATATTTGAACCGGTCTTAGCAATACGCCACGAACGGTTAAAGCCAATTGTTGCTTCTATAGATGTAGTTAATGCAATTCTGGTTATGCTATAGGTCCTTATACTGATGTAATTTCTAAACCTGACCGCGTGGGTAAAAATTAGAACGGTTTTTATAAAAGATTTTAATGTATTTAAGCTGGTTTTGGCAATACTTCACGAACAGCCAAATCATAAGAGGTCGAAGTATAAGGTATAGGGACCTTTCTAGATCGCCTCTTCATAACATACTATACTGTTTCTCTACGCCGCTGTCTCTCCTTATTTGTGTATTGCTTAAATGATGCTAGAAATAACAAAGAACGGCTAGAGGTTTTAGATAATTTAATAGGAACTAGCATATTTAACAGACAAATACATAGAAATAGAAATTTCTACTATATATTTTTTTCTATTATAATTTAAAGTTATATTTCGTTTAAGTATATTATAAGGTTTTATTATATAAACCAGACCCCATTTCGCAAGTTAATCTTCGCTAGCATCTTTCATTTCTTAGTACACTGTAATGGTTAGAACGTGATTGTCGCATTTCTATAAAAGACGCAAGGTTTCTCGCTAAGTCCCAAACTAATTAGATTATTGTTCCGATTCTTAGCTTTTAGGGTCTTCCTTTACGCTAAATAAATTGGTATATGTCCCCTTCGCTTAATTAGACTTAGCTTTATTCTCTAAAATTATCCGGCCTAATAATATAACATAATTCTTGTTCCACATAACACGTCAAACATTTGCTATTTTACTTTCACTTTAAGCCTATCTTCTTATCTCCCTGTGTCTTTTAACTTTATCCAACTTCCCCATAAATAAGTTCTTAGCTATTTTAGACTTTGGCTTAATCTACTATCCAAATAATAGCTTAATTATGGCGCTACGTCGTTGGATTACACTTCCAGTATCCAAAATACGGCAGCTATAATAGCAGAGAAGAGACTAGGCCCTACTTAAATTCCTTTCTTCTCCGGATAACTAAGTATTATTCTAGAAAGTGGGATTTTACCTTATTTAACATATCTCTTTAATATTATAATTAATTACTGTCATAGGATGCGACAATTATCTAATATCTACAAGTTTCGCTAAGTCTAGATATTACGGAGTTCGCTCTTCTAGTAATATACCATATTCCTTCATAATAGGGAAAAGTATTAGCTGACACTTTTACAAGCTTAAAACTTATTGGATTCCAAATATCAAAGACGCAAGATATAGAAGAAGGTCACAACAACTAATTAAAGGGAGAGAATATTACAAGAAACGAAAGTTTTGAGCCTTTTTAGACCAGAGAAATTTGCTAGCTAACATTCTTACGGCTTCTAAACCTGCTAAATTTCAAATACTAAAGATAGAAGATGCAGCAGAAGGTCACAATAACGGCAGATTAAAGGAGGGGAATATTATAAGGAACGAAAGTCTTGAGCCTTTTAGACCAGAAGGATTTGCTAGCTAACATTCTTACGGCTTCTAAACCTATTAATTTCAAAATATTAAAAACCCAACTTAGGAGAAGATCGCGATAATGGCAAATTCGGCAATTTTAAAAGTGTAACAGTGCTAGAGCGCGTCACCTGCCAAATTCTGCCATGCTGCTGCCATATTCTGCCAACCTACGATTGGCTCGCTTACCGCTAGCGCCTTAGCGGCTGCCCCTTTATATATATTTACTATGGTCCTTGCGACCCCCTTCTTTTCTTCTCCTTAGCTTAGTATCTTCATTAGATAGCAATCCAC
>Ga0307507_10012017_pt1 | contig 10793 bp, 9 predicted proteins | sample 7_EM_MG_FD_207223 | JGI IMG/M metagenome (GOLD analysis project Ga0307507, IMG submission 207223) | Populus trichocarpa ectomycorrhiza microbial communities from riparian zone in the Pacific Northwest, United States - 7_EM | ecosystem: Host-associated > Plants > Roots > Unclassified | place... | reverse complement strand
TCGCCAGGCCGATGCCGATCTCGGCGGCGGCGATGGCGATGGTGAACAGGGTCAGGGCCTGGCCGGAGTGCAGCTTCTCCTCGGCGGTCCTGCTGAGCCAGACGTCGAAAGCGACCAGGTTCAGGTTGACGGCGTTGAGCATCAGCTCGACCGACATCAGGACGAGGATCGCGTTGCGGCGGGCGAGGACGCCGTAGATGCCGGTGCAGAAGAGGAGGGCGGCGAGCACGGCGGGATAGACGAGGTGCATCAGCGGGTTCCCTTCTGCTCGGCGGGGTTGTTCTGCTCTGACGGGGTGTTCCGCTCGGCCGGATCGTTGCCTTGAGACCGACTATTTCGCCTGAACGTGTGATTACGGGAATCCGGGACGGATGGGGAACTACCGGTCGCGTCCCGGGAGTTCACAGAGGGAGAGTTCAGCTCCGACTTCGTCTTGCGGGACAGGACGATCGCGCCGACCAGGGCCGCGAGAAGAAGGACGGAGAGGGCTTCGAAGGGAAGGACCCAGTTCTGGAACAGGCTCGCGCCGGTCACCGCGGTGGAGCCGGCGGCCGGACCGTCCAGGTCCATCCAGGTCGCGCGGAAGGCGTCGACGACGACCCAGACCAGGGCCGCCGCTGCGACGGCGGCCACGGCGAGGGCGATCCACCGGTTGCCCGAGTCGGCGTCCGGGGAGCGGCCGATGGGGGCCTTGGTGAGCATCAGACCGAAGAGAAGGAGGACGACGACGGAACCGACATAGATGAGGACCTGCACCCAGGCGATGAACTCGGCGGTGAGCAGGAGGTATTCGACGGCGATGCCCCCGAGGGCCACCACGAGCCACAGGGCGGCGTGCACCAGCTGCTTGGTGGTGACGGTGACGAGGGCGGCGCCGAAGGTGACCAGGCCGACGAGGAGGAAGGCGATCTCCACGCCGGTCGGGGAGAGGAAGCCGTGCGGGTGGGTGGCGGCGAGGGTTGCCGTGGCGGTGGTGGCTGTTGCGGCGAGGGTCACGACTGCCCCTCCGGCGGCTCGGTGGGGTCGACGGGCTCGACCTGCGTGACCTCTGCGGGCTTGGTCTGCGCGGCCTCGGTGACCTCTGGGGCTGGGGCGGCCTCCGCGAGCTGGGCGGGCTGGGCGACCTGCGCGGCTTCCGCGGCCTGGGCCGCCGCCAGCTTCTCGGCGGTCTTGCGGGCGGCGGCGATCTCCTTGGGCTCCTCCGCGCCGGGGTCGAGGGCGGGTGGGGCCGGGACGGTCCACATCCACTCGCGGAGCTTGTCGCGTTCGTGGGTGAGTTCGTGGATGTCGGTCTCGGCGTACTCGAACTCCGGGGACCAGAACAGGGCGTCGAAAGGACAGACCTCGATGCAGATACCGCAGTACATGCACAGGGAGAAGTCGATGGCGAAGCGGTCGAGGACGTTGCGGCTGCGCTCGCGGCCACCGGGGGCCGCTGCCGGGACCGTCTCCTTGTGGGAGTCGATGTAGATGCACCAGTCGGGGCACTCACGGGCGCAGAGCATGCAGACCGTGCAGTTCTCCTCGAACAGGCCGATCACCCCGCGGGTGCGGGGCGGGAGGTCGGGCTGGGTGTCCGGGTACTGCTCGGTGACGGTCTTCTTCGTCATCGTGCGGAGGGTGACGGCCAGGCCCTTGGCCAGGCCGGAGCCGGGGATCGGGGCCATCAGAGGAACACCACCTTCACGACGCCGGTGAGGGCGATCTGAGCGAGGGAGAGGGGGACGAGGAGGGTCCAGGAGAGCTTCTGGAGCTGGTCCTCGCGCAGGCGGGGATAGGTGACGCGGAGCCAGATGACCACGAAGGCGAGGATCGCGCTCTTCAGCAGGGTCCACACCCAGCCGAGGCCGTCCGCGCCCCACGGGCCGTGCCAGCCGCCCAGGAAGAGGACGGTGGTCAGGCCGCACAGGACGACGATTCCGGCGTACTCGGCGAGGAGGAAGAGCGCGAAACGGAGACCGGTGTACTCGGTGTAGGCGCCGAAGATGATCTCGGAGTCGGCGACGGGCATGTCGAAGGGAGGCCGCTGGAGCTCGGCCAGGCCTGCCACGAAGAACACGATCGCGCCGACGATCTGCCAGGGCAGCCACCACCAGTGGAAGGCGTCGACGATGCCGGGGAGGGAGACCGTGCCGGCTGCCATCGCCACGGAGGCGGCGGTGAGCAGCATGGGGAGTTCGTAGGCGAGGAGCTGTGCGGCGGTGCGGAGGCCGCCGAGGAGAGAGAACTTGTTGGCGGAGGCCCAGCCGGCCATGAGGGAGCCGAGCACGCTCACGCCCATCACCGCGAGGACGAAGAAGATGCCCGCGTCCAGGACCTGGCCGACGGCGCCTTCGCTCGGGCCGATGGGGATGGCGAGGAGGACGAGCAGGTACGGGAGGAGGGCGACAGCGGGGGCGAGTTGGAAGATACGGCGGTCCGCGCCCGTCGGGACGATGTCTTCCTTCTGCGCGAACTTGACGCCGTCCGCGACGAGTTGGGCCCAGCCGTGGAAGCCGCCGGCGTACATGGGGCCGAGGCGGCCCTGCATGTGGGCCATCACCTTGTGCTCGGTCTGGCCGACGATCAGGGGGAAGGTGAGGAAGACGACGAAGACGATCAGGAGTCGCAGGGCGACGTCGAGCGCGTCGTTCACTGCGAGCCTCCTGCAGGGTTGTCGGGAGTTGGGTTTTCGGGGGCGGGGCCTTCGGGGGTGGGGGGTGAATCGGGCCCTTCAACTGCGTCCGCGTCAACTGCGGTTGTGTCCGCGTCGGGCTCGGGCTGCTCGAAGGCTGGGCGGGCGTTGTGCCACGGGGCGTCCGTGCTGCGGGGAGCGGTGGGGGGCTGGGTGGTGCTGCCCTCTCGTGCTGATGCCGGTCCCTGTGACGGTTCTGTCGCGGGTGCCGATTCCGGTTCCACCGCCGGTGCCGGCGTCGGCGCCTGTTGCGATGCCGAGCCGTCGCTCGCGCTGCGCGACCGGCGAGGGGGTGTCGCGCCCGTGCCCTGTTGACTCGCCGAGCCCTCCGAGGCGCTGCGTGCGCGACGCGGCGCGGCCGGGGTTCCCGAACCCTGCTCACCGGTACCGGTACCGGTACCGGCACCGGTCCCGTCACCGGCGTCCCGGCCCTGGCCCTGGCCCTGGCTCACCGAACCCTCGGTCGCAGGCACCGCGCCCCCAGCCGACGCCGCCTGACTCACCGACCCCTCCGAAACCGAACGGGCCCGCCGCACAGGGCGATCGCCGGCCGCACGGGCCGGACCGTCACCCGCCGCACGTGCCGAAGCCTCGCCCGCCGCACGTACAGGACGGTCACCCCCGGCACGTACCGGACGCTCACCCGCAGCACGCCCCGCCCCCCGTGCAGGCCGCGCCGGAGCCGCCGGAAGTCGGCCCTTCAACGGGCCCCACTCGTTCGGGTCGGGGACGCCGGGCGGGAGCATCTGGCGGCGCTTGGGACCACCGTGGTCGGACTCGCCCGGTTCCTTGGCGCCGGGCCATGCCTTGGCGACGCGGGCCGCCAGGACGAAGTCCTTGCGGAGGGGGTGGCCTTCGAAGGTTTCCGGGAGGAGGAGGTGGTCCAGTGCCGGGTGGCCCTCGAAGTCGACGCCGAACATTTCGTGGGTCTCGCGTTCGTGCCAGGCGGCGCCCGCGTAGATGTCCACGGCGGTGGGCAGGGCGGGGGTCTCGTGCGGAACTGTCGTACGGACGAGGAGACGGCGTACCGGTGCCAGTGCCACGACGTGGGCGGAGACGCGGAAGCCGGTGCCCGGTTCGTCGACCGCGCTGAGCCAGTCGAAGTAGGTGCAGCCCAGCTCGTCGCGGGCGGTGTGCAGGGCGGAAAGCCAGGTGCTGGGCGGTACGTCGACCGTGAGGAGTTCGTACGCCTCCTCGGCCGTGGCCTCCGTACCGAAGAGTTCTTCGGTGGGGGCGGGCAGCCAGCCGACGGCGGTCATCGTTCGTCCCCCGAGCCCGAGCCCGAGCCCGAGTCGGAGTCGGAGCCCGAAGACGAGCCCGCACCCGCCGAACCCCCGGCCGTACCCGAACCAGAACCCGCAGCCGTACCCGTACCCGAACCCTCAACCACCGGCGCCGTAACCAGCCCACTCTGCAGCGCAGCCGTCGAAGGCCGGGCGGCAGCCACCCCGTACCGCTCCCCCAGCGACTCCCGGGCGATCTTCTCCTGGAGCTTGAGGATGCCCTGGAGCAGGGCTTCGGGGCGGGGCGGGCAGCCGGGGACGTAGACGTCGACCGGGATGATCTGGTCGACGCCCTTGGTGACCGAGTAGGAGTCCCAGTAGGGGCCGCCGCAGTTGCTGCACGCGCCGAAGGAGATGACGTACTTGGGCTCGGGCATCTGCTCGTAGAGGCGTTTCACGGCCGGGGCCATTTTGTCCGTGACCGTGCCCGACACCACCATCAGGTCGGCCTGGCGCGGGCCCGGCGCGAAGGGGATGACGCCGAGGCGGATGAAGTCGTGGCGGGCCATGGACGCGGCGATGAACTCGATGGCGCAGCAGGCTAGGCCGAAGTTGAAGACCCAGAGGGAGTAGCGGCGGCCCCAGTTGAGGACCACCTTCATCGGTTCGGGGGCGAGGCGGGAGAGGGCGCCCAGGCGTTTCGGCTCAGGGAGGTACACCGGCTCCGGCGAGGAGGAGGAAGCGGAAGAGGAAGCGGCCGAAGTCATGTCTGGCGTCACGTCCATGCCAGGACGCCCTTCTTGTATGCGTACAGCAGGCCCACGGTCAGGAAGCCGAGGAAGATGAACATCTCGACGAGGGTGGTCGCCCCGTAGCCGGGCGCGGCGAAGACCGTGGCCCAGGGGAAGAGGAAGATCGAGTCGACGGCGAAGATGACGTACAGGAACGCGTAGACGTAGTAGCGGACTTGGGTGTGTGCCCAGCCCTCGCCGACGGGGTCGACGCCGCACTCGTAGGTCAGGAGTTTCTCGGGGGTGGGGACGACCGGGCGCAGCAGGCGGCCCGCGCCGAAGGCCACGGCGACGAAGAGCACGCCGACGACGGCGAGCAGTCCCACGACGGAGTAGGACCGGAAGTAGTCCGCCGCGACGACCACGGTCGGCTCCCGCAAGGTCCGCAAGGTCTCCGGCAACGTCTCCCGCAAGTCCGCCCCTCCTCTTCCCCGGCGACCGGCAGTTCGGCCGCTACCCCGGTGACCCAAGTGAACTCTGTGTTCGACGATCTGTACGCACGGGAGTCTAGGCCCTGTTAAAGGCACGGTAAGCAGCCCGTCACGGCTTGAGATCCGCCCGAGACGCCATGGTGGGGTTTCCCCCAGCAGACGAGGGCGGCGGACCTCATGGCGCTGAGGCGCGTCGCGCGGCACGCTGGCCCATATGACCGTACGCATCCCCTACGCCGACCCGGCGGCACCCGGCGGCGAGTTCGACGAGCCGCTGCCGCCTGCCCGTTTCGCCTACGACAGACACACCTGGAAGGAGATCGCGCATCTCCTGGCGAATCTGCCTATGGCGGTGTTCGGCTTCGTCTATGTGGCGACGATGCTGTTCTTCAGCGCCGGGCTGACCGTCACCGTGGTCGGGTTTCCGCTGCTCGCGCTGGGGTTGCTGGGCTCGCGGCTGATCGGGAAGTTCGAGCGGGGCCGGGCCCGGCGGCTGCTCGGGGTGCGGATCGACGAGCCGAGCCCGTTGCCGTTGCGCAAGGGGGGCGGGCTCGTGCAGCGGGTGTGGATGGCGCTGAAGGACCCGGTGGCCTGGCGAACGGTGCTGTACGACGGGATGCGGTTGCCGTGGGGCATCGTCACCTTCACGATCACGCTGACCTCGCTGTTCGTGGCGTGGCCGGTGCTGCCGTACATCGCGCGCGGGCTGGCGAACGCGGACCGGGCGATGGTGCGGGGCCTTCTCTCCCCCTCCGACGAACTGGAGCGCCGTATCGCCGAGTTGGAGTCGGACCGGGGTGTCGTGGTCGACACGGCGGCGGCGGATCTGCGGCGGATCGAGCGTGATCTGCACGACGGGGCGCAGGCCCGGCTGGTCAATCTGGCCATGGGTCTTGGGCTCGCCAAGGAGAAGCTGCTGGAGGGCCAGGCCGATGAGCATGTCGCCGCGATGGTCGACGAGGCGCACGGTGAGGTGAAGCTGGCGTTGCAGGAGCTGCGCGATCTGGCGCGCGGTATCCATCCCGCCGTCCTCACCGACCGCGGGCTCGACGCGGCGCTGTCCTCCGTCGCCTCGCGCTGCACGGTGCCGGTGAAGGTGACGGCCGATCTGGGCGCGCGCCCGGCGGCCGCCATCGAGGGGATCGCGTACTTCACCGTCTCCGAGCTGCTGCAGAACATCAGCAAGCACAGCGGTGCCCGTACGGCGTCGGTGGACGTGTGGCGGTCGGATGACCGGCTGCTGATCCAGGTGTGGGACGACGGCCGCGGCGGCGCGAACCTCGACGGCGGCACCGGCATGCGCGGCCTCGCCGACCGGCTCGGCGCGGTCGACGGCCTGTTCGTCCTGGACTCCCCGCCCGGCGGCCCCACAACGGTCACCGCGGAGCTGCCCTGGCGCGAGCGGACCGCCGAACCGGGCGGCAAGCAGGGCCCGAGGTAGGGAAAACCCCCCTCCCTAGAGGCCGACGGACTCCATGGTCCACGGACCTGCGGCCGAGCAGTCTGGAGTTACGACAGCACGGCTGCGGAAACGACTAGAACAGGACGACGTCAATGGCCACGGAGTACGGGCAGGGGTACGGATCGCACGGCACGTTCGACCTCGACGAGCGGCGCCGAGGCCTTCGTCGGCTGCCGACCGCGCTGCGCGCCCCGCTGGAGGCGCGCCACTGGCGCGAGTTCGGCTACGTCCTGCTGAGCCTGCCGATCAGCATCCTGCTCTTCACCTACGCGATCACGATGGTGTCGCTGGGTGCGGGCCTGCTCATCACCTTCCTCGGCGTTCCGGTCCTGGCGGGCGCGCTGGCCGGCTGCCGCGGCTTCGGCGCGCTGGAGCGGGCGCGGGCGCGCCGGCTGCTCGACCTGGACGTCGCCGCCCCCGAGCCGCTGCGCATGAAGAAGAACGGCCCGATGGCCTGGATGGGCGCCGTCCTCAAGAGCGGCACGTCCTGGCGCCATCTGCTGTACGCGGTACTGCACTTCCCGTGGGCGGTCTTCTCCTTCGTCGTCGCCCTCAACTTCTGGGCGTACGGCTGGGCCCTGCTGACGTACCCGCTGTGGTTCTGGCTCTTCCCGATGTACGGCGGTGGGGGCGGCCTTCAGCTCTACGGCGACGAGCACCACCGGATCTATCTGGACAACCCCTTCGAGATCACCGTGACCGCGCTGGTCGGACTGCTGTTCACGCTGGCCACGCCGTGGATCGTGCGGGCGCTGACGATGGTCGACCGGCTCATGGTGCACGGGCTCCTCGGACCGTCGACGCTGGCGACACGGGTCGTGGAGCTGGAGTCGGACCGGGGTGTCGTGGTCGACACGGCGGCGGCGGATCTACGGCGGATCGAGCGTGATCTGCACGACGGGGCGCAGGCCCGGCTGGTGGCCCTGGCCATGGATCTGGGGCTGGCGAAGGAGAAGCTGACGGAGGACCCGGAGGCCGCAGCGCGGATGGTCGGCGAGGCGCACGGCGAGGTGAAGACCGCCCTTCAGGAGCTGCGGGATCTGGCGCGCGGGATCCATCCGGCGGTGCTGACCGACCGGGGGCTGGATGCCGCCCTGTCCTCCGTGGCCTCGCGCTGCACGGTGCCGGTGCAGGTGGAGGTGGACCTGCCGGCGCGGCCCGCGGCGGCGATCGAGGGGATCGCGTACTTCACGGTGTCGGAGCTGCTGCAGAACATCAGCAAGCACGCGAAAGCCACGTGGGCGGCGGTCGACGTGTGGCGGGTGGAGAACCGGCTGATGCTGCAGGTCGTGGACAACGGGGTGGGCGGCGCGGATGCCTCCGGCGGTTCGGGGTTGGCCGGTCTTGCCGGGCGGCTCGACGCGGTGGACGGAATTCTGGTGGTCGACTCACCGGCGGGTGGGCCTACTCGGATCACGGCGGAGCTGCCCTGGCGGGGTTGAGCGGACGGAGTCGACGCGGACGCGGGCGGCCGGGGTTTTCCCCCGGCCGCCCCCTCTTGCCGCCCGATTGCCGTCCTGCCCCCTGCTGTCCCACCTGCCGCCCGATTGCCGCCCCCTATTCCAGTCGCCCGGGCGCACCGAGGTCCGCATACTGCAATGCTGGGCTTGTCGTGCGGACGGACGCGAACAGGGCGCGACCGCCGTGGACCGGCAGGGCAGGCTATGGGGGGCCGAACATCGTGGAGGACAGGGTGCGGGTGGTCATCGCCGAGGATTCAGTGCTGCTCAGGGAGGGCCTGACCCGGTTGCTGACCGACCGCGGGCACGACGTGGTGGCCGGGGTGGGCGACGGGGACGCACTGGTCAAGACCATCACCGAGCTGGCCGACCAGGGCGCGCTGCCGGATGTCGTGGTGGCCGACGTGCGGATGCCGCCGACGCACACCGACGAGGGCGTGCGGGCGGCGGTGGAGCTGCGCAAGACGTATCCCGGCCTCGGCGTGCTGGTGTTGTCGCAGTACGTGGAGGAGCGCTACGCCACCGAACTGCTGGCCGGTTCCACCCACGGCGTCGGCTATCTGCTCAAGGACCGGGTGGCCGAAGTGCGTGAGTTCGTCGACGCGGTGGTGCGCGTGGCCTCGGGGGGTACGGCGCTCGACCCGGAGGTGGTCGCGCAGCTGCTCGGGCGCAGCCGTAAGCAGGACGTGCTCGCGCGACTCACCCCGCGGGAGCGCGAGGTGCTGGGGCTGATGGCCGAGGGGCGGACGAACTCCGCGATAGCCCGGCAGCTGGTGGTGAGCGACGGCGCGGTCGAGAAGCACGTCAGCAACATCTTCCTGAAGCTGGCGCTGTCGCCGAGTGACGGGGATCACCGGCGTGTTCTGGCCGTCCTCACCTACCTCAACTCCTGACAAACTGACACTGCGTCAGCTGTCCGGTCGCCGACCGGCGGTTGTTCGCCGCCGTCAGTTCACTGTCAGCCAAGTCCGAGAACCGGACAAGGCACAGGGAGCGTCTCCAAGGGAAGCGCTGAGGGGCAAGAAATCATGACAAGTCAGGGCGCCCGGTCGTCTCAAAACAGCGTCCATCATGCGAACGTCCGAAGGAAGGCGACCCTTACAGACGTAAGGTTGATGACGGGAGGGTCGGCAGTACGACCAAGCCCGGACAGCGTCCTCGAAGAGGAGGTCCAGTTCAGTGACCAGCCAGGTCAGTAGCCCAGCGGAGCAGGCCGACGGAGCCGTCGTGGGGGAACAACGCAAACCGGCGGGGGTGAAGGACGTCCAACGCCTGGACCGGGTGATCATCCGGTTCGCCGGTGACTCGGGTGACGGTATGCAGCTCACCGGTGACCGTTTCACCTCGGAGACGGCGTCCTTCGGGAACGACCTCTCCACACTGCCGAACTTCCCGGCCGAAATCCGCGCCCCCGCAGGCACCCTGCCGGGGGTTTCGTCGTTCCAGCTGCATTTCGCCGACCACGACATCCTGACCCCGGGCGACGCGCCCAACGTGCTGGTCGCGATGAATCCGGCCGCCCTGAAGGCGAACATCGCCGACGTACCGCGCGGCGCGGAGATCATCGTCAACACGGACGAGTTCACCAAACGCGCGCTGCAGAAGGTGGGTTACGCCGCCTCGCCCCTCGACGACGGGTCGTTGGACGGCTACAGCCTGCACCGCGTGCCGCTCACGACCCTCACGGTCGAGGCGCTCAAGGACTTCGGCCTGACCCGCAAGGAGGCCGAGCGCAGCAAGAACATGTTCGCGCTGGGCCTGCTGTCGTGGATGTACCACCGGCCGACCGAGGGCACCGAGAAGTTCCTGAAGTCGAAGTTCGCGAAGAAACCCGAGATCGCGGCGGCCAACATCGCCGCTTTCAGGGCGGGTTGGAACTTCGGCGAGACGACGGAGGACTTCGCGGTCTCCTACGAGGTCGCTCCCGCCGCCACCGCCTTCCCGACCGGCACCTACCGCAACATCTCCGGGAACCTGGCCCTGTCCTACGGCTTGGTCGCCGCGTCCCGACAGGCGGACCTGCCCCTCTTCCTGGGCTCGTACCCGATCACGCCGGCCTCCGACATCCTGCACGAGCTGAGCAGGCACAAGAACTTCGGCGTACGGACCTTCCAGGCCGAGGACGAGATCGCGGGCATCGGCGCGGCGCTCGGGGCGGCCTTCGGCGGCTCCCTCGCGGTGACGACGACCTCCGGCCCGGGTGTGGCACTGAAGAGCGAGACGATCGGTCTCGCCGTGTCGATGGAACTCCCGCTCCTCATCCTGGACATCCAGCGCGGCGGCCCGTCCACCGGCCTCCCGACCAAGACCGAACAGGCCGACCTGCTCCAGGCGATGTTCGGGCGCAACGGCGAGGCGCCGGTCCCGATCGTCGCCCCGTGCACACCGGCGGACTGCTTCGACGCGGCGATCGAGGCGGCGCGGATCGCCCTCATCTACCGCACCCCGGTGATGCTCCTCTCGGACGGCTACCTGGCCAACGGCTCCGAGCCCTGGCGCATCCCCGACATCGACGAACTCCCGGACCTCACCGTCCAGTTCGCCCAGGGCCCGAACCACACCCTGGACGACGGCACCGAGGTCTTCTGGCCCTACAAACGCGACCCGCAGACCCTGGCCCGCCCGTGGGCCATCCCCGGCACCCCCGGCCTGGAACACCGCATCGGCGGCATCGAGAAGCAGGACGGCACGGGCAACATCTCCTACGACCCCGCCAACCACGACTTCATGGTCCGCACCCGCCAGGCCAAGA
>Ga0307507_10012016_pt1 | contig 10793 bp, 13 predicted proteins | sample 7_EM_MG_FD_207223 | JGI IMG/M metagenome (GOLD analysis project Ga0307507, IMG submission 207223) | Populus trichocarpa ectomycorrhiza microbial communities from riparian zone in the Pacific Northwest, United States - 7_EM | ecosystem: Host-associated > Plants > Roots > Unclassified | place... | reverse complement strand
CCATGGATTTGAAGTTCAATTCACTATTCAATTTTTTTTCACAATTGTTTAATGTCAATAAGCATTAAAGAGGTATTCTACACATAGGATAGAGATACAGTAACTATTACTATGACTAAGTAACTATTACTATGACTAAGTAACTATTACTATGACTAAGTAACTATTACTATGACTAAGTAACTATTACTATGACTAAGTAACTATTACTATGACTAAGTAACTATTACTATGACTAAGTAACTATGATGTTGTTGCAGACAGCAACATGGCCCCAGCTTCTTGTATGAAAAGAGGAGAGGGATATGTTTGCTCACCTGGATTAATGTGGACAGTGACAACAACATGTGTCATCACTTGAGAGAAATGAGGGGTGATGGGGTTGCAATGAATGTGGGATGGGGAGTACTCACCATGCAGTAGTAAAACACAATGGCGAACAATGAAAGTTCATCATCGTTTTGTTTTGTCATCCCACATCATTGTTCCATTGTGGTCCTATGCTTCAGTGAGGTGGGTTGGGAAGAACATGGGGCAGGGAATACTTACCATGGTGAGTGGTGGGGGAGGTGAGTGCTCACCTCCACTTTCTGTTCGTGGGTGCTGGCCATCATTCATGAGCCATGGTGGATGGTGGTTGTGGTTCATCTTTGTTTGTCTGCAGTTGTCAGTGTGACATCACATTGACTCGCTGTTGTTGTTGTCAGCAAGATGGGTTGGAAGGAATGTGGGGCTGGTATACATACTGTTGTGTCAAAAATGAACAATGATGAACATCATTTGTTGTCATTTGGTTGGCATGTCGCTGTCGGCAATGTGGCACCTGAATTCTGAGTTAGATATATAGGTGGTGAGGGGAAGGTGAGCTTACAATATTCTCATTGCGTTGTTGTTGTCCAGTGTTGTGGATCCATTGTAGTCCTGTGTCTCAGCAGGTGTGTTGGGACGAATGTGAGGCAGGGGGCACTCACTGTAGTGTCCTGAACTACACAACTACAATGAATGTCAACCAAAAGTTGTTGTTCATCATTTGGTTGCCACATTGCTGTCTGCAATGTGGCACCTGGATTCTAAGTTGGAGACATAAGTGATGGGGGGGGATGTGAGTTTGCTCACCTTGGCTTATGTCATCTATTTCCATTGGTCAGTGCTGGCCATCGTTGGTGAGTCATAGTGGATGGTGCTGGTTGGTTTTTGATGGTGGCAGCTTGTCTTTGGCTGGTTGGGTTGGGGGATCCTGTGTGAGAGAAATGAGTGGTGGTGGGGTTGGAATAGAGTACTTACTACACAAAGACAAACAATGAATGCATTCGTCATTTGGTTGCCACGTCACCGACAGCGATGTGGCCCCTGCTCATTGTGTGAGAAAAGGAGAGAGGGAGGGGTCAGGTTACTCACCTGGGTGCTTTCCATTGCCATTGTCCTTCATTTGTCATCAACATGTGTTGTCGTCGATTGTGCATTGTTGGTTGCCATGTCGCCTGCTTCTTGTGAGAATAAAGCAATGGGGAAGGGGAGGGTGACTTACCTGGATGGATGACAACAATGATGATGACTTGCATCATCATCATCTGGACATGGCACATCCATTGATGTGCCACATTGTATTCGACACACACCATCAAAACGGCGTCTACTCATGGGCCAGTGACATGTCATAGCCATGGTGTTGTTGTTGTTGTTGGGGTTTCATGTTCGCCTGTGGGCGGTCATAGTTGTTTGTGGCTGGGGGTCTTTGTTTTTTGGGGGGTCTTGGGTTGGTGCTTGCATTGGGTGTCATTTCGTGGATGTCATTTGCAGCCTTGTTGGGTGTGGCATTGCCACATTTGGGCCCTGTTTCTTGAGTAAAAAAAAAGGAGGGGGGGAGGGGAGTGATGATGCTCACCTGGATGTCATTGGGTCGTTGTCCCATGCCCTTGTCATGTTGTTGTGTTGTGCCCTCGCCATCACATCGTTGTTGTCCTGTCCCCTTGTTGGCCCACATGGTCGTTCCATCATTGTCCTGTGTTTCAGCAAGATGGTTCACCCATGGCTGTAGGACTATGCCAACCTAACTGCAAAAATGCACTTACCTTTTTTTTGTAGGAGCTGCATCTTTCCAGGCTGCCCAATGCCATTCCACCTGCATACTGCTACACACCTATATACAGGTATATACCTATATTGCAATTATGTTATATTTGATTGTTTTTGGCATCCTGCCATTTATTTTGGTCCTCTGATTTTTCGGTTGATATTTATTTCAGGTGCTTGTGTTTATTTCCATGGCTGTTGTTATTCCGGCAGCCTGTGATGTCAAATACTAGTAAACAATGGCTTGTTTGGTGCTTTTGCAAATGTTTTTGTTCCCCTGCATGTTCCTCAGCACAAAATCTCTCCAAATCATATAAAATAAATTATGTTTTATGTCTTCATGGATTCCAATAATTTCCGCTTCAATCACAGTCTCATGAAGTGATGGATTGCTCATGCCAGATTTGGATGACCTTACAAGTGTTGGTGCCACAGCATAATATATACAAACAACCCCGCCCCTTCAGTGGCAACAAAATAGCATACCTATTCTGCATCATCCTCAACCAATGACTCAAGTACAGGATCTACATACACACTCGGAGCTTCCCCAGTATCATCACTGTTCATTACAGGGGTCAGTGGCTTGTCCCACAACCAACTGAACTGCTTGTGCAGGGCCCATTGAATCCTTGCCTGCCGGTTTGCATACGCCTTTACGCCCTCCTTGGTAACCTCATCCAGCTCATCCCATCCTTCCAAATGCTCCTCCCACCATGCAGCCCTCCACTCGAGGGTCTTCTGGACTCATCTCATTTCTTCCTGCAACAAATATACCTCTTCCCACCATCACAAATGTCTTGCGCATGCCTTCGCCCACTCGATCCAGACCGCTAATGAAAGGATTAGTGAGGGGCAGCTTGAAAGCACAGAAAAAACATACCTTCATGCAAAACCTTGTCACTGCCATCACCAATTGCCGCAGTGGACCTCCAAATCCACAAGACAGTTCTTCTACCCTCGCCCAAACCCAATTCAAGATTTTTCTTCTTTTTCCTAGACATCGAGGGCGCCTGTACATCCGGCCCAGTAGGACCATTCAGATCTTCAATGTTGACCTCATAGCCGTCGGGCATAGTCAAGTCGCCATGGTTCAACTCTCACAATTCATTCTCCCATTCACCTGGTCCTAGCAGAGTGTACAGCGCAAGCCTTGCATTGCAGTACTTCAAAGCCAAAGCCTTCGATTTATCCTCAAGATGATCAATTGTGTCCCGTGCTCTGGTTGAGGGGTTTTGACCACATACATGCCAATTGCAAAATGAAATGAAAGAAAGGCATCCACACTGTATGCTGCAAATCTTGTCCAGGGTATCGTTACATTGAGCTCACCGTAATTGAGTTTCAATCTCGATTAGACATTGATTACAATTGTGTTTACGATGATTGGGGGGGAGAGCTGAGGGAAGCCAAAGAGAAACTGGGGGTAACAAGAAGGTTGGGGGATATTGCAAGCTGGAACGGTCCTTTAAGCTAGGGAAGATGCCTCGAGGTAATTCCCACAACTGAGCATATGGCATATTGAATAAATTGTACGTACATACCATTGAAAGAATCCTTTCTGCCACAGCTACTTCTGCAACATGTTGTAGAGTCCTCTGCTCTCACAGTCAGAAATGTAGATATGGTACATATGCTGAATAAATTTCCATGTACCCATTCTTTCTGCAAAGATCTGGTTTCACAATGGCGGTCGTCGACGAAAACAAGCTCAAGAAAGTTGGAGTTGGAGTTGAGCCTGTGTTTGCATGAGTTATGATCGCTTGTGTTTTACATGCTTGGGCTGATCTTTTTGGGAATGTCAGGGACGCTGACATCCTCAATGCCAAACTCATGAAAGGATGGGTGAAGAACAAGCGGAAAACCTTTTTAGTGTCTCATTTGGAGTCTTACAAGGCTGCACTACTCGTTTCTTCTGACAAGGCTGACAAACTCCTCAACAATATCGTCAACCTTTGGTTTGCAAAGTTCCATTGGTCAATTCCGGTCATGCAATCTCACCTTTACAAGCCATTTCTCATCCCTGTTGGCCCCAACGGTTTCGAAATTCTGACGGATGAACAAGCCCAGCTCAAAAAAGATGTCATAAAGTGGATGCAGACTGTAAGTGTTCGTCTTTTACACCAATATGTTATCTAACCAACTGCGTTAGACATTATACCACTGGTACAATTACTGGAGCAAAAAAGTTAAAAAGTTACAGATTTCAAAGGAGGCAAGTGACAATCCTGTCAGCCTTTTGCTCAAAAGGTTGCTTGGCACCAATGACAGCCCTGGGAAGCATGCCACCGGGTGGCAACTGTGGGGGAAGGATAATTTCGACACCTTGAAGTCGGAATTCAATGTGGAATTCAAAGCTAGCAGAAAACGTGAAGCCCTTTGCGCCATGGCTTGTAACGAATTCAAAAAGGCTCATTTCACTGCGTTGAGCAAAGAAGAACAAAGGGAATGGAACTCGAAGGCTGGCAAAGCACACAAAGCAGCCAAGAAGAGGGTTAAAGATTGCAAGGCAGAGCTTGAGACAGGCATGATGAGCCCTGAAGATGCTCAGATGTGAGTCGTTGAGATCTTCACCCATGAATGCCTAACATTTCTTATTGATTGTTCATCAGATGTATTAATTCTCTGCCAAGCGTCCTTGGACCACTTATAGACGCACTCGGAAAGGCCATCAACATGCATGTGTCAGTCCTGATTGGTGGTCCCGAACCCAGGCAGATGGGCCAAATCAACGTGATCAGGTAATGTCAATTTTTGGCATTGACTTTCATGAAACCAACTCATGCATGCTTAGCGTCCATTACGGCTCCAACAAGGAAGCAATTCCCAGATGCTGGGCATTAGCGGACAAGGAGAAATTCAAGAATGGGCTGAAGAAAGTGTTCCTGGAATTTTTGGAGACTTGTTATTGTAAGTACAACACTTCAGGTACTACAGGGTTTTGCATAAATAACTTCAGGTCGAGGTTTCACAAATTTTATTTGCGAGTGATTGGTTGTGGCTGGGCCATGACTATTGTGGGTCCTGTCATGCTGATCAGTTGATCGTGTAGTTGAACAATGCAACTATGTTTCGTTCACGAGCATCCTCGCCCTACTCTTCTCGAACTGCTTGAGACCGGAAGGGAGTCAACAAGTCACGGAATACTATAAACCCGTCAGTGCTTTTCCCCTCTATGGTTGTGTATTTGACTCTACAGCCTCTATCTTCAGGGCAACAACTTGGCCACCAATGCATCTTGGGCGCTGTCGTCGCTATACAACACGCTCTTCTTGAGATCCATTTCAGCAGATGGCTTCGACTAAATGTATGCCAGGTACTCAAGAATTGGATGATATTCTGGTAGGATACCTCAATACACTGGATTGTTGCTGATTTTTGTAGTGCTAGTGCCTGTCTGGCGCGCCCAAGCAAATCTTTTGGGGAATCACTAGCTGTACCTCAATATCGGACATGATTCATTGGGGCTCTGGGGCCGACTCATTCGGACAAGAAGGATACAAAGGTGCGCAACATTGCTGAATGATTCAAGTCAGCAATGTCCCCTTTTCTTTATCCCAGTTCTACACGCTTCAATACACGTGCTTCTCCTGTGCAGCTCCCCAGGCCCTCTGATAGCATTGAAAAGGAGAATGCCTCCATCAACATTCCTACTTGCCCAGATTATGCCCAACTTGCACCGCCTCGACCTTCTGAGGGATGGTTAAAAAATCCTGCTTGGATTGGTCCGTTTTTTCTCTCATGCTCATTCTAACCAACTAATTTTGCTTTTCTCAGATGGCAGCATCAATCCTCCTCAGTTCTACTATAGTCATGATGAAATCATGACCGTGCTCAAGCACTATCGGCCGGACCACCCAGCTTTGAAGGAACCCATCGCCGCAATGGATTCTGCGCTACCACGTGTTCTAGTGCATGCAGATGACCTGCCACCAAATCCCATAGTTATGCCTCGTAAGCCTATATTTGCCTTGTACCTTGTCTCGGTTCTGATGTTTGGACTCTAGCGCCACCTCCCACCGCTCTCGGTCATGGTGTTATGGTTCACAGGGTCTACTCAGCTATTGACAAGACAAAGCCAGGCAAGGCTACTATGAAGAAGCAGTCTAACTCAAAGTTCAACATCATTGCCCTGGAGGAACTCAATCGCTCAGCTTTCATCCGTGAATGGCTGAAGGTTTGGGACCTTGATATGCAGTACAGCCCTGGTGTTCATAGTGGCCCCTCCTTCAAAATGTGGTGGACAGGTTCTGCGTATGTCATCTCGTCATCTGGTTCCTCATTTTTGGCTAACATTTCTCAGTGGTGGGAAGAAAGGTGTTACCATCGAGAACGATCGTGAGTACATGGTCGCGATTGAGGCCATTCTCAAGAAAGCCAAGACCTGTCAAGTTAATGTCGAGTTTGACTTGGATTCGATGGATGGGTATCGGATCCAGCTAAAACGAGTATGTGTCATTTGTCTCAAGATTATCACTCACTGTTCCTGACGATGACATATGATAGCCACTTCTTGCAAATGATGCTGAAGACACCCCTGAGCTTCAGTATGGCACTAAGGTGAGTTTCAGACGTTCCAAATGATTTATTCTCACTTGGCATGCTGACAGGTACCGCGACTTGACAACTTTACAGAGCAAGAGCAGCTGCATGGCAAGATCATTCTGCAGTTGAAGCAGAAGTGGCCTTGCGAGTGGCATCAAGGCGAGCATGGCGAAGTAGGGTTCTGTTACGTTGACCCTACTGGTAACCATCTAGGTTTAAACCATCGTAAACTTGCGATGTGGGCTTCCGCAATTGTACATACCTCTTTTACGTTCATATATTTCTATATTAACATTTTCCAGGCTGCTCATGATGCTACTAAGCATGAACCCCCCAATAATGTCAATTTTGATACACTCCGTGATGGTCGGCTCATGACAAACAAACCCTGGGGATGTACAGGACCTCGACAAGCTTGAGCCACACCACCTCCTGATCTGACCTCTGCGCTGATGGCAGCTCTCATTGCCCATCTCATTCCTAAGCCGCCAGCCCCTCCCATCGAAACTTCTGCTCCAACCACACCACATAAACCAAAACCTTTGATCACACCTGCACCCATTTCACCCATCCCAAGTCGATCCACTGAGTTGCATGCCTGTCTTGCTGATTTCGCGAAGACAGAAGATGTTGATCTTTTGCATTCTGAAGCAGCACTAGCTGTGCTCGACCTCACTCCTGGTATCATCCCTGATGTTCCTGTGCCACGCTTGATTGAGGTGACAGGTGCTCTTGAGGGTCACTTATGGAAGCTTCAGGCATTCTGCCGGAGCTGGACTACTCGTTTAGCTGAGAAGAAATTACTTGCTCTTTGATCATACAAAAACTTCATCTATTCTTGATCGGCGTCATCATCCCACATTTCCTACTTCACCTTGTATACTCTTTATTGACTTTCTACCATACACCACTTCAATTTCTATCTATGAGTAGCCACAATTAATAATCCAACCCTCTGCATCTTCAACTGTGATTGCAAGGGTTGCCTGTTGAATAAGCCATGGCCTTACTTCAGGTCGGACAGCCTCAGCCTCATGTCGTTTGAGCCAGGCTTTGATCGATGAAAAGGCTTGTTCAATGGGATTGAAATCCGGAGAGTAAGGTGGGAGGTAGACCAGTTTGGCATCTTTGCATATCAAGTCAGTGAAAGACTACATATATCGAGGACAGAACCTACTGCATTGTGCCTCAATGATCTGGCGGATCGCTTCATCATGATGAATAGCACAATTGTCCAAGACTACTTCACTCTGTGGACCTGGAAAGGGTGTTAATTTTGGTGCCTTGAGTGTCGGTCAGTGAGTTTTTCGCACAACAACAAGATGGGACATACCAGCTGTTGCTCCAAAAACTGAATGAACCGTTCTTTGTTGACTGCACCCTCAAAGATATCCATAGCGATTATTCCATCACATGTCAGGGCTGGCAGTACTGAAAACCGCTGACTGCGAAGAAATGCCACCCACCTCACGCAAGCTCGTCCAAGAGCAGCCCACCCACTGTCCTGTTGATTTGTTCGATCATCCACACTCACTTCGTCCAACCACACAAAATACTCCATTGGCAGTTCTCCGTTCGCTGCCTGCCATGTTGCTCATAATAGCTCATTCCGTTCAAGGGCAGCATGTGCTACACGCTTGTGAGTCAAAGCTGTATGACGGAGGGTGCAGGAAAGTGTGGACAGGGAGATTTTGATACCATGATTTTCCTCCAAAAGTTCTTGGAGCTCGTCAAGGTAAAGGGCAGGGTTTGCATCAAGCAGAGAAACAATGTAGTTTACATCACCAATGTCAAGAGCTCGGGACGACCTTGGGTTCGAGGATGTGGCATATGTCCATACTCTCGGTACATGTGTAGAACATTGTAGATTGAGCGCTCAGAGCATCCTGCTAGCTGTGCAATTTCCGAAACCTCCTTTCCATCAGTAAAGCGCCAGGCTATGATGTGTTCCCGCAGTTGCTCTGATAGTCGGGGCATATCAAGATCAAGGATATCTAGGCTAATCTCAATGATCTTGAGTGACACACATTACGGAATTACTCCCCTTTGGGCACACAGAAACACAGACAAACAGCTTCATAGAAATGATCACCTGAACTTATTTATGCAACACACTGTAAGGCATCGACTAAAATTATAACTGCTAGCTCCTGATGAACGCCGAGCACGGGCTTTGATCAAGAGCGACAAGCAGCCCTCGTTGGACAATGAGAAGTCAATGTCTATGATCGTTGACGATGATCCTTCGTCCTCTATGATTGTTGATACTCCCTCAGCAAACATTTCCGCCTCCACTGCTTTGACAAAGGACGCGCCTTCCCACCAGTCAGCCCCTTTAGCAAACCCTTCTGCATCCACAGCTTTGACAAAGGGAAACAGCAAGAGGAAGCGGACACAGGAACAAGATGGCAACCAGAAATCAAAGAAGCACAAGAAGCGACAACAGAAGAAAGGGAAGCGCCACGCGAATACCGAGGAGTCAGATGCCAAGGAGTCTAATGAGGAGGAGGAGGAGGAGGAGGCAGAGTTCAATGAAATGTCTTTGGATGTAGAGACCAGTGAGGGCGATGAGAATGTTCCTCTGCGGCTGACAATGCGTACGACCGCAAGGCAGTTAGCAAAGGATGCGGACACCGACAGCTCCATGCTCATCAGCTGTGATCAATCTCTGACTCAAGGGCCTTGACCTCTTGATTCTCCCATCATTCCACCCTCAGATAATGAGAATGCTGACCCCTCAGTACAATCAAAAAATGTGCCCCTACCTGACAAAGAGGGAGACAAGCCTCCTCAGTCAATGGTACAGACAAGTAGCGCCACGCCGGAACTCTCCAATGAACATGGCACAGCGGTTGTCAATATAGTGACTGACAGCTCAGGAATTGACAGCTTCGATCAACCCTTGACCCAAGCTTCTTTGCTTCTTTCCCCTCGACCCAACAACACTGTTGAGCCCTCAGAGCTCCAAATCAACCATCCCTCCCCAATCCCTACTCCTTCGACGTCTACTCAGTCGCCGCATGCTAATCCCGCACCCGAAAGCCTACCTGACCCTGCTTGGCCAACATGGTTCATGAATGCCTACGAAACACTAAAAAAAAGAATGTCGGCCCCATCTTCTCGCCCCTCCTTCCTCTCTATGTTGAGCTTGAGTCACAGATGAATTTCGACATTGGGGGGTCCATGAGTGGTTTTCGGAAGGGGGATAGGCCAGACAAGGTTTCCTGGTGGATTGGCCATGGATGCGAACATGAGCCCACAATCAAGAACATTGACACATTTGATAAGCATTGGTGGTCCTGGTGGAAGGGCTTGCAGCCACTGTCTCGACAGGTTGCCAATGTTGAAGGTCTTCTTGGGGGCAACCATCGTTTGGTAGAGGTGCAAGAGGATTGGGACGTCCTTCGCAAGCATGGGCAGAATGGATTTCTGACCATACTGTCAACTCTCGCATGGTGGGGCAGCTCAATCAATGGTAAACCTGTGGAGAACTTCACAAGTTGGTTGGCAGCTGTAAACGAGGTCCATTGGGTCCTCTTGTGTCTCTTGGAGCTGGGGTATGTCATTTTACTCTTTCCTCAAAGATATGTGCTTATTTTACTTTTAAGCACTCCGGCACCATCAGAAAAAGTAACTGAGAAGCGCAAACGCTAGGAGCTATCAGCAGATGGCTTTTTTGGTGTGTCAGCATGTCGGCTCCTTCGTTTTTCGACCACTATCCAATTTTCTTGATACGCCCCTTCCTGCCTGCTCAAGTCTGAAAATTTTAATTATCTCTTTGTATATAAGATGTATTGTTGTATATATGTTTATATCTTGCTGAGTCGAGCTTTCGACTTTGCAAGCTTTCACGAATATGTGAAAGTTGGCGAAGTCGAAATTCAACATGCATGTGACTTTTTTTTTAAGACATCAAAGCAGAATGCATCAACGACGCCCTAACGAATGCAAAGAGCGCAGGTGAAGGTAGTGTTGCCGCGACTCTGGCTCAGAGCCGGCTCCAAGCCATAGCCGTGATCGGTTTGAGCCGAAGTTGAGTCAAGCCACAGCAATCAAAGCTGCGGTTCTCTTAGACCAGTTTGAGTTGCAACTCCGACTCAAGAGCCGGCACAAGCCGGTTCAGCTGATCAACTTTGATTGTATTAATATATTAATTGCTTTCGAAAAATTATATA
>Ga0307507_10012015_pt1 | contig 10794 bp, 10 predicted proteins | sample 7_EM_MG_FD_207223 | JGI IMG/M metagenome (GOLD analysis project Ga0307507, IMG submission 207223) | Populus trichocarpa ectomycorrhiza microbial communities from riparian zone in the Pacific Northwest, United States - 7_EM | ecosystem: Host-associated > Plants > Roots > Unclassified | place... | reverse complement strand
CGTCGCGCACGAGGTACATGCCCGCAAGCCCGGTGTGGACGTTGAAGCGCGTGATCGCCATCGCGTGGTCGTGGTACCAGAGCGGCATCGCCTGCTGGACGTTCGGATACTCCGCCAGCTGCGCGGTGCCCTTGAGGCCCGCGTTGTGCGCCCAGCCGTCGTTGCCCGCGTTGGTGCGGGCGCCGTGCAGGTGCACGACGGTCCACGCGGGCAGCGCGCCGACACCTTCGATGATCTTGTAGCCGGGCCTGTCCAGCTCGCGCCCGGGACGGCTGGTCGGTGCGTCCGCGACCGGGCCCTGGACGGCCACGAGCGGAAAGTCGCCTTCGATTTCGTTGCTCCACGAAATCCGTAGCCGCTTACCGCTGCGCACTTCGATTGTCGGCCCCGGGAAATGCCCGGCGTAGGTCCACAACGTACTTTCGGGCAATTGTGAGTGCAGCCGCTGGCGTTTCACCACCATCGGAATGGTGACCATGTCCTGGCCCCACCACGAATGCGGCCGCAGCACCGGCGGGACCCTGAGCGGGTCAAGGAACTTGGCCAGCCCGAAGTTCGGTGCCGCCAGCGCCTCCGTCGTCGTGGGCTGCTCTATCAGTTCTGTCATTTCCTGCCCTTTCGTCATTCTTCAGGGCAGGACGAATCACGTCGAGGTACATCAGTATTGTGCCCCCTCCGACACGAGAAGTACTCGTATTCCCCCGAACCCCTCCGGCAATTCCACGGTACGCCTTTCCGGCGCGTACCGCATGGGCCACCGGTCCGCGTGATAGCGTGCGACACCGCTGCCCGTGATCAAGGAGACCGCCCCGATGAGCGAGCGTGAGTGGACCTACCTCACCGACATGGACGGCGTCCTTGTCAAGGAGGAGCACCTCGTCCCCGGTGCCGACGAGTTCCTCGCCGAACTCCGGTCGAACGGCATCGGCTTCCTGGTGCTGACCAACAACTCGATCTACACCCCGCGCGACCTGCGCGCGCGGCTCGAGCGCACCGGCCTGGACGTCCCCGAAGAGGCGATCTGGACCTCGGCGCTGGCGACCGCGAAGTTCCTCGCCGCCCAGCGGCCCAACGGTTCGGCGTTCGTCATCGGCGAGGCGGGCCTGACCACCGCGCTGCACGAGGTCGGCTACGTGCTGACCGAGCGCGACCCGGACTACGTCGTACTCGGCGAGACCAGGACGTACAGCTTCAGCGCGATCACCCGTGCGATCCGGCTGATCGAGAACGGCGCCCGGTTCATCGCCACCAACCCGGACGCCACCGGCCCGAGCCTGGAGGGCTCGATGCCTGCCACGGGTTCGGTCGCGGCACTGATCGAGAAGGCCACCGGCCGGTCCCCGTACTTCGTCGGCAAGCCGAACCCGCTGATGATGCGCTCGGCGCTGCGCCGGCTCGGCGCGCACTCGGAGTCGACGCTGATGATCGGCGACCGGATGGACACCGACGTCCACTCCGGGATCGAGGCGGGGCTGCAGACCATCCTGGTGCTCACCGGTATTTCCACACGGGAGTCGGCCGAACGCTATCCGTATCGGCCCAGCATGATCATCGACTCGGTGGCGGACCTGATCGGGAAGACGAAGGACCCCTTCGGCGAAGGCTGACCGTCACCCGCCCGGGAGCAGGGCTTATCGTCACCGGATGAGCAAGTCCGCTGCGCCTGGTGGGGGCCAGGCCCCCACACCCCTGCCGGAGGCTCCGCCCCCGGACCCCCGTAGAGCGGTGTATGTGGTGGGCGACGTCCACGGCCACAGAGACGAACTGGTCGAAGCGTTGCACGCCGAAGGGCTGGTCGACCCGGAAGGTGCCTGGTCAGGCGGCGAGCACCACCTGTGGTTCCTCGGCGACTTCGTCGACCGTGGGCCCGACGGTGTCGGCGCGATCGACCTGGTCATCCAGCTGCAGAAGCAGGCCGCGGACGCGGGCGGTCAGGTCGAGACGCTGCTGGGCAACCACGAGATCCTGGCGCTCGGCATGTACCACTTCGGCGACGAGCCGGTGCCGTCCGGCTTCGGGCCGCGCAGCTTCGCACGCAGCTGGGAGATCAACGGCGGGCTGCTCGCCGATCAGGACCGGCTGACCCCCGAGCACATCGAGTGGCTGACCGCGCGACCGCTGGCCGCGCTCGCCGCCGATCACCTGCTCCTGCACTCCGACACCCTCGAGTACCTCGACTGGGGCGACACGATCGACGAGATCAACGCCGTCGGCCGCGAGATCCTGGAGGGCAACGACCTCACGGCCTGGTGGGACGTCTGGCGCCGGATGACCACGCGCTACGCGTTCCGCGGCCCGGACGGCGAAGACAACGCGCAGCGCCTGATGGACATCCTCGGCGGTGAGCGGATCGTGCACGGCCACAGCGTCATCGCCGACCAGCTCGGCATCCACCCGGTGCAGATCGAAGGCCCGTACCTCTACGCGGGCGGCAAGGCGCTCGGCGTCGACGGCGGGCTCTTCGTCGGAGGGCCGTGCCTCGTGGTCGAGCTGCCCTACGTTCCGGAGTCCTAGGGGATTGCGACGATCTCCTTGCCCAGGGGCATCAGCGAAACCGGGATCATCTTGAAGTTCGCGATGCCGAGCGGGATGCCGATGATCGTGATGCACAGCCCGATCCCGGTGACGATGTGCCCGATCGCGAGCCACAGCCCGGCGAAGATGAACCAGATGACGTTGCCGACGAAGGACGCCGTGCCCGCGTCACGCCGGTCGACGACCGTGCGTCCGAACGGCCACAGCGCGTAGTTCGCGATCCGGAACGACGCCAGCCCGAACGGGATGGTGATGATCAGGATGCAGCAGATCACGCCCGCGATCAGATAGCCAAGGGCCATCCAGAACCCGCACAGCACGAGCCAGATGATGTTCAGCAGTGTGCGCATCAGACGTGCAGCTCCCCACTCACTACGGTGACGGCCTGCCCGGCCAGGTGGACACGTTCGCCGCGCTGGCGGGTCTTCACGATCCCGCCGCGGGCCGAGGCCTGCTCGCCGACGAGGTCGTCGCGGCCGAGTTTCGCCGACCAGTAGGGCGAAAGGATGCAGTGCGCCGAGCCGGTGACCGGGTCTTCGTCGATCCCGACGCCGGGGGCGAAGAAGCGGCTGACGTAGTCGACGCCGTCGCCCGGCGCTGTCACGAGGAGGCGGCCGTTCCAGGTTCTGCGCAGCGCGGCTAGGTCCGGCTCGAGCGCGCGGACGGCCTTGGCGTCCGGCAGCACGGCGAAGAGGTTTTCCACGCCACGTCCGGTGAACTCGATTTCGACACCGGGGAGGATTTCGGAGAGGTCGTCATCGGTCTTCGTCGGCGGATCCGACGGGAAGTCCAGCGTGACCCAGCCGTTTTCGGCTGTGGCGCGCAGTTCGCCGCTCCGAGTGGTGTAGACCTGCTCACCGCCGAGGACGTGCGTGGTCGCCACGGTGGCGTGGCCGCACAACGCGACTTCAACCTCGGGCGTGAACCAGCGAAGCGACTTCGGGCCTTCGCCGCTCGTGACGACGAAGGCCGTCTCGGCGTGCTTCATCTCCGCGGCGACGGCTTGCATCCAGGTCGGGTCCGCGGGCTCGTCCAAGAGCACGACTCCCGCCGAGTTCCCGGTGAACGGCTGATCGGTGAAGGCGTCGACGATGAAGAAGCGCATGTCTCCAACCTAGCTATCCGCCGATGACCGGCGGTGTGATTTTCTCCCCGTCCGGCCCGCGCTCGGGGCGCATCTCGAAGACGTCCTCCTGGATCGGGATCTTGTTCTTGTGTTCCTTGTCCTCTTCCTTCTTCTTGCCCGCACCGGCTGCTCCCGCGGCCCCGGCACCGGCTTTGCCCTTGGCGTTCGCGGCCGCAGTGGCGCCGCGCTCCAGCCGTTCCCCGGCGGGCTTGCCGGCGCCGGTGCCCTTGCCTTCGCCCTCGGGCGTCTTCGGCGTGTACCCGCCCCCGGAAACCCGCGACCCGGCGAATCCGCTGCCAGGACGTCCCGCGCCCGGCCTGCGGGTGGTGTCGCCGCCGGAAGTCCCTGCGGTGCCCGGCGGCCCACCTGCGAGGGTGAGTCCGTCGGCCCGGGGCATGATCGGCGGCGTCACCGGCGGCCGGAACCCGGGGTTGCCGGTGTTGCTGAAGTTCCCGGCGCCTGAGGAGACGCCGGGCGGCACGTACCCGCTGGGCGGCTGGGAGCCAGGCGTGATGGGCGACGGGCCCCCGGGCGGCACGTAACTGCCGCCTCCTGGGCCTCCTGCGGGATACGAGACGCTGCTGCCGCCGCCATACCCACTGCCGCCGTGGAACCCGCTGACCGAGGTGTTGTCGCTCCCGGGCATGGGCGGCGGAGTGTAGGTGGGCTGGCTGCTGGCGGTGCCGTGGTAGGTGGAGTCGAGGTTCTGCATGACCTGCACGGCCTGCGCATGCGCGGCGTCGGCCTGCTGCTGCTTGGCCTGGATGCCGTCCATGGTCGTCGCGGCGTTGACCCAGTTGCCGGAGTTCCACTGCTGCTGGGCCTTGGCCATCTCGGCGTTCTGGTCGAAGCCGGTCGGCTCGGGCATGTTGGTCTTGGCGTAGTGAGCCGCGGCAGCTTGCTGCGAGTAGTGGTTCGACGAGAGCTGAACGGCCTGACCGGTTTGCCCCGCGTGGTCCGAGGTCGCCTGGAAGAAGCTGCGTGCCTGGTCGGCAGCGCCGCCCTGCCAGTCGGAGCTGGAGGCCGTGACCGCGTCGGAGAACTGGTTGGAGATGTCGGTGAGCCAGTTCCCTACCTCGTTGGCGACCCGGCCTTGATCGTTGATGGCCTGGAGATCGACGGTCTGGACCATTCCATGCAGTTGTTCGTGCGACGAGTTCTGATAGTTCTGGTCCGGTACCGGGGAGTCACCGCGGGGCGTCTGGCCCTGAAGCAGCTGCTGGCCTTGGTTGACCGAGTATTGGGACGCGTCTTGTTGCGTCTTCGCCTGTGCACCCGCCCGGACGTCAGGTTGGTCCTCGGTGCCGAAGTGCTGGGCGCCGGCCTGATTGCGTTGCTGGCTTTCGGCGTAGTAGTCGGCCTCGTAGGTGCGGTGCTCCGCGCGCTTTTCGTTCATGACCCGGTCCGGTGGATGGCGTTGAGCGCCTGGCCGTGGGCGTCCTCGGTAGCGCGGTAGTTCTTGCGCGCGATCTCCAGGGCCTCACGTGCCTGCTGGATGCCGTCAGCCATCATCTCGAGGTTCGGGACCAGCGACTGGTCATCGCCATTGGCGACCGTCACGTTGAACTGGGCGACCTTGACCGCGTAGTCACTGGTCCCCATGTCGACCTGGTTGGTCAAGGCGTAGAGCTTGCCTCGCTGCTTTGCGTAGCCTTCTGTGAACGCGTCGCAAGCTGCCAGGAGGCGCTGATAGGCAGCTTCGCTGACTGCGAAGCCTCCCCCTTCGGCCAATGCCTTGAGCTTCTGGCCACCTTCGCTGACCCGCTTCGCGCCGGCCTCGTCCACAGGAGCGTCGAGCAGGCCGGAGAGATAGTTCGAGCCTGCGTCACCCGCAGCAGCAGGTGGCGGTGTACTTGGTGCCTGGTCGCCGAAGTGCGCCCCGGTGGTCATAGAGTTCCCTCGCCCTCGTCATGCACCATCCGTGCTCGCACGACCACTGTAGTGGGACTGACGGCCCATGTCAGTGGTCTCTGCTGTGTCACCCGATCGGCTACTTCGGTAGAAGCGGCTCGATCTTGGTCGCTTCCTGGCCCGCGTAAATGCAGGCCTCGTCGGTGTTTCGGTTGACCAGCGACGCAAGGACGATTGCGCGGGAGTTGGGGCTGACATCCAGGAAGATCTCGCAGTCTCCTTTGGAGCCGAGGCGCTCCTTGACCTGGACTGCTGGGCGGCCGTTGACGTCACCGGTGCGACCCTTGCTGGGGTCGCCGATGTTTTCTTTGTAATTTCGTCCAGCCTGGAGTTGAAGGCCTACGCCGCCGTACACGGGCTTGCTGACTTCGCAAGCATGTCTCGGGTCACCGCTATTGGGAGCGGCTGCTGGATAGCCCTCATCCTTGAGGGCCTGGTCCAGCAGCGTGCAGGGGCTGAGGCTCGCGAACGGATCGCTGCCCGCCGAGCTCGACGTCGAGCTGGAGCTGGCTGGGGGGCTGCTGATTGCCGAGGGGTTGCCCCCGACCGGGCTGCTGCACGCGGTGAGCAACGAGAGCGTGGCGAGGCTGGCCAGGACGGTGCGGCGCCGGCTGGTCGATCGGGTCACCTGTCGAACACTACGCGTTGTCCGATCACCGGCGGCTTTCGGACGCGGTTTCGTGCAGCCAGCGGCGGAGATGTGAGCCGTCGGAGGGGACGAACCGGGTGCGGGTCCCGCCGTCTGCGTGACGCTCGACGAACACCAGCAGCCGTCCGCCCTCGGTGTCCCAGAAACTCACGGTGCCCAGCGAATGCAGGTCGCCGTGTCGTCTTCGGGTGGACAGCTCGACGGTGCCGCAGCGGTGCAGCGGCCATTGGGACAGCGGGGCCATTTCCCTGGCGAGCACCTGCTTGTCGGACGGCGCGGAGTCGGTGAACTCTTCGTTCGCGTGGGGCCGTGTTTCCTGGGTGATGGCCACTTCGCGCAGGGGGACGGGGCCGTAGTCGGGGAGCATGCCGACCACCAGGTCGACCAGGCGGTCCGGGCGGGTCTGGGCGAACAGGATCTCTCCGCCTGCCAGCTCCGAGAACACGCCGAGGCCGTTGCCGATCGTCGCGCGGTAGAAGACGCGGCGGTTGTCCGCTGCCTCGACCGCGCGGACCATGATCAGGACCTCCGGCTGGGTCCAGGCGCGGAGGGTGTGTTCGACCTCGGTGTCCAGTTTGTCCGCCCCGGCCAGGCGTCGGGAGCGCAGCGAGTCCCAGGCCTCCGCCGAAAGCCGCTCGTGCTCGGTGAGGGTCGCGCCCGCGCTGCGGATCTCGAACGGATGCCAGTTGGCCGGGAGCCCCGCCCGGCGGACGGCCACGTCGACTTCGGTCAGCCCCAAGGAGAATTCCTCCGGCACGGCCCTTCCTCCCACACTCGAACCCGAAGCCGAGCGTAGCGGACCGGCTACCCGCGCGGAGGAGTCGCGACACCCGTCAGGCGTCGACGACGAGGATTTCGTAGGTCGGGCTGGTGGGCGGGTAGCCGCTGAAGATGTGGGAGTTGACGACGGCGAGATGGCTGCCGACCTTCGCCGCCGAGACAGGTTGATCGAACAGCGGGTCCGTGATCGTGCCGGCGGGATCGCCGTGGCTCAGGCTGCCGTTGAGGCACCATCGGCTGATCGTGTCGTCGAGCTGCACGGCCCAGAGTCGCTGCCCCTCGAGCACGAGGCTGACCACATTGGGCGCGTTCACACCCGCGATTTCCTTGCTGGCTCCGGTGATCGGATTGATCGTGTACACCTTCCCGGGCGTCGTGGCGGCCACCAGCAGGGTGTCGCCGGACGGCGTGGAGATGATGTCGTTCATGAAGAAGGTGCCCGGGGAGCCACCTGCCCCTGGCCCGCTCAGCTGGAGGGTGCGGGGCGATCCGAGCACGCCGGACACGTCCGGGACGAAGAACAACTGCGGGTGGTACGAGTCGGTGAACCACGCGCCGTAAGGGGTCACCACCACGTCGTTGACGTAGGACGTCTGCGGGTCGCCGAGGGTGAAGTCTGCGACTTTCGCCTTGGTGCGGACGTTGTAGACGTACGCCTTGCCGCCCTTCCCACCGGCGACGAACAGCAGGTCGTGGCGACGGTCCAGGTCCACGCCGGCGGCCATGGCACCGGGTGGCGCTTCGATGAAGCGCTCCGCGGTACCTCGCCTGACGTCCTCGCGGAAGATCGTGCCGGCGATGAGGTCGCCGGTGTAGTACGTGCCGTCGCCGGCAGCGGTGATTCCTTCGGCGGACGTGGCGCCGGGAAGCACGATCACCCGGGTCGCCGCCGACGCCGGTGCGGCCACCACGAGCACCAGCAACAAGATCGCAGACGTCAATGCCAGGATTCTTCGCATCGGATTCCCTCCCAGGTTGTCCTCTTCCGAGGGCATCCTGCCACCGATCGAGGCGGCCGAAGAGGACTTTCCGGAAGTGCGCGAACTGCTCTGAGCTGGCTGGTGCGTGCCGCTGTTCCTAGACTCGGGACGACGATGACGTCCGATGGGAGGCACCATGCCTGACGCGCCCGCCTTGCCGAGCTACGCCTCGGGGGTCTCGGAGGTCCCGCTGCTCGGGGACACGATCGGGGACAACTTCGACCGCGCCGTGGCCGCGTTCCCCAACCGGGACGCGCTGGTCGACCGCGCCGCCGGGCGAAGGTGGACCTACCGGGAGCTCGCCGCCGAGGTCAACGCGCTCGCGCTCGGCCTGGTCTCGCTGGGCATCGGCAAGGGCGACCGGGTCGGCATCTGGTCGCCGAACCGGGCCGAATGGACGTTCCTGCAGTACGCGACCGCGAAGATCGGCGCGATCCTGGTCAACATCAACCCGGCCTACCGCTCGCACGAGCTCGAATATGTGCTCAACCAGGCCGGAGTCCGGCTGCTCGTGGCCGCGGACAAGTTCAAGACCTCCGACTACGCCGCCATGATCGCCGAGGTACGCCCGAAATGCGCCGGGCTGGAGTACGTCGTGCTGCTGGGAGGCGAGGATTGGACGTCGCTGATGGACGCCGGCTGGCGCGGCGATCCCGCGTCCCTGCCGCAGCTGCAGGCCGCGCTCTCGGCCGATGATCCGATCAACATCCAGTACACCTCGGGCACCACGGGATTCCCCAAGGGAGCCACCCTCAGCCACCACAACATCCTCAACAACGGCTACTTCGTCGGCGAACTGTGCAATTACACCGAATACGACAAGGTGTGCATTCCAGTCCCCTTCTACCACTGCTTCGGCATGGTGATGGGCAACCTCGCGTCCACCAGTCACGGCGCCTGCATGGTGATCCCGGCGCCCGCCTTCGATCCGAAGGCGACGCTGGAGGCCGTCGCCACCGAGCAGTGCACCTCGCTCTACGGCGTGCCGACGATGTTCATCGCCGAGCTCAACGACCCCGACTTCAAGAGTTTCGACCTCTCGTCGCTGCGGACCGGCATCATGGCCGGTTCGCCGTGCCCGGTCGAGGTGATGAAGCAGGTCATCGAGCGGATGGGGATGGCGGAGGTGTCGATCTGCTACGGCATGACCGAGACGTCGCCGGTGTCGACGCAGACGCGCGCCGACGACTCGATCGAGCGCCGGGTCTCGACGGTCGGGCGGGTCGGGCCGCACTTGGAGGTCAAGGTCGTCGATCCGGAGAGCGGCCTGACCATGCCGCGCGGTGAGCCCGGCGAGCTGTGCACGCGTGGGTATTCGGTGATGCTCGGGTACTGGGAGCAGCCGGACAAGACGTCCGAGGCGATCGACGCCGCCCGCTGGATGCACACCGGCGATCTGGCGATCATGGACGGCGACGGCTACGTCAACATCACCGGCCGGATCAAGGACATGGTCATCCGCGGCGGCGAAAACCTCTATCCGCGCGAAATCGAGGAGTTCCTCTACACGCATCCGGACATCCTGGACGCCCAGGTCATCGGGGTGCCGGACCAGAAGTACGGCGAGGAACTGATGGCGTGGATCCGGATGCGCGAGGGCGCCGCGCCGTTGACCGCCGAGGCCGTGCGCGAGTTCTGCACCGGGAAATTGGCGCACTACAAGATTCCGCGGTACGTCCACGTGGTGGCCGAGTTCCCGATGACGATCACCGGGAAGGTGCGGAAGGTCGAGATGCGCGCCGAAGCCGTGACGCTGCTCGGGCTGGAGGCGGCCGCGTCGGCAAAACACGCCTGAAGTCCGAGGCAACCATTTGCGGCGTTCGGGCGTGTCCTGGCACGGGGCAGGGGGAGCACCGCCGAACACGGGGGTGACGGGGCTGCGCCGTGGAGGAGTGTCATGTCGGCTCGTCTGAGAAATCGATTGCTTGCTCTGGGGTCGCCCTCGGAGGACTTTCGCTCGTCCTGCCGGGAGTCGCGTCGGCGGCTGTGTCCCCGGTGGACCTCGGGACCCTGCCTGGCGACCAGTACAGCGACGTGACCGCGATCAACGACCGCGGCACGATGATCGGCGTTTCGTACCCGTCCGACCCCCAGCTGCGCTACCACCCGGCGAAATGGGACCGGCAGGGGCGGATTTCGGCCTTGCCGACGCTCGGTGGAGAGCGGGGTCAGCCGCGTGCGATCACCGCTCGGGACGTTGTCGTCGGGTGGGCGCAGACGGCGGACTCGGTTTCGAAGCCGGTGCTGTGGTCGCCCTCCGGCGCGGTCACCGCGTTGCCGCTGCTGCGTGGTGGCACGTCCGGTGAAGCCAGTGCGATCAGTGAGACCGGGGTCGTGGGCGGTTCGAGCACGACCGCGACCGGGCAGGTCCACGCGGTGCGCTGGAGTCCTGACGGCCGGGTCACCGACCTCGGTGTGCTGCCCGGCGGCGGGTCGAGCACCGTGTCCGGCATCAGCCATGACGGCCAGGTGATCAGCGGCAGCGCGAGCGACGCCGAGGGGAACTTCCACGTTGTCCGCTGGGTGGCGGGCGGAGCCATCACGGACCTGACCCCGGGGATCGAGGACGGCCACGCGCTGGGGATCAACGCGGCGGGCGAAATCGTCGGCAGGGCACGCTTGGGCGGGAACGACGCCGCCGTGAAATGGGACCGGGCGGGAAAGCTGATCCGGCTCGACTGGCAGGCCACGCCGCCCTCGCCGTCCTATGCCAACGCGATCAACGACGCCGGCATCGCCGTCGGCGCCGGATATCCGGACTTCGACGGCACGGTCGCGGCACGATGGGACCGGCAAGGCGCCCTGACCGTGCT
>Ga0307507_10012014_pt1 | contig 10795 bp, 6 predicted proteins | sample 7_EM_MG_FD_207223 | JGI IMG/M metagenome (GOLD analysis project Ga0307507, IMG submission 207223) | Populus trichocarpa ectomycorrhiza microbial communities from riparian zone in the Pacific Northwest, United States - 7_EM | ecosystem: Host-associated > Plants > Roots > Unclassified | place... | reverse complement strand
CAAATCTAGAAAAAAAATATAAAAAATGAATTAATTTAAAAAAATAAAAAATTGTTTTAAAAAAAAACGGTCAGGCTAGCCTGCTTGGCCTATTTTGTTAGGGCCCACACAATGGCCTTTTTTTTTGTAACTGGGGGGGACGACATGTTGTCTGCCCTATTTTTTTTTGAAAAAAAAATTATGACGACACGTTGTCTATATTGTCCAATTTTCGGCCATTGTAGTAGCTAGAAAAACAGGGTTGATGGTTTTTCAACCCAAAAACCATTTTTTCAACCAAAAAAACTACAAAAGCATCATAGGCAACTTGATAAACTCATTCATGGCTCCAAAAAACCATCAAAATCAACTCGAAATAAAAAATCTTACCAAGATCACATATGTTTTTCTTAGAAATTTCAAAGTAAAAAAAACCTTATATGTGAGCTTTCCTTATCAAAGAAAAAATTTAACACCTATTTGAACTGTTTTGATGGCCAGAATCGGTCCTAACATAAATTTTCTCTATAGTGCTGAATTCTGATGACTTTCTCTCACCCCCCTCACACCAGAGGGCCCAAAAAAATAAATAGTTTTGATTTTTCCCTTTAATTTTGAAAACTAAAGAGACTCGATATCTATAATTTGTAAAATATAGGAACTACAATACACATTTTGCCAAAACTTTTTAAAGCCACCCATTCCCTACTTGTTTTTTTACTTTAGTCCCCCCTCCCAGTCTTTCAATCTCACCCTCTCCCAACCAATTGACTAAAAATTTGGTCTAATAAGGGCCAAATAAAAAAAAGACAAAAAAAATTACATTGTGAACAGTTCGTCCACAATTCCATATGAGGGGATCCACATTGCATTTTTCACAGTGAATCCTCCACGCGTTTTAGTTTTTTAGTTAATGCTTGTTTAAATTATTTTATGTTGTAAAATGTTCTTTCATTAGTTGTGGTAATGATTATTGTTGCATGTGGGCATGCGACAAATATGGCGTCGGGGGTCAAGGAGTCACCACCTAGTTATTTGTTTCAAGGTCACTAGGAGACTCGAGTGTACTAGTCTTATCAGAAATTCCAAGGGTAAGAAACTAGTTGTGGCAAGGGAAGATATTAACACACATAACGCATCTTACCTGAGGTAAGCTGCATTGTATGGTTTAGATATGGTTTAAAGGTTTTGATGGGTTACTAATCGATGATCTGTTTAAGACTTAGAATAAAGATTTACTTTCATGGATAAATTTTGCATTTCGAGTTTATTATGGACTCATATGTCCAAATAAGTTCTTATGGGAAGGGTTCATTTAAGTGCCCTGACAGGGTTCATCTATCCTGAAAGGCGAAAGGATTCTTCATAACTCGTATATTGTGGTGAAAAATACTCTCAATTAAAATTGATGAATATCCAAAATAGTTCTGAAGATTTTCTAGTCAACTCTTGGTATTTAAATATTAGTCTATGTATAGGTCTGATATTTATACTAGGATGTTGACCATTAATTTTAATGAATTAAAATTTTTAAAGTTATTGAAATATTAGCCAAATCCTTAAGGAATTTTACAAACTTATTGTAAATTCCAAAAAAAAAAAAACAAAGAAAAATTAACACGAGCATTTTATAAAACCATGCTAAAAGAACTTTTTTTCTCTCTTTTTTTTATAAATAAAATACAATTTTTTTATAAGGATTGGGCCATATGCAATAAGTAAAAATCATTTTTGTTTTACTTTTTAGGGCAATGTTTGGCAAAAAATATTTTTGTTCAAAACAAAACTGTCAAAACATGTCTAAGAATGTATTTGTCAAACACGCCCTTAAGCCAAAACTCATTTTATCAAAACAGTGGCAAATCAAACAAAGCCTTAAGTATTTGGCCTGATTTTGACTCGACTAGGTTGACCCAAAAACACCGGTTCAACCATGAACCGAACTGAAAACCAAGGTTTAACCTAAAAACTAAACCAAAACAAACCATTAACTAAAAACGGATCAAAACTATTAAAAAAAAACACAAAAACATAAAATTTTCTAACAAAAACAGACGAAACATCAAGGAAAATAAAAACAATAAAGAACATTCAAACTCAAACTCCGCAACTTAAACATCAAACCAAACTAGATTTCAAGCAATAAAAGAAAAAAGTTTTGTTCGTAATCAAGCATAGATCAAGAATCAAGTATCCATTTGCTTAGATTATTAAACATCACAATTTTTGTTAAAAATAAATTTATGTTCAAATTCAAAACCCTAAGATTAAAACCCACAAAACACATGTTGTTGATGCATGAAAACCCTAGATTATTTACTGATATACAAACTTGAAGAAACCAAAATTAAATCAAAATGAGATCTAAAACTAGCACTCAAGACAATGTTTTTCAGATGAACATGAAGAATATGAACTTAGGTTGCCCAGAATACCTAACATACACTGTCAAACCTAGAAAATACATTTTAGGCCTCCAAACCAAGCTCTCTTAGCCCCCAACAAACCACATTATCATAAACAAATAGGTTTGAATAAAAAACACCAACAAATAACCTCAAATCATCAAGAACATATATAAGATTTCAACTTCCAAAACTATAGTCATATTATCAACCAACAAAAATATCAAAACTTAATCCAAAATTGACTCTTTAAGCACTTGAGACCCAAACTAAACACAGGAACCAAGAACATGCATCAACAACCTAGAAAAAGCTATCAAACATCTACTGCTATATTTGACAGATTCCAAATTATTATGCTTCATCAAAACCAAACACACAAACACCTTTTAAACATCTCAGCAACATTAACAACAACTTCAAAACAAAATTAAACAGTCAAGACAACATTTTCATTCATCAATCCATATAAATGATAAAAACACAAAGTAATGCCAAAAGGATTAAAAAACAACATTAAAGATCGAAAAGACATGAATGGGCAAGCCACATGAACTCTGGGAGTTTTTAAGTGTGAACACACGAAAAGATTAGGGGGTTTTGCATAAATAAATATCTCAATCAAGGCTGATTGAGTTGGCCGTTTTCGAGGCTTCTCCATAGAAACTCTGATGTAAACGCCATCAAAGATCACCTGAACTTGGTAAAGGAGATGCACACCTTTCATTTGGATCTATCCTTGCTCTATTTGGAGGTTTGTAGGTTCACATTTATTTGCTTGAAAATGTCAACTCGATCAGTCCAGAATATGAAAATATAGTGATGACTGATCAAGGACAAAATGTTGAAGACTTTTATGGAAGAATTGAGATGTAATCATCTAATTTCATAGAAATGAGGCTGTATATGGGATTTTCTTCCATTTGCAAAAAACCTCATGCCATTTGGAGGGCTAGAACTCCACAACAAGCTCTTGGAAGGTGCCAACCTGATCATCCAAAACTGCCAAGAAAGTATATGAACAATGGGTGAACGATGCGTCGTCTAGATTAAACCCTTAGAAATTAGGGTTTTTAATCTAAGATCTGACATATATCATTTTAGTTCTTATTCTTCCAATTACTTTTAATAGCACTCGTAATTGTCCCCAAACTCTTAATTTCATGCAATTTCACCTATGTCAAACTTAATAAGCAGCCTCAATGTTTAGCGTTATTTTCATCTTGATCCATAGTTTCCAATTTGTGAACTTAAATCCTTAATTAACCATCAAACTTTTAATTTTCTACAATTTAACCCCTGATTTAGTCAATTCATCCTCTGAAATCTCGCGTCTTTTATGATTTGGTCCTTGGTTTTGAATTTCTTCAATTGAACCCCTAATTGGCTATCAAACTTTAATTTTTTCACAATTAAGCCCCTGATTTGACTAATTAAACTTTTCAAAATCCAATTTCAGTCCCCTAAACTTCAATTTCTTCCGATTGACACCCAATTTGACTCCAAAAAACTAATTTTCCTTGCAATTAAGTTCTCAATAAAATTAATTAAGTATTCTAAAATTCTCATTGAGTCCTTACTCATCTAAACTTATATTTCTTTACCCCAAATAAAATACTCTCACCAATAGGGCCTTTTTTTCAATTAGAATTGGATCGTCAATTTTACTAATCTTGTACATTCTAGTCCTTCAACTTTTCCACCTGTCATTTTGGTCCTTCGCCTCCAACTTGAGCAATTTTCTAGGTTTTCTTCATGTGTATCCTCTTGTATTTTTTATTTTATTTTTTTTCTTGATTTTTTTATGGGGTAAAAAATAGATAACAACAATTTAGTAATAAAGATGAGAATGGAGGTGGTAATGGTGTATTGACAACGAATAAGATGGTAGTGCTAGTGACAGTTATAAAGATGATCATAGAGGACAATGACAATAAAGTTATTGGTGATGATAGCAAGATTGTAATGGAAATGATGGTTAAAATAATTATATGATAATAAAAGTAGATTACTATGTTTTACAAAAACTTCATGAGCTGCTAATATTTTTAATAAATTAATTAAATTTTAAAATTATCCATAAGATATTATACATTAATTAGTTTTTTTCTGAGATTTTTATGAGAAACAAACACATAAAAATCAAGAAAATATTTTTATGTGAAATGTTTTATATAAAAAAACATCTCATAAATCATTGCTCTTTCTTCACTTTAAATCCTTGTTCACCTTCTCTATTTAAAAACCGCTCATATGTTCAGTAATTACATAGCATGTATATTATATTAACCATCTTCGTTGCCTGAAGCAAATTTGGTATCAGTAGTAGAATTAAAGGTGTGTTAGGGTGTGTTTGTTTTCCGGAAAGTGGTTTCCGGGAAATCACTTTTCAAACTTTCATGTGTTTGTTTGCTATTAGGAAAGTTGGTCAACGGAAAATACTTTCCGGTCAACGGAAAATTTGGCTTGGTTTTCAGAAAAATATTTGCCTTTTATTTTGAGCGGAAAACACTTTCCGAAAGTTGTGAAAAATTTAAAAATGCTATATTATTTGCTGATTATATCAAATTTGATTCTCAAACTTTTGATTGCTATATATATCTATATATATTGAATTTTTTTTATTTCATCCCTTAAAATTTAATTTTTATATTAACTTTGATCCTCATTTTTATAATTGTTATTTTCTTTTTCTTATTATTTTTTAAATGAAATTTTTTATCTATCAAAGTTAATCCTCATTATTTTGATTGTTACTTATTTTATTTGAAATAATTTATAAAATGGTAATTATTATTATTTTAATTTCTTTATCTTTTATTTTTTTTTATTTTTTAAATTTGATCTCTATTATTTTGATTATTATTTATTTTATTTAAGATAATTTATGAAATTATATTTTTTTTCAATTTCATTCTCATTCAACTTTTTAATTTGTTAAATTTATTCTTCATTATTTTAATAAATTGAAAAAATTAAAACACTAATAAGTTATTTTCCATAACATAACCAAACACTGAAAAATATTTTCCAACTTATTTTCCATTACACTACCAAACATCAAAAAATAATTTATTTTTCTAAAATTTTTTTTTTTTTTTTTTTGGCATTCTCCCACTACGGGAATGTGATTCTCTTTGAGGATCCCCAAGAAAAGTCAAATGTAACAAAAAAGCTCAAGTTACTGTTGGGTCAGCCCCTTGATACCAAACTCTTTATCATAACGACGTGGTTTTTGTGCTCTTCACACGTATGAAAATCAATGCTTCTTCCAAGTACACAAGTTTCTTTTGCAACAACTAGAAGCAGATATAGCTCATCCAACTGGAGTTGCTATAGACTCGAAAGACAATTTGCATTGCACACGCACGCCTACTGCTATATGCGAATGTATATACTTCTGAGAACAAAATGTCGCATAATTCAGGTAATCAGAGATACTGTAGAGCTGTCAAATGCAAAAACAAGGTTTCAACGAACAAACAATCTCAGCTGGATGCTACTGTGTTGTCCAAGCTGAAGCCATCATTTTGACGTTTTGCCTAAACCAATCCTAAAGAAGCCATTAAGAGGGTTTTGCTGTGCTTGCCTGGTTTAAATCTTCAAAGAAGATTCAAACTGAAACTGCAAATTTTACCCCAGGTTCTGAGAAATAACCTGCAAGCTTACAAATACAAATCCTATAAATTACATGCACCACAAAATTAAAGAAAGCACATTAAAGGAAGAGGTAGGGAGAAGAATAGCATTCAGTTAGTAGCAGTAGTGTAGTCCAAAGCAGATGAAGACTTAATCAGTCCCCCACTGAATCAAAGGAAAAACCAATCCCTAAAGCAGCTTTATATAAGTACATGTTTTTATTAGGCAAGTAGAGTATTGACATCAATATGAAAATTTTCATAGCATGTCAGAGGAAATGAGATTAAGACTTTGAGGAAACTTAATGAAATTACTGCTATAATGCTGATATAGATAACTGCACTGAGAAAAGTAAGCTTGCCTCTGATATTAATGGCTTAGCATGCTCTTCCCACTCGGTAGCCCACCTTGAAGAACCCATTTCTAGTGCACCATTTCTTAGCAGCTTCAGTGCATCACATTCTTCTGGAAAACCCTTAAACAGCATCTGCACACATTCACCGCAACATCATTTTTGCCATGATACTAACCAAAATGAAAAAAAAAAAAAAATTCCTTAACTGTAGCTCCACTATCTTTCCATCTATAACTTTGTTTCAAGTGTCAGTGCCTTTATACCACATACCATCAGTTTCCGGCAAGTTGCTTAAATTTTTTCTCGCTTTTAGTTATTCATGAAAAATATTATCATAACAAAGTAATTAAAATTTACCAAAAGTTCATCAGCTAATTCTGAAGATGATGAGAAGAGGAGACCATTTTTCTCAACTTTCACGAGCTCCTTGATGCTTCCAATCAAGAGTGCCAAAGAAAACATGGCAAATAAGTGAATAATGCAACTAGAACCTTAAATCACATGCTGAAAAAAATAAACAGTAAGGCTTTACCAAGAGTAGGCGACAGCGCAAACAGGTAGTCCACAACCAAACATGTCCACGACCTGTGCCAGAGATTTTTATGGAGAGTAATAACATAACTTTTGTGCAATGAGGAAGAGTTTATATCAGTCAAGAAAAAAGCAAAACAGATTTCATGCATATTTCAACATTGGGTTTATACCTTCATGGGAAGGTCCAATCCTGATGATGAAGTATGCAAGCACACTCCAAGGTCTGCCGAACCTGTGAATGTGAGAGAGAGATGGGATTACTTCACTCGCTTGAAGAAATTATAACAAAAACCAGTGAGATGGTTTACTACCTAGAAGCAATGGATAATCCTCAGCTGACAACCACATGGTACGAAATGCAACACGCTTAAGATGTAACCGTCTTATTTTTTCTTCATATTTTTCTTTTTCTGGCCCTTTACCTTCATTCATCGAAGGAGTGAGATCACAGGTTAGAAGTTGTTGTATGCCAAAGATGCAAAAACATTCATTTGGGAAGCAAAAGAAATGTTGATAAGAAAATGAAGCAAACAAAAATATCACCTGTAATGATGAATAACAACCTAGGGTACAAACATTCCTTTCCAGCTGACATTTCATTCCAAAGAACTTCCACAGTAGAATCATCTTCATTTAGAATAGCAGCAACTCGTCTATCATACATAACTGCTGCCTCAAGAAGAATGCCAAAATCTTCATCTGCTGTCCTGCAAACCATTCTCTCATTTTAATATGCTCTGGTAAGTTTACTTTCAATTGAATTATCATAAAGGCAACACTGCATTGCTTGAGAGTGTTCCACTATGCAAGGTCAACTAGTTAATCAGGTGGAGTAAACTAGAATTATTACTCTGCATGGTTGAGATTTAAGGTTAGGATCGTGAAATATAGGGAAACATAGAAAACCTTGAGTTTGGTATGGAAAAAAAAGACATATATCAGGGCATCTAATTAGATTACTAGGATAAAGAATTTCTCATCAGTGATTTGTTATTATAGAACTGATGATAGGGTATATTTAAAAGAATTTGAACAGAGTTCTGTGTTTTCCTTGCTCTCTACTTGGAGGATACTTCTTTTCTTCTCCTTTCACTTCCATCATTTCAACACTCAAATGAAGGAAATTAAACCACTTCCTTTCATCCCTCCAGCCAATCCAAACAAAATAAAAGGGAAAAAATCATTAACAATGATGTAATACAGTAGCCATGTTCACATAACAAACTTAAGACAACCTGTAAGTGAAATAATATTTTACAGTGAGAAGGAAAACTGTAAGAACCACCGAATATGTCAATGGCACCATAATCTGAGATTACTCAGCAATTGGGGTATATACATGGCTCATCAGCGTGAGCATGAAAAATAAAACAGAACAACTCACCAGCTTGTACTGCTTACAACAAGAGCAGGCCTATTTGGCTTTAAGAAAATATCATCAGCAACCATGGTTGTAAATAAAGTCTCATTTAGATTAGGGCTACCCATTCCCACAGCTCCTGCAAAAAATGTATAACTTAAGCAAATAAATCTGGATCTAACTGAACCTCAACAAAGATAAGATCACAAATTTATTTTGTCAATGATATTACCATGGCTGGCACAATCATGAACACCTTGGGACTCACTGATGTGTTTACCTAACCTGCAGAATAACTACAATGATCCATGATAAATTTACAATTCAGTGTCTTCTGACTGAAGAACTTAGCATGAAACATGGGTTCACCTTATGTTTCTCCTCGAGTGAGGCAGGATGAAAAAACTCAGGTGGCTGATCATATAGAACTGCAGCTCTGTCAGTTTAATGTACAAAAGATGAGTAATAAACCCATAAAGATATGATAATAAAATAGTCCAAATCAGAATGCAGAAAATCTGAGCATGTTGAGCTGACCATCTTACTTAATTCCCCAGTTTTGAGTCAATTCATGTTGCATAGCCCTTGTTACACATAGGGAACCATGAGCCATCTTCCCATAATGCCTCTCAAACCTAAGCAGGTAAGAAAAACCAAGACATCTGTCACAGAAACAACAAAACTGATAATTCACAGGGCAAAGGACAATCAATAGTACCAACGATATACTGTCACAAATCGACTATTTCTTCCAAGCGATAATGCTAGCAAAGTATAACCAAAATTATGCCAATCGACAATAAACTTGGCATTTCTCAACCAGCTTGCCCATTTTACAGCTACCAGGGTTGGAACAGACGGAGGATTCTGCAGAAGCCAAAAACAATAATGAGACAAGTCTTGGCTTAATCTGTGAGGAATCCAATAAAAAGATCCATAGACAATATAAGCATGCACACATACATATATCAGCTATAATGCCCAGAACAACAGAATGCTATATATATTTTACAGGTTAAATGTATTACCACCAAAAAAAAATTGCAGGTTGAATAATTAACAATGGTCACTTAAATGAGGCAATTCTATCATGTTCTCAGCAACAAAGCATGGGCTCAATAACTGTTCTGTAGTCTCTACTTGACTGGGCTAAGTGCCTGAGTTTCCAATATGCATTTAATCACACAATTTGACAAATAAAAGTCAGGACACACGGAGGCCTATCTGAGAGATGGTTATCATCTAGGACTCTCCACCAATTCCACTAACACACAGCCTGCCCCTTCTCTCCTCCACTTTTTCCATAACCTAGACAAAAGTTCAACTTTTCTCCAGCAAATTGCACTTTCATACCACAATTTCTATGTGTCTTATGGGCAGCATTCAAAAGGTAACTTTTTTTTTCTTAAACAACTCATTACACGGGCAGACAAGAAAGTCCTAAGAATTATGGTACTGGCATGTTCTGACCTGCACAAGGAACACATCGGGTGGCGGTATTTTGACACACAAATACCAAAGAAGCATAAGAAACTGAAATAACGGCTTAAGTAAAAGCATGAATGGCTTAAACATCTTCGGCAACCCCTGCGGAATTGCTGGCCACTGTTTCTGCAAAAAAAAAAAACATTAAAATCAAAAGTATTATGATGCGATAGAGATATTCAAGCAAGAGAAGGAAACATTTTAGAGTGATAAGTACCATTTTGTGGATATGGATAGATTGATTCTCCCGCAATGCCATATGGGGTTCAGAACCTGCAGAAAGTTTGAATAAAATTTATTAAAAAAACACAAAAAAATAAAATAATTGAAAATGGAAATGAAAAGGAGAGGTACCTCCATAAGCAACAATGTCAACTTGAAGAGATGCCTGACGAGCAAGGGAAAGAGCATGATACTGCATTCGAGGGCTCCGGCCTATATCTCCCAATACCACCACGCATGCCCTCCCTCTTTTCCCCATCTGATCTTTCTCTCTTCACTTCTAATCATCATTACAAAATCGGATAAAGATCGATTCAGTTGATTTTATCGAGAACAAATTGGAGCGAGCGAGCAACAGAGAGAGAAAGAGAGCTTACCACCAAATTTCAACGGAGTTTGCTGTTGCAGAGATGTAGCTGAAATTGAAGTTTGCGGAGCTAGAAATTATCGGTTTGGGCTGGGTTCTATCAAATAGGCCTAGTAGAGATTGTACTGTATAGAATTGGTTTCATTTCAAACCAGTGTTATAAACCAGCCCGGCCAGACGGATTGACCAAACCAAAGATTAAACCAGGTTGGTTTCCTTTAAAACAAGGCATGTATCGGCCCGGTTAAATTTAGATTATCCAATTAATTAATTAAATAAATTTTTTTCAAAGTAAAATTGTTCTGAAGAAAAATAATAAAAAAAAAACAATTCACTTGGACCAACCTGTTAACCTGTCAAGACTAGAATATGACAGATATTTTTTAACTTTTCTTTTCCTTTTTCTTTGTTTTTTTTAATATTTTAATAATGAATTCCTTTTTTAAAAA
>Ga0307507_10012013_pt1 | contig 10795 bp, 3 predicted proteins | sample 7_EM_MG_FD_207223 | JGI IMG/M metagenome (GOLD analysis project Ga0307507, IMG submission 207223) | Populus trichocarpa ectomycorrhiza microbial communities from riparian zone in the Pacific Northwest, United States - 7_EM | ecosystem: Host-associated > Plants > Roots > Unclassified | place... | reverse complement strand
AGGCTGCGTGTCAAAAAAACACGACATAGGCTAGTCGGTCGAGTTGCCAAATGACCTCAACTGCGCGCCAATTGCGTCAACCACCAACCATTGAGGCCATTGAAAGGGTACCATATTTTGCCGATGAGAGCTCTACGAGCGCAGTAGTAATATTAGCATTCTCTCCTCCACTATCTATAGAGAGCTATCCAAACACTCCCTATTAGCAGATAATATCTTTATAGAAAAACTTCGCTATACTTTTTATATCTTTCTTTTAAAGGGCCCGAGCTTCTACCTATCCAGATACATATTCTTAAGCAATGGCCAGGTACCTAAATCCAAGACGGTTTGGCGGCATAAATATAATATCCACTATTACTTGTTACCACAAGGTAGACTCCTATGTAGGGTATATTACTTCTTCTTCCTATCCCGGCTGTTATTCCTAGCACTATAGGCACAACTTAATATACTATAATATCTAATCCCATAGTCCTAGCCACCAATATTAATTTAAGACCCTCTAGTACATTCCCTCCTATCCGCGATATCCACTCCGGTCGTAAAGGCTCTTAATAATTTCTTACTAAGTAGTCTCGTTATTAACTACCCTCCACATTAGCACGTTCTTAGACTATTAGCAAAAAAGCTATTAATTACGCACTAGAAACTTCAGCATATGCCATTTAAACTTTTTAAATTCCTTAGTATTTATTTCTTCTAGACATTATAAGGTTACTAGCCATTTTACAATCTTCTAAGATTCCTCTAAATATAAGTCGTCCAGTAGCAGATCTGCTTCCATTTTAAAAGGGCTAGCCGTATATTCTAAGGCACTTAGCTTATAGTTAATAAACTCTTTAATATCCTTAGTTAGCTTATTAGGTTGTTTACCATTAGGCGGCTATCGCGAAAGTCCATTAGCTAGGCTATTCTTCTTCCCTGGCATATATCTAATATTAAAGTCCCATAGCTAAATCTATACTAGCCATCTTATCATTAAGGCTCTAGGTAAATCAGTAGCGGTATAATTTAGTTATATAACTAAGGTATTCGCGTCCGTCTCCACTATAAAGCGAACGCTATATAAGTACACGCAACACTTCTTTAACGCATATAGCAACGCCTAATATTTAAGCTTTTCTAAGTCATATTTCTGTTCCGCTCAAGACTAAATGCCGCTTTTATATCGACATGGGTAATAACAACCTTGCACGTCTAGTTGCATAAGGCCGCACCCCTATCCATTCTTACATCTATTAACAGCGAGAATAATTAGCCCTACACCCTTACTATAATCCAGTTAAACTAGTGCGGATACAGTAGTAATTGCATACTTTAGAGTCTTTATAGCGGCAATCTGCTCTATACCCTATATAAATAGAACATTCATTTATAGCAGTTGGAAGATTGGCTCTGCCTTAATTGCGAAGTCTTCTACCCATATTTAGTAATATATAACGACCCCTAGGAAAGCTTGGGCGGACGTAACGTCTTCACAGTCTCTCCAGTAAATAATCTTTACGACTTTTAACTCTTCTGGATATTATTCCTTTCCATTACAGTGGTAACTAACTACTATAATTTCATCCTTACAGAAGTAAGACTTTACACTTAAGATTGTACACCTAGCTCGTTCTAAATCTGCAAGCACTCCGTCTAGCCATATAATATATTCTAGAATATATCTACGCACGCCTAGAAGACTCTCCTCTCCATTATATACTATCTATAGACCTTTCACTATAATATTATCCAGAAACGGCAGGGCATGGTATAGGATGTGTTATTCTAGAATCTTAGTAATTGTTCTTATAAACTAGGCTACTAAATTCATGCCTTCTATAGGTACCGTTATTTATTATAAAAGCCCCAAAGGTATTGCAAAAGCTATTAGGTTCCTGCTTTTAATATTAAGCTCCAACTAGTTATAGCTAGAGAAGAAGTCCACTAGAGATATAACCTTACACCCCGCAAACTCCTTAGAAAACTTATTAGCATATAGCAGCAGATTTGCATCCCTAATAGTTACTCGGTTAATATTCATCGCCACATTTATCAGTTAATACTTCTTATGTTCCTTCTTACTTATAAGAAATCATAGATTCCTATATAGGCTTTCATAATACTCCAGAGTCCCTTAAGCTAGTTATTCTTATAATATACTTATCACTTCTCCTTATAGGGCCCTTAGTATAGGAAAGTTCGGTACTTGCTATACTTTATACAGCACAGTCTTAATCTTTAGTGGTGGAGTTACGTCTCTACTAACGCGGCCCATTTTAGAGAATTCCCATACCAAAGCCTCTTCTTGGTTAAATAACATAGCCTTAAGGATCTCTTATTCTCTTAGCTAAATGTCTTCTACAATTATACGCTCTAATTATTCTAGCTTTAGTTATGCACCGCGGGCCAGCTTAGTGTATTATAGTTTAAGGAAATAGTTATATAGACCAAGAGGCAACCCTTAGATAGACGCCTTTTGTTAATATAAGGCCACCTCTCGCCATTTCACTATACCTCCTATAACTGTTCTATCTAGTACCAACAAATTAACTAGGTAGACTTTATCTGCCTTTTATTTATACACAGTTGCTACATTTATAGCGTTTTATCAGGCCTTACTTTAACAGCCTTCCATTTACATTATAAACAGATCTGTTATCTTTAACATTTAATATATAAGGGACCCAGCCTTTACCTTAAATACTGGCTTCCAATTCTTTCTTAAGTATTTCTCTAGGACTTCCCTTAACGTTTTACTGTTGAGCTCTCTCTATCCAATATTATATTCCTCCTCCTGCTAATAGCTCTACCCAGCGGATATCCAAAACGGTAAGCGTCTGTATTAGAGCCGTACCTCTTTTCCCTACTCCTTAATCTTAACATCCTCCTTATCCTAATACGCTGGGTTATAAGTAACCATAGATATAATCCTAGCGATTATACCGGTTACACATTTCCCAAACTATTATCTATATTAATACCTTTATCTAGTTTAAAGATTATTATATCCTTATAGGATATTAAGAACCTTATTTTAACTCTGCCATTTTCTAATTAAATAATATAAGATACCTAACCTATTGCGGTTCGTTTTATTACCAGTCTAGCCCTTACTAACTATAGTTTACTAAGTATCACCTTATATAACATTTCTCCTACAGCAATAAATGTTGTAGATATTAAGACGTTACCTATTACTATAGGGACCGCATATACCAATCTAATAAACTTAGACTAAGTCCCATTAGTAGACGTTAGACGTGCACCCTATAGTTATAGGGGCAGGCTTAATATTAGTAAACTATATCACAAAGCCACGCTTTCCTTAATAAGGTTAAGCTCCGCCCCAGAGTTAATTAAGCACTTAGCCCTTCCGTTTCCTATTTGCGCTTCTATCTTTAGGCACCATCTTTAAAACTAGATAAATCCTGCTTCTCGTTTAATCTAATCTACTTTAGCAGTTATTAAGCCGGCTTAATTAACATGGAACGTCAGATATACTAACAATACGGATACTTTAACGTCCTCTTACTTCTATTAGTAAGGCTCCACAAAAAGTAGCAGGAGAGGCTTAAAGAATAGCCTTACAACCTTAGGCATATACACAAGGCAGTTACCAATAGTAACTTTAATAGTTTTTAACAAGATCTTGTCCGCCATCACTATTAGACTTAGAACGTCTCCCTTTAGTATATCCATTATCCTAACTAGCTTTAGTCATAGTGCTTTGGCTATTATTACACCCGCTATCTACTCCGTCTATCTTAACTATTTAGTATAGTCCATTTTATTAATCTTATTATTACTTAACGGTAGTTAAGGAGCCTGCTATTAGGGCTATAGGGCGATTTAGACATGTCCTCCTAGTTATATATTTCGGACTACTGCTAGTTGCTAACCAGATGGTTTTAAAGGCGGCTTCATTACTCTTACTTCCCTTTACAATCTCCTAAAATTATATAACCATGGCGTAGGCTATAACTAGGTTACAGCTCCTACCAAATTAACGCATATTAGCTCCACTTAGTACATATCCTCCTAAGACTTGCCAAGTTCCTCCTTACTTTTAGTGTCGCTTCCATTCACAAACTCTACCAAAGCTACCTTTAGTTGGATACCTATCCCTAAAGCGTTAGGATTAATATTTACGTTCTACCTTAGCCAGTCTTTAAGAAACTAAATCCAATTATCACTTAGCAAATACGGAATTATATTTCCTGGACGTTTATATATTCTAGAGCAGATTCAGTTATTCTTATTTATATACACAAAACCACAACAAACCAATTCCTAGAGCTATAGATACTAATTAATAAAACAGTGGGAACCCTCACATCTATAACATATCTAAGTTTATATTAGGTATACGCTAAAGTTTCCTAGCCCTCTATACCTTCCTAGACCCGGCTTATATTGTTCTTATAGCGCTCCCTTATAGGGCGGCTATGGTCTATTATTCAGCGCCAGTCTTAGGCCCATTTATTCTTAATGCACTAACGCCCTATTTAGGAGCTATATGTACCATATTAGATCTTAGCAAATCCTATCTAGAAACAGCATTAAAGACGCAACGCCTACCAATTTAACCGTCCCAAGATTAAGCTTCTAGAGCTAATTAGTAAGTTTCTCCAGTTCGGGATCTACTTCTTAAGTTATTTAACGGGTACTTGCTAACTCACTTAGCTAGGAGACTATAGGCGGTTAAAGAGCAGCATCTCTTTAGTTGGTTATAGCTGGTTATTAATTACGGAATTGTCCAACTAGCTAATAAAGGCCTTACTCCTTAAAATTCATTATTAATAGCTAATCTGCGCCCTTATGCGAATTAAGCCTATCTTCTACAGCTCTCTTTATTAAATAGAAGTTAAAGGATTCTCATCTATCCAGGTCGGCTCCTGTTTTAGTTATAGCATGCCTTTAATACTTAAATAGGAGTCCCCTTATAAACCAGTATCCTTATTTACAGTTTTCCAAATTACCAGCCTTAGTAACCTTTTAGGAGATTAATATAAACTACCTATAGTATTCACGTATACTACTGGGTGGATTATTTCTGCACTATAGCATATAAGCTTCTAAGAACTCTACCGTTTTAACTTATTAAAAGTAGTTACTTCCTTAGTAGTCTGTTCTAAGCTTCTTTACAAGTTCCATCCAGTTTCCAATTATAAACTTAGGCAGGCTGCGGATCCATATCCCTATCCAATAGTCGCAATACTCTAGAAGTCCTTAATGCTTCTTATTATCCGCAACATAATATCAGATATATAGTCGCTCATACTATTCAATAAATTGCGATATATTTTATCCGTAAAGTAAGGGGTCCTAGGAGTTCCTAGAGCCGGTATAGGCTGGGCTATAACAAATACCTTATCTCATTCCATTGGTGGTCTAGTAGGAGGCAGCAGACCTATAGTTTCTCCAGAGACAGGCAGGTAGACATTATAATTCTTATCCTCGGTCTATTAAGGGTTATCAGTCCCTAACATTATGGGAGTCAGGGTTAGTATCGCATGCCCTTATTTAGGAGAGCTTTGCGGCTTAACAGGCTACTTACCTTTCTCTCCCTTTCTAGCACCTTCGCCGTTATTATAGAATGGTCCTAATATCCCTAATAATCCCTTTACTAGTACTATCGCTATTATCGCTATAAATTCAAAGGTAGCTCATATAAATGTAAGAATAATCGTATAGGCTGTTGCAAATATAGTAAACGAAATATAGAAGACTTTTTACTGCCTTTCCTAGTGTACCATAGTCCTCCCTTTTATCCTCCATCTTATAGTACTACATACTCACCTTCCCATTACTATTTACCGACTACTATTCCCGTATAAAGAACTTGGCATATATCGTTAATTCATTCCTATAGAGGTGGCTGTGCACCAGTCGCTAATATATCCGTGCTTCTTCGCCTCCCTTTCTACACATCCTTTTATTCCGCAGTTCCAGATCGTTCTAAATCGTTCCTATACGTCTCCTATATATAGAACTGTATACAGAGTACCAGACCTCTAATCTAAAAAGCTTGCCGTCGTCCCTACATAGAATGCCATAAAATATATAGGAGGGTACGACCTCTATCAGACAGGAAGTCACGGTATGGTTAGTCTATTAGTCTGTCATAATCAGCCAATAGAAAATCAGTTAGTAAGAAAGGAAGAAAAGAGTATATTAAAGGAAAAGTGTGTGTCTATTGGTCCTATCCAAGTTATTAAACACTCTAGGGCTCCAGACCAATCTATATAAAACATGTGGAAGCCTAGGCTCTCCCGAAGCTACGCCCAATCTAGATATTAAATCCAGGGGGCCAAATCACACCACCACACTACTACCTTACGCGAGAGTGTTGTAAAGGAGGAGCTTTAACTAAGGAAGAAGGAATTAGAAATTTAGAGGCGGCGCTTTAAGCGGGAGGACTTTACTATAAGTAAGGTTATAGAGCTTAAAAAGAAATTAAATAAGAGCAAAGAGATTATAAGACGTCGCAATTAAGAGTAGAATAGTTGGTTTAATAGGTTAGAGGATCTTTTAGTAAAGCTATTTAAGAAAGAAGGTAGTAAACAATTAGGTTAGAGAGTATAATCTTTCTACATTCTGACAACGGATTAAGCTTATTTCTTTGCTTTTAGCCTATCTATTATAGCTTTTTGCTAACCTTATATACAAATTATATATAAAAGTTATATATACGTGAAATTTAAAGGCTACTTAAAGGACTTGGAAATCTGCCTAAAATCTCTACTTGCCCACTATCTTACCCCTTATCTATACTGCCTAATTATTTACTACTAAGCCTGTTACTTGTCTGTAGCCCTTTCTATAACTACTTAAAACTTAATTCTACCCTAAATAGTCTTCTATAGAGGGCGACTAACAGTTAAAACGGCTTATAATTATATCTGCTTAGCCACGCAGATAAGTTAATATATTATATAGGAAAACGGATACTAGGAAGTATACAGCTACTAGCTAGCTGGCTAATTAAAGGCTTTACTTAAAGTAGTTATAAGTAAAATAGTTCTCTATCTTCCTAAATAAAGTTTCCACTATAATTCTGTTATGGGACGAGGGCAGTAGCTATAGAGCGTATGTATTTAAGGAGTCTATAAGACGTTATACGATCAATCGTAAGGGTTAATGGCGTAAGGAGGTAATATACCTACGCGTAGCTAACATAAGCTATATGTAAGGTGTATACAAGAGCACGGGGCTCTCCTATAGAGGCCCCTACAGTGGGGTTCTATAATATAACCCTCCCTTCTATAGAGGCGGAGCTCTGGCGACGCTATGGTTACTATATATATATAGAAGGAACACTTAAGGTATAGAGAAAAAAGAAAAAAGGGGGTATTGCTAAAGGTTTATAATAATATTATATAATAAGGCTTGGCACCTAAGAATCTAACTAATTAGATAACTTTAACCGCTAGTTAAAGTTCTTGGACATCTTAACGATATTCCAGTTATATAATCGCACTTTACTATTATATAACAGCAATCTGCGGTAGTCTAACGGCAATTTACCCTTATATGGTAATATATAATGGCTTAACTCTATAAGGGCTCCTATAGAGGATTAGGCATAAAATCTCTACTTAGGCCCGATTTCTATAGGTTCGCGTAGTAAAAGTTGCTAATTAGATCCTTTGCATTTTTGAAGTCTTCCCATAATTGCCATTCTGGCTAATCTATGTTAAATCCTATATAGATAGCTTTGTAGTAGAGCCACCGTCCTCTGCCTTTACTAAAGTATTTAGAGTTAATAATTTATTTAGCAGTCCACTCCTTATAGTTCTCATCTTTGTTCTTATCTTAGATTAGTACTAGTAGGGGTTTAGGCTATATCTGTCCCAGTAAGGGGTTAGGCTAGTAAAGGTATAGTAGCTATAGGTAAAATATAGGCTATATCCTATAGGTGGCTAGGGAAGACAGGAGCTCTAGCTTATATATAGCTCCCCTATTAATAACTTATTTAATTAAATAGGGGCCAAGGTTTTTATAATTAAGTAACTTTATAGGCCTCTGTATAGAGATATTATATATATCTAGCTATACCTAGTTGCCAATATGCATCTCTAGTAGTAGCATTCTATAACAGTTGGTAAAGTAGGCCTGCTTTATTTAAGCCTAGGCCATTTCTCCCTTATAGTAGTTAAGTAGATTTTTTATATAGTCTGCATACTAGTTGGTAAGTAGCATCTTAAGGCTTTTCCATATAGCAGTTTCTAATTAATAGGTTCTGATAGCTCTATGCTAGGTTAGGGGTAATAACCCTTATTCGCAAAGAATAGGGTAAATCCTATAGTGGTTAAGATATAGTTATTTGCTATAAATTTACCTAGTGGAAGGTAATCTACCCAGTTATCCTAACTATAGGCGACTACCTATTATAGGTACGCCTTTATACTAGTATTAGCGTTTTTTGGTTGCCTAGTAGTTTTATAGTAGAAGAATATAAATATCTTAATAGAGATGCTAAGGCGTTAGCAGATTCGTCTCTATATATTAGAGTTAAACTATATACCTTAGTTGGACATAATTAAGTTAGGTAACCTATATAGTTGGTAGATTTTATAGAGGAAGGTGTTAGTAATATTACTAACAGCTACACCTTTAGTTAGGACATAGTGGCGCTTTTTTATAAGTCGGTATATTATTATAAGGATGTTCTTATAGGTACGGCCGTATTATTTATAGGGTGGTAGGTTAATAATAAAATTAATGGTAATATCTACCTATTATTATATAGGTACTAGTAGAGGGTGCAGTAGTCCTTAATACTCTATATTAAAGGCCTTAACGCGCTTATAACTATAGTAGGCGCCTATAAAGTGTTTAACTAAGTCTATTATTTTTGGCTGGAAGTAGCATTGGCTAAGAAGCTTATAGGTTCCTCCTCTGCCTAGGTAGCCGCTTAATTAGAGGTTATAGGCTATTTGGATTAGTTGCTATTGTAGATTTTCTAAGTTAGAGATAAATAGGCGACCTCTATAATAGAGCCTGTTCTCTTTTACTTTTAAGGCCGCTATATTAATCTGGCCTAAGCTTTGGAGGTTAGTAGGTAGTATATAGGCGCTAGCGGTCTTTATAGCAATAAGTTAATATAGTAATAAGTTAACAGAGATGTTGTATGCCGTGGTAATAAGCTTGTTAATTTTAGGAGGTAACTCTAGTTCTATTATAGGTAGTATACCTAAAGCTAGATTTTATGCTTTTAGGATTATCTGTTATTGGAACTGATTATAGGGGTTATTTTTTGACTAAGGAAGGTCTTATAAGCAGCGTATTAGGCTATTAGGCTTAGTACCTTATACTCCTAGTCTATATATAATTTTAAAGTTAAAACTAGAGAGGAACTCGTTCCAGTATACTTAGCGTTAGTTTAGCTATTCTATAGTTATAAAGTACTTAAGGTTGCGATGGTCTATAAGGACTTTAGTTAGCTGGTTAGGTTCTACTAAGGAGAGTTCTAGTTAAAATTCCTTAAATGCTTATATAATTATAAGAAGTTCCTTATTATAGATCTTATAGTTATATTCTTATGGTATAAGCTTAGATAAGTAGAATGCGACTAGGTAGAGGAGACTATTATTGCCTATTTAGGAAAGAATGCTTGCGTTAATATAGTCTAAGAAGTTAGTTTTAAGATAGAGTTGTTAGCCTGGTATAAAATAAGCTAGGATAGGTGCTTTGGTAAATATATTTTTAAGGTCTTAGAATACCTTCTTGTATTTAGGTATCTAGATAAAATATAGATATGTTTTTCTTCCTTTTACGGAAAGGCCCTTTATTTGCATTATTGCTATAAGTGGTGCTATAACACCTAAGAAGTTATATATAAATTTTTAATAAAAGTTGGCGAAACTGAGGAAGGCTTATATATCCTTAATGCAGTTAGGGGTTTACCATTCTGTGATTATGCGTACCTTCTTAGGGTCCATATAGACACCCTTAGTATTAATAATTAGTCTAAGGTATTTTACTTCTGTAACTAAGAATTTGCACTTCTTTAGATTAATATAAAGTCCTATATCTCTAAGGCGCTATAGAACCTTTTAAACGTGCTTAGTATACTTAAAAGGGTCGTTGCTGTAAATAAGTATATTATCTAGGTACGCAGAGTAGAAGTTATTAAGGTAGTCCTATAAGGTGTTATTAATATAGCTTTAGAAGCTACCTGGGCCGTTATATACGCTAAAGGGCATAATAGTATATTTAAATTGGCCAAAGCGTAATACAAATGCGGTTTTTTATTTGTTATCCTCCTATATTTAAAGGCAGTTAAAGGCGGCAATAATATTAAGCTTGGTATAGATTTGGCTTAGCTAAGCCGCTTAAGAGTCTTACGTATAAGCGGTATAGGGTATTAGTTCTTAATTGTGATAGCGTTAAGTCCTCTATAGTTAATATAGAATTAGATACCTCCTTTTAGCTTTTTAGTAAGGAGAATAGGGATAGCTGCTGGTGTTAGATAATCTGTATTCTCTAAAGGCGTAGGTTATATACACGAGTTATATGCACAGAGCCCGTGCACTATAAAGTCTCTTTGTAGCTTAAAGCCCTAGGGGCTTATTAGAAGCATCAATTAACAATTAAGTCAAGATCATTAATTAATTAACCCATTTCATCAATAAACTGCTCTATATGCACTTTGTAATAGTTATAAGCCCAGTCCACCGTCTCTGCCGTCGCCTCCCTTTGCTCCTCCGCCGTCGTCGCAGGGGCGCCGCTAGTTATATACCCCCTAAGGACGCGTCACCACTACGCGTCGCCACCGCAACCAACGATTCCACTACAACCAGTC
>Ga0307507_10012011_pt1 | contig 10797 bp, 9 predicted proteins | sample 7_EM_MG_FD_207223 | JGI IMG/M metagenome (GOLD analysis project Ga0307507, IMG submission 207223) | Populus trichocarpa ectomycorrhiza microbial communities from riparian zone in the Pacific Northwest, United States - 7_EM | ecosystem: Host-associated > Plants > Roots > Unclassified | place... | reverse complement strand
GTGCGCGCCCCGGAAGTCCTGCAGCTGCTGGGGGATCCGGCACGGCTGCTCGGCCGGACGCCGAAGGAGGTCGCGTCTTCGCTGCGCGCGGCCGTCCGAAGGCAGCCGGGCCTCAACGCGGCCGTATCCGCGGCGCGATCCCTGCGGCGACACGAAATCCTGCGCGTCGCCTGCGCGGATCTGCTTGGCCTGCTTGACGTTCGTGGGGTGTGCCTTTCGCTTTCCACCGTGTGGACGGCGGTGCTGCAGAGCGCGCTGGCAGCGGCGTACCGCCAGCGGCAAGCCGAGCTCGGTCGCACGCCCGCCACGATCGCGGTCATCGGCATGGGACGGCTCGGCGGCGCCGAACTCGGCTACGGCTCCGACGCGGACGTCCTCTTCGTTTGCGAACCCGCCGAAGGGGTTTCGGACGACGAAGCGGTGCGATTCGCGTCGTCGGTCGCCGAGACCGTGCGCAAGATGCTGGGCGCGCCGAGCCCTGATCCGGCGCTGCTCGTGGACGCCGACCTGCGCCCCGAGGGTCGCAACGGGCCGCTGGTGCGCACGCTCGAGTCGTATCGGGCGTACTACGAGCGCTGGAGCGAGGTCTGGGAGTCGCAGGCGTTGCTGCGTGCCCGGTTCATCGCCGGCGACGACGACCTCGGCGCGCGGTTCATCACTCTGATCGACCCGCTGCGGTATCCCGAAGGCGGCCTCGACGCGACGCGGGCGCGCGAGATCCGGCGGATCAAGGCGCGCGTCGAGACCGAGCGGATGCCCAAGGGCGCCGACCCGACCCGGCACACGAAGCTGGGCCGCGGTGGCCTCGCCGACGTCGAATGGACCGTCCAGCTCCTGCAACTGCAGCACGCGCACGAGGTCGAGGCGCTGCGCACGACGTCCACCCTGGACGCGCTGGCGGCGCTCGAGCAGGCCGGGCTGGCCGAGGCGGCGCAGGTGGATTCGCTGACCGAGGCCTGGCTGCTCGCCACCCACGTGCGCAACGCCGGAATGCTGGTGCGCGGAAAGGCCGTCGACGAGGTACCGAGCTCGGGGCGGGACCTGGCCGCCGTGGCGCGGGTGCTGGGCTACTCGGCCGAGGACGACCCGGGCGAGTTCCTCGACACCTACCGGCGGATCACCCGCCGCGCGCACACCGTGGTGGAACAGCTCTTCTACGAGACATGAGGAAGAGCGGCCGTCGCCGATTTTCCCGAAGTCCTTCGCGGCCGCCGGATCGGGCGTATGGTTTTTTTGCGGATCGCGTGGGGCGGTCCTTCCGGGGGAGATCATTTTATCGGGTCGTAGCGCGGCCTTTCTTTCGCGCGCCCCGGAAAAATGGGGAGAGGGGAAATGATCACATGAGGATGGGGAAGATTGCGGCCGCCGGCGTGGCCGTGGCCGGTTTCGCGGTGCTCGGTCTCGCCGCACCCGCACAGGCGGCCGAACCGGCGGCCTCCGTCGCCGTGGACAACCCGTCGTACCTGTTGCTGGCCCCGGCGCCCGGGTGCGTCGGCCTGGCGCAGGGACGCAGCGGCAGTACCGCGTGGGCGGAGGCGACGAACAGGTGTGGTTACACCGTCCGGTTCCGGATGATCTGGGCGTGGGCGGGCGACGGTGCCTGCACGTCGTTGCCCAACAATTGGTATCACCGGGAAACTCGCGGTGCGGCGAATATTCCGCCGCATCCCTACGTGAGTGAGCTCAGGTCCTGCTGAGGACGAAATGAGCACGGCCGGTTCCGCGAGCAGGGGGAACCGGCCGTCCCCTACAGTGAAGAACGTGACTGAGCGAGAGCCGTTCCGGACCAGGATCAAGGTCCGGCACTACGAGTTGGACACCCTGGGGCACCTCAACCACGCCGTCTACCACTCCTACGGCGAGGTGTCCCGGCTCGAGCTGTTCGAGGCGGCCAAAGGGCTCGAGGGCCTGCGGGACGCGAAGCTCGCCTCGGTGCTGCTGGAGACGCACGTGGTGTTTCGCCGTGAGCTGCGCGCCGGTGACGAGGTCGACATCACCTGCGACGCGAAGTTCGGCAGCGGCAAGACGTTCCAGATGCACTCGAACATCATCAAGGCCGACGGCACGCTGGCCGCGGAGATCAGCTGCACGCTGGGGCTGATGGACCTCGAGCGCCGCAAGCTGGTGGCGGACCCGCGTGGCCGTTTCGAGCAGGCGGGCGTCGACCTGAAGGTGCTGTCGACCTCGGAATGAACGGCTGGGACGTCGTGATCGGCGTGGCCGCGGCCCTGCTGCTGGCCTGGCTCGTGCTGGTGGTCACGCTGTTCGTCGTCCGGCCGCGCGGTGACCTCCTGAAGGAGTCGCTGCGGTTGCTGCCGGACGTGCTGCGCCTGGTCCGCAGGCTCGCGGCGGACCCGGCGCTGCCACGCGGAGTCCGGGTCCGGCTCTGGCTGCTCCTGGCGTACCTGGCCTTGCCGATCGACCTGATCCCCGACTTCATCCCGGTGCTGGGGTACGCCGACGACGCCGTGGCCGTCACGTTCGTGCTGCGCAGCGTCGTCCGGCGGGCCGGACTCGACGCCGTGCGTAACCACTGGCCCGGCACCGAAGGCGGGTTCGCGGTGCTGACCCGGCTGACCGGGCTGACTTCGGGAACGTGAACGGTCCGTTCGCTCCGTCGCGACGGGCCTGACCTGGGCGGCACGATTCGTACACCATCCTCGGGCGAGGGGTGCGGCCGAAAGACCACTACCGTGGGCGGTCCTGCCGAACCTGCTCTTTTGGGGGTGCGATGACGGCTTCCGCCGCCACCGAAACAGAAACCGACCTCGCGGCCTACCTGACGTTGCTGGCGCGCCTGAAGCAGGCCGACGTTGTCGACGCCGGGCAGTCGGCTCTCGTCGATGCCGCAGTGGAGGTCTGGAGCAAGCCCGGCTTCGACACCTTCCTGACCCTGCCGAGGCTGTCGTTCGAGCCCTTCGACTACCAGCTGAGCGCCGCGCAGACCGTGTTGCGCCGCATGCGAGGCCGGGCGATCCTCGCCGACGAGGTCGGCCTCGGCAAGACCATCGAGGCCGGGCTGGTGCTGTCCGAACTGCGGCTGCGCGGGCTGGCCGACCGGGTGCTGGTGCTCACCCCGGCCGGGCTGGTCGGGCAGTGGCGCGAGGAGCTGGAGCGCAAGTTCGCGCTCCCGACGTCGATCATCACCGCGCGCGGCGACGAGCCGGCCGCGGACCGTCCCGTCCAGCTCGTCTCGATCGCCGCCGCGCGACGGGAACCCTTGCGTGGCAAGCTCGCCGGACAGCAGTGGGACGTCGTGATCGCCGACGAGGCGCACCGGCTGCGCAACCCCCGCAGTGCCTCCGGCAAGCTCGTCCGGAGCCTGCGCGCTCGCTACCTGTTGCTGCTCACGGCCACGCCGGTGGAGAACAAGCTGTCCGACCTCTACGAGCTGGTGAGCATGGTCGCGCCGGGCCTGCTCGGCACGCCCGCGCAGTTCCGCGCCCGGCACGGTGGTGCTCAGGCAGCTCCGGCGGGGCCGCGCAACGTCACTGAGCTGAGGGCTCGCACGCGGGAGGTGATGGTGCGGCACCGGCGGAGCGAGGTCGCGCTGATGCTGCCGCAGCGGCTCGCCGAGTCCGTGCTGGTCACGCCCGGCGCCGAGGAAGCCGAGCTGTACACGGGGATCACCCGTCAGGTCCGTGCGGCAGGCCGTGACGCGAGCCCTTCGCAGCGGCTCGCGCTCCGCGGGCTGACCCGGCTGGCGGGGTCGAGCCCGGCGGCCGCGGCGCCGACGCTGGAGAAGCTGGGTTGGGGCGAGCTCGCCGAGCGTGCCCGTGGGATCCGCACACCGGAGAAGGCGCGGGTGCTGACGGAGGCCTTGCGGCGGCACGTGGACGCCGGTGAGCAGGTGCTCGTGTTCACCGGGTTCCGCCGGACGCTGGACCTGCTCGCGGCGGAGGCCGAGCGGGCGGGCCTGCCCGCGGTCGTCTACGACGGGAGCCTGTCCCGGCGTGAGAAGGACGCGGTGATCGCCCGCTTCCGCGACGAGGTGCCGGTGCTGCTGTCCACGGAGTCCGCGGGCGAGGGCCGTAACCTCCAGTTCTGCCACACCATGATCAACGTCGACCTGCCGTGGAACCCCATGCAGATCGAGCAGCGGATCGGCCGGCTGCACCGGGTGGGGCAGCGCCACGACGTGACGATCACGAACCTGGTCGCGCGGGGCAGTGTCGAGCAGCGGGTCCTGCACGTGCTCGAAGCGAAGATCAACCTGTTCGAGCTCGTCGTCGGCGAGCTCGACATGATCCTGGGCAAGGTGGACGACGAATTCGACTTCGAGGCCGAGGTGTTCGACGCGTTCGTCGGCGCGGCCGACGACGCCGAGTTCGAGCGGCGGCTCGCCGAACTCGGCGAAGCGCTGACCGCGGCCCGCTCGGGCTACCTGCGCAGCAGGCAGACCATCGACGGGCTCGTGGGGGAGGACGCGTGACCGATCCCGGCCTGCGGTTCTGGCTGAGCTACGTCGAAGCCGAGGGCGGTCTCACCGAGCCCCGCGGCGACAGTGCCCTTGCCGTCCTGCCACCCGCGCTGGGCAAACGGCATGAGCTGCCCGAGGAGCTCGTGGTGACCGGTGACCCCGACGTGGCGAGGGAGGAGGGCGCGACCCTGCTCGCCCCAGGGCACCCGGTGCTCGAACGAGCCGCGGACGAGGTGCTGTCCTCGGGCGACGCGGGCCGGATGCTGATCTCGGTGCCCGCCACCCGCCCGCCGGACGCCGCCGACCTGCGGGACAAGGCGCGAGACCAGTTCGCCGTCGACCACGGCAAGGTCGAGGTCACCGGCGCGGTGACGAAGGGCGTCCGGCCCGTGCTCCGGGTCGGGGCGCTGGTCAGCTACACCGTGTCGGCCGAGGACCACTACCAGGAACGCATCGAGTGCTACGTCGACGCGGCCTGCCGGCTCGAAATGCCCGAGCCGGACGCCATCAGGCTCGAGGGCTTGCCTCGCACGGCACCGGAGCAGCCTGCAGACCTTTCCCGGGTGATGGCCGCGCTCGGCGTCGCGCACCGCGTCATCGACGCCCGTGCCACGCAGCGCCGTGCGGCACTGGCCGGTCAGTCCGGTGGCGCGCTCGAGGCGGAGCTGGCGCGGGCGGAGGTCTACTACCGGGACGTGCTCGCCACGATCGACTCGCGCCGGGCGAAGGCGGACGCCGACCACCGTGAACTGCTCGACGCGCGCGCCGAGGCCACGGGCGAGGAACGCTCACGCCGGCTTGCCGAGATCCGCGAGAAGTACCAGGCGGCGCACGAGATCAGGCCGTACCGGCTGCACGTGTACGACATCCCGGTCTGGCGCGTTCCCGTCGACGTGCGGCGCGGCGATCGGCGGTATCCGCTGGCACTGGAGTGGCTCATCCCGCTCGGCCGGTTCGGCGAGGTGCGGTGCCCGCACTGCGACGCGTCAGAGCCGCTCGTCGCGGGCAAGACGAGGTTGGGCTGCACGAGCTGCCTGGCCAAGACACCGGTGCAGGTTGTCGCACCGGCCACGCCGGAGGTCGCGCCGCGTCCGCCCGTGGCGCCCGCGCGTCCGGCCGAGCGGAAGCCTCGACCCGCGCCCGCACCTGTGCTGCCCGTTCCGCTGTCTCCCGCGAAGATCGTGAAGGCGGGAGACAAGCTCAGCGCGAAGGTGTGGGACGCGGTCGTCCACCGCGACCGCAGGTTGTCGCGGCTGTGCGCGCCGGATTCGCCCGCTGCCGCGGCGGTCAAGCTCTTCGGGCCCGACGGCGCGGCGATGGCCATCGGGCTGCCGGGTACCGCGACGCCGGTCGCGAGCGCTTCGAGAACGGATGCGAGCGAGGAGCCTTACGCCACTCGGGGTGTCGTGGAAACGTCCACGGGACGGCAGTATCCGTTCCTGCTGTGGTGGCGGATGGACGGCGCGACGCCGCTGATCGAGGAGATCCTGCCGTTCGACGGCGCGACCGCCCCGGCACGCCTGCCGCAGTGGAGCTACCACGCCGATCGGGGGACCCTGTTCCACCCGCCCGCGCCTCGTGTCCCCTGGGGACCGGTGGGGGAACTCCTGTGGCGTACCGGAACCCCGGAGCACGGTCTGCCCATCCTGTTGCGCTGTCTCGCCGCTTGGTGGCGGCTGCCCGGCGAAGCCGCGCTGGTCGCCGCTCATCCGGCCCCGGTCCTCGCCGCCGCCCTCGAGCGGATGATCTGTTATCGCGCCGCCCGGCCGGGCAGCCGCTACGCCGACGTCGCCGTGGCCTACCGCGTCGATGAGGCCGCGGTGCGCGCGGCGAGTGCCGACTTGCAAGCCCAGCTGTCCTTGTCGGCCACGAAAGTGTGGTGACCTCGCATGAACTGGCTTGCCGACACCCGGACTTCGTACGACACGGTCGCCGCGAGCTACACCGACCAGCTCCGCGACGCCGTCGCCGGGAAGCCCTACCTGCGATCGGCCCTCGGTTTGTTCGCCGAGCTGGTGGGCGACGGGCCGGTGGCGGACGTGGGCTGCGGCCCGGGACACATCACAGCTCACCTGCGTGAACTGGGTGCCGACGCGTTCGGGATCGACCTTTCGCCGGCGATGGTCGAGATCGCGCGGCGCGAGCACCCCGGCGCGCGGTTCGAGGTGGGCTCGATGACCGACCTCGACCTCACCGACGCTTCGGTCTCGGGCCTGCTCGCCTGGTGGTCGACGATCCACCTCCCGGACGAGGAGGTTCCGGCGGTGCTGGCGCAGTTCCGGCGCGTGCTGCGGCCCGGAGGCGTGCTGATGCTCGGCTTCCACGTCGGTGACGTGTCGACGGTGAAGACCCAGGGCTACGGCGGGCACCCGATGAACGTCCACATCCACCGCCGCACGCCCGCGCGGATGTCGGCGTGGCTGCGCGAGGCCGGGTTCACGGTGGAGGCGGAGACGGTCCTCAACCCGGGCGAGCGCGTCCCCGGGGCGATTCTGATCGCCCGCTGAACGAAGAACGCCGGCGGCGAGGGCGTTTCCGCTCCTCGCCACCGGCGTGTCCGTGGCTACGTCGTGTGCTTACACGTCGTAGTACAGGGCGAACTCGTACGGGTGCGGGCGCAGCCGCAGCGGGTCGATCTCGTTCTCACGCTTGTACGAGATCCAGGTGTCGATCACGTCCGGGGTGAACACGCCGCCTTCGAGCAGGTAGTCGTGGTCGGCCTCGAGGGTGTCGAGCACGGTGCCCAGGTCGCCCGGGACCAGCTTGACGTTCTTGGCCTCTTCGGGCGGCAGCTCGTAGAGGTCCTTGTCGATCGGGTCGGCGGGCTCGATCTTGTTCTTGATGCCGTCGAGCCCGGCCATCATCATGGCCGCGAACGCCAGGTACGGGTTGCCCGAGGAGTCCGGGCAGCGGAACTCGGCGCGCTTGGCCTTCGGGTTGTTGCCCGTGATCGGGATCCGGACGCACGCCGAGCGGTTGCGCTGCGAGTAGACCAGCGAGACCGGGGCCTCGAAGCCCGGGACCAGGCGGTGGTAGGAGTTCACCGTCGGGTTGGTGAAGGCCAGCAGGCTCGGGGCGTGCTTGAGCAGGCCGCCGATGTAGTGGCGCGCGGTGTCCGACAGGCCGGCGTAACCGGACTCGTCGTGGAACAGCGGCGTGCCGTCCTTCCACAGCGACTGGTGGCAGTGCATGCCAGAGCCGTTGTCGCCGGCCAGGGGCTTCGGCATGAACGTCGCGGTCTTGCCCGCCTGGAAGACGGTGTTCTTGACGATGTACTTGAACAGCATCAAGTCGTCCGCGGCGTGCAGCAGCGTGTTGAACTTGTAGTTGATCTCGGTCTGGCCGGCGGTGCCCACCTCGTGGTGCGCGCGCTCGATCTCGAAACCGGAACCCTGCAGGTTGCGGACGATGTCGTCGCGCAGGTCGGCGAGGTGGTCGACCGGCGGGACCGGGAAGTAGCCGCCCTTGAACTTCGTCTTGTAGCCCTGGTTGCCACCGACCTCGTCGGCGCCGGTGTTCCACCAGCCCTCGACCGAGTCGATCTCGTGGAACGCGGCGTTCTCGGTGGTGTCGAAGCGGATCGAGTCGAAGATGTAGAACTCGGCTTCGGGACCGAAATAGACGCTGTCGGCGACGCCGTACTCAGAGATGTACTGCTCGGCCTTGCGCGCGATGTTGCGCGGGTCGCGGCTGTAGGCCTCACGCGTGAAGGGGTCGTGCACGAAGAAGTTGATCGACAGCGTCTTCGCCTTGCGGAACGGGTCGATCCGCGCGGTGGCGGCGTCCGGCAGGAGCAGCATGTCGGACTCGTGGATCGACTGGAAGCCGCGCACCGAGGAGCCGTCGAACGCGAGACCCTCTTCGTAGGCCTCATTCGTGAACGCCTTCGCGGGGACCGTGAAGTGCTGCATGACGCCGGGCAGGTCGCAGAACCTGACGTCGACGACCTCTACGTTCTCGTCGGCGATAAGGCGCTGAATATCGTCTGGAGTAGTGGGCACCCTCGGTGACTCCTTCTCGTTCGTTGCCGGCGGCAGTACTCTCTTCGGCTCACGCTAAAAGCGCGGTGTTGCCCGACCGTCACCCGTATGTTTCGCCGGTGTTAACGGGTGGGTGGATACCGGGTATCCGACCAGGGCGAACGTACTCCTCGCCACCGGCATACCCTGGATGGGTGGCGAGATGGACCGGCGAATGGCTGCCCGGCACCGGGGCGAGTGATCGACAAGCGGCGCACTGGCCCGGCGAGACGCTCGGTTTGCCCGAATCCGGGGTCGGCTCGGCGGCCTCGGGCGGGGCGCGGCTGGTCGCGTTCCTGGTAGACCTGCTGCTCGCGGCCCTCCTCACGCCCATCTTCGTGCGCTTCGACCTGCAGGACCCGGTCGCGATGCAGAGCTACAACCTGTGGTCGGGCGGGGTCTGGCTGGCCATCTCGGTGGTCTCGGCCGCGTTCTTCGGCTTCACCCCCGGCATGGGCCTGCTCGGCGTCCGCGTCGCCCGGCTCGACGGCGCGTCGATGGTCGGGCCGGTGCGCGCGCTGGTCCGCGGGGTGCTGACGCTGCTGATCGTCCCGGCGGCGGTCCGCAACTCGGACGGCCGCAGCTGGCTCGACCGGCTGACCGGCACAGTAGTCATCCGAATGCGCTGAAGGACGCCTTCAGTGCGTTCAATGCAGTGAAGGACGCCTTCGGTGGATCAGATCCACCGAAGGCGTCCTTCAGCTGATACGAACCTACCTCCGGCGGATGGTGCGCTGGACGTTGCGCATCTTGGCACCGGCGGGCATCGGGCCCTTGGGCATCGCGGCGCCGCGGCTGCCGAGCGCCGCCAGCTTCGCTTCGAGCGCGTCCACCTGGGCCGGCTTGAGGTTGCGCGGCAGCTTCATCAGGTAGCCCTGGAGCTTCTTCAGCGAGATTTCGCCCTCGTCGTGACCGATGATCACGTCGTAGATCGGGGTGTCGCCGACCAGCCGCGACACGCGCTTCTTCTCCTGGGCGAGGAGCGTCTTGACCCGGTGCGGGGCACCTTCGGCGACGAGGACGACACCGGGGCCGCCGAGGACCCGGTGCACCGCGTCGAGCTGGGTGGTCGCGGCGACCGTCGGGGTCACCTTCCAGCGGCCGCGCAGGTTCTCCAGCGCCCAGGCCGCCGCGCCCGGCTGGCCGTCGGCCTTCGAATAGACCGTCTTCTGCACGCGACGACCGAAGATGATCATGGCGACGAGCGCGCCGAGCACGAGGCCCAGCGGCAGCATCACCCACTGCGCGTTGAAGAAGAACCCGATCCCGAACACCACGCCGGTGATGACCAGGAGGGCGCCGAGCATCCACGGGATGAGCGCCTTGTCTTCCTTGCGCTGCATCTTGAAGGCTTCCCAGAGCTGCCCGCGCCGAGCCTTGCTCGCCGCGCGCTTCTCCTTCTTGGCCTGCTTCGCCGCTTCTTTGTCCTGCTGTCCCGCCATGTGACCAGGATACGGCCGCGTGCCCCTGCACGGATTCCCCGTCCCCCTCTGCGAGGATCAGGGGCGTGACTGCCGTACTTTCGCCGAAGGGCCGTCCAGGGTTGCTCGACGGGCTCGACCCCGAGCAACGAGCGGCGGCGGGCGCGCCGCGGGGGCCGGTGTGCGTCCTCGCCGGCGCCGGGACCGGCAAGACGCGCACGATCACCCACCGCATCGCGCACCTGGTCACGACCGGGCACGTCGCCGCCGGTCAGGTGCTCGCCGTCACGTTCACCACCCGCGCCGCGGGGGAGATGCGGTCGCGGCTGCGCGGCCTCGGCGTCGACGCGGCGCAGGCGCTGACCTTCCACGCGGCGGCGCGGCGCCAGCTGCGCTACTTCTGGCCGCGCGTGGTCGGCGACCGGCCGTGGGACCTGCTCGACAACAAGTTCCGCTACGTCGGCCAGGCCGCGAACCGGGCCAAGCTCGGCAGCGAGACCGAAACGTTGCGCGACCTGTGCAGCGAGATCGAGTGGGCCAAGGCGTCGCTGATCAGCCCGGACGACTATCCGGCGGCCGCCGCGCGCACCCAGCGCGACATCCCGGCGCCCGCCGCGCAGATCGCCGAGGTCTACCGCAACTACGAGACGATCAAGAACTCCGCGCAGGTGCTCGACTTCGACGACCTGCTGCTGCACACCACGGCCGTGCTGGAGGAGCACGGCTCGGTCGCCACCGAGTTCCGGGATCGCTACCGCTGCTTCGTCGTCGACGAGTACCAGGACGTCACGCCGCTGCAGCAGCGCCTGCTCGACGCCTGGCTCGGCGGCCGCGACGACCTCACCGTGGTCGGCGACGCCAACCAGACCATCTACTCCTTCGGCGGCGCCTCGCCGCGCCCGCTGCTCGAGTTCACGCGGCGCTTCCCCGAGGCCAC
>Ga0307507_10012009_pt1 | contig 10801 bp, 16 predicted proteins | sample 7_EM_MG_FD_207223 | JGI IMG/M metagenome (GOLD analysis project Ga0307507, IMG submission 207223) | Populus trichocarpa ectomycorrhiza microbial communities from riparian zone in the Pacific Northwest, United States - 7_EM | ecosystem: Host-associated > Plants > Roots > Unclassified | place... | reverse complement strand
ATATCCTAATATGGTAATTCTGTACATAACTACTTACTCCTTTTATGGTAATTTCTTTTTTTCTGTAGTGTAGTTTTTCTTTTGAGTGAACAAGGAATGGATAGGATTCCGGCCGGAATCCTGTCCAATCCGCCGGAATCAGTGGAGGAGTGAAAAGTATTGGAATTTGATATTCCTACCATTCTGGCGGAATCCGAATGGAATTCCAACATTCCGTGGGATTCCGGCAGAATCTGCTGGAACTCATGGAGGAGGGTAAAGTACTGAAGCAAAAGGTGCTCCGCTTGATGTTGTTGTTGCAATCATTGATGGTACACTTCAGAAGAATGCACAACCTGTCTGTAATCAATGACTTGTCTTCAATGGGTGGAAATGAATCCATTGCCTCAAATACCATGTGTTACTCTCCCATGATGGCCTTGTGATCCATGTTTATGGCCCAGTTGATGGTCGATGACATGATGAGACCATTTTCAAGGAATCAGGTCTTGTTCATATTCTTGAAAAGCATTTTTGGACACCAAGCGGACACCCTCTCTACATTTATGGCAATCTTGCCTATTCAGTAGGCCCACATATCCTCTCTCCATTTAAGGGCCCAATAATCACTCAAGAGCAAAAACAATTTAATTACAAGATGAGCAGGATCCGTGAACCTGTTGAATGGATCTTCAAAGAGGTCTGCCAGCAGTTTGAATTCCTCGACTTCTCTTGGAGTCAAAAAATTCTCCTTGGACCATGTGCACTCTACTATATGGTTTCATTAATTTTGTGCAATGCACACACAATTCTCCACTTCCCTCAGATTCCACAATACTTTTCATGCTCACCTCCAACACTGCATGAATATTTCTCTGGACCTCTGATTGAAGACAATGAACTTGATCTTTGGTGTCTAGATTCACCTTGGGAGGAATTTGATGTACAAGACAATGGAAATGAGGGGGGGTGAAACCATTCCTATGGATAGTAATGCTGACAATGAAGATGATTCAATTTGATTGTATTATTAAACTATATCTACCTATGCTGATTTCTGAAGAAATATCATACAAGGCATATCATTGAGCCACTCACTTTCCTTTGCATGTGCTTCTGCTTCTGCCCAATGCTGTGCTGCATCATTCTCCAAGTGAGTCCACATTACATCAGTTATCCCTGCCATGCTGTCAGCAAGGTGAGTAAACCCATCTATCAACTCCTGGTGGCGACGCTGGTCAACCTCTTGTGCATCTGCAAGTTGTTGAGCTGCCAACTGGTGGTGGTTCTCCACAGTGACTTCAATAGCTTGCATTGAAGTACAAGACCGTTTAGCCACAGGCTGCAAGTTTTCATCCACATGCCTATCAGTGGAAGTTGAAGCCTCGGTGTGAGACTGCCTACAGTTTTGAGCTTAGAAGCAGATAAGATATGAATCTGAACATAGACACACTTGTGGTTTTCCTCCTGTTGACCTGCTTTCTCTCTTGCACTTGAGTCCTCCAATTGAGTGATGTCAGCTAATGTTTGATGTTTGACACATCCTCTCATTGCTGCCTCATGCAGTTCAAGTGCAGCTTGTTCCTCAACACTAACCTTCACCTTCGCAAATGTCGATTTGGTTGCTTTGGCAGCAGACTCAGCTTCAATGAGAGCTAACAGCTCTGTCATCACCTGGTAGAACATGAGCAGAGAGAAGAGTAAAGTGTACTCACCTCTACATGCTCATCAACCTCTTCATTCGTTCCAGTCTTCTGCAATGAGTGTGTCTCTTCCTTCTGTACAACTGTCAGCATCATAATAATAGCATATTAAAATCACTGAACGTACCTTGTGAAACATGAGAAGTTTCTTAAACTGTGTTCAACAAGCATCTCCGGTGTGGTCAATGACAGATTTTGGGCCTGCCTGGGAGCTGTCCTTGAAGAGTTCTTGAGCCAATTGCTCCCAGGCTGCTTCTCTTGGCTTTCCAGCTGGCTGTTGAAATGGTTGAAGTTTGAGGACTTCCTGGACAAGATATTGATCCTGCCAAGCTTGCCAGTGAGTTTGATGTCCATTACATGATTGCTGGGTGATGAAAGCTGTCGAGAGAACAGGTTCCATCAGTCCTGAGGCTGAAGCATCGTCATCAGGCTGAAGGCTGCCCAAAATGTCAGTTACGTCAGGTTGTTGGGTAGACGAAGGCAAAGTTTTGTGGGGAAGTGAGCCCCCCTCACAATCCCATGGTGGGGACTTCAGAACCGGTTTCTGTTTCTTCTTACAGCCCTTTTTTGGCATGGAAATAGACAAGGGGATTGACATGCAAAAATGGAGCCACACTGTGGCTTCTTTGTTTGCACAATGAAAATACACCATGATGTGGGAATCAGGCAGCCTGTGGCTTGCACAAACTCTCTAATCATAATTGATTATGATTATGGCTACCAAACAGACCCCAAGTCTTTTCTGTAGTTCTAGATGACTTTTTCTAAATTTTGACGGAACTTCAAGAAAATGCATGCTTTAAGACTTTTATGACTCCCTTGAGTTCTTATTCTGTCTTTAATTTGATACCACTAGTCTCTAGACCCTTTGTAAGGAGTCAGTATGCCCATCACATTCTTTCTAGTTTTTTACTTTCCACAGTGCACACATTTATTACAATTTATGTCTCTTAAGTACTACAAGTAGCCTCTCTGTTACTGTCACAGTCACACATACTAGATACATGAGGTCAACACATGTAGTTACTTACTCTTTTTTACCTCAATCAACGAATCTGCTCTCTGCAGTCCAGCAATGTACTCATGAAGCTTCCCTTGGAGATAGATTCAAGATATAGTAGAACAGAAGAGTATGTAAATAATATTAGAATCATCAGTGTCAAAGCTCATGACTTCAACAAGATAACACTCATCAATTCACAGAATCTATATGACATTCATTCTCTTGAGGCTATCCTGAGAGGCAGGTTTTGTTGGTAGTCAAGGATATCCTGATGTTACTGACTTAACCTAGAACATTGTATAGATAAAACTGCTTGTATTGAAAGCGATACACCTCATCTCGCTTGACTCACTTGACCGATTTGCTCACTGGGCACCTATCGTCGTTCGTCTCTGTTTCACTCGACTTCCTCAACAGTAAACAGTCCCCACAAAGGTGGACACTGTGGGAAATGGATGACAACCTGGCTGGCATCCAAGGAACTGAGCTAGATCTTCACACATCACGAGAATTCGAGTTCAAATCACCCCCATCATCCGTTAAGACTCCAGACCAAATACAATCCAGTTGTTCAGAGAATTCCCCCTTCAATGATCCTCTAACATTCTATTCCTGCCCTTCCCCGCACCAACCAATCAATTTGTCAACTATTGAGGAATGACTTCTGCAGGCCTGTTGTCTGGCTTGAAGCCTGCAGAATGTGCACCTGGGGCAAAGTCGGTGCATCACTCTAAATCTGTGAATCGTTCAATCAGGAATGCAAAGTCGGGGCCTAGATTCTGACTTGACAGGAATGCATGGGCATCAGCAAACCAAGAAGGCCATGAGACTGCTTCTTGCAGAGCCTTCGATGGAGCAGCTGGAGTGACAGAAAAAGCAGTGGCCAGTGTGGAGGGACCTGCTGGTGAGGGGTGAACTGGGGAGGAAGGCTGCGAAAGGGGAGGGGGGGGCAAGGGTGCAGTCAGAGCAGAAGTAGTTGCTGGTGTGGGGGGACTTGCTGGCAGGGGGCAAACAGGTTGAGAAAGGGGAAAGGGTGTGGTCAGCAGGAGAGATGGAAGAGGAACTGTTGCTGCATTGGTTGCCTTGATGTTGATGCTGATGGAATCATCAGTGTTGACAGCTGTCGTGGCTGATGGGTGGTGACCACTTTTATGATAAAACCAGACATCTGCCTGGAGGGCGATGTGTATAATGCTTAGAGGTTCAATGAAATCACATAATAGAGATTTCATTGTTAGCCTCAGGATATTTCATTGCACTTTTCATAAAAATACCTGGTGCTTTCAATAGATATTTCATTCTTAGCCCCAGGATATTTCATTGCGCTTTTCATAAGGTAGAGGACATCCAATTTGTTCCAACGTCACGTGCTGAGTGTGACAATTCCAAAAGCATCCACATTTCTACAATAAAACTCCTCAAATAATAACGAAAGATTTTTGGGACAATCAGCTTCCATATGATTGTTCCAAAAGTAGTTGTAATATTGTTGAAATAAAGAAATCCGAAGAAAATGGAATATTGAGTGTGATCGCCCAGAAATACTGCTGACATGCCTATATTCTGCAGCACACCTCGCGAAATTGTGTTCAGAACGCGACACAGAATGCCAAAGCGAAGCAAGCATTCCACTGAAGTTCCATTGTGAACTTAATTTTATTGAGCAGTGCTAGGGTTATGCAAAGCAGCTGTACCACTTGAATCCTGAGTCCTCCTGAGAGGACATCCTCGAGAAGAACACATTGACAGCATTAAATGCTGTCCCTCTCGTTTCAATGCATCGGTAAGTTTTACCTTAATTTGTTTGCATTAATCTAACATTGTTTGAGGTTTGCCACTTGAGCCGACCACTTTATGGATGCCTATGAAAAGGGTCTCAACGGAAGTCAAGCTGCTTGGGCAGTGCACAAATATTGTGGACACCATGTCCTCCCACAAACACTTATGGACAACATGGAGAAAGCAAAAATGTGTTAAATTTACTCCTATCCAGACCATCCACTCGACTGTTTGCCTTTCATTCCATCAATTCCTGCCATTTTACTGTACATATTTTGTATTTTGGGGTGATTAAACCTAATTTTTACTCTTAGCACTTCTAATTTTGTAAATACATGCTTAATATGTTTTTAAACAATCCTATGGTCTTCGATTTTGCGATTTGGGGGTGAGTAATATTTGAATCTCATTTCTCTCATTTTCTGGAGGAGGAGTTCCCGATTTGGATGAGGGTGTCACAAAAAAGTAACTACACATGACGTTGGAACGAAGTGGATGTCCTCTACCTTATAAATGCCTGGCACTTTCAATAGATATTTCATTCTTACCTCCAGGATATTTCAGTGTGCTTTTCATATGGATACCTGGTGCTTTCAATAGATATTTCGTTCTTAGCCCCAGGATATTTCATTGCGCTTTTCATATAAATACCTGGTGCTTTCAATAGACATTTCATTCTTGGCCCCAGGATATTTCATTGTGCTTTTCATATAAATGCCTGGCGCTTTCAATTGATATTTCATTCTTAGCCCCAGGATATTTCATTACACTTTTCATATAAATGCCTGGTGCTTTCAATAGATATTTCATTCTTAGCCCCAGGATATTTCATTGTGATTTTCATATAAATACCTGGTGCTTTCAATAGATATTTCATTCTTAGCCCCAGGATATTTCATTGCGCTTTTCATATAAATGCCTGGCACTTTCAATAGATATTTCATTCTTACCTCCAGGATATTTCATTGCACTTTTCATAAAAATACCTGGCACTTTCAATTGATATTTCATTCTTAGCCCCAGGATATTTCATTGTGCTTTTCATACAAATGCCTGGTGCTTTCAATAGATATTTCATTCTTACCTCCAGGGTATTTCATTGTTCTTTTCATATAAATGCCTGGTGCTTTCAATTGATATTTCATTCTTAGCTCCAGGATATTTTATTGCACTTTTCATAGGGATACCTGGCGCTTTCAATGGATATTTCATTCTTAAACCCAGGATATTTCATTGCGCTTTTCATATAAATGCCTGGTGCTTTCAATAGATATTTCATTCTTTGCTCCAGGATATTTCATTACAATGTTCATATGGATACTGTTAGGGTACTCACGGCCACTTGTCCTTTCGTTCTAGCTGCAATCAGCATCACCAGTACTCCATTTTAACCATTGTATTACCTAACTAGTTGTCTCGTTGTATCAAGTCCTACTATTACTCAAATAGTTGTATTCTGTTGTTATTTAACTTAACACATTCACAAACATACTCAACATGACTTGTATTCATGTGTTGTGTGCTTTGTTTGGATTACCAGCATTGTTAGGGTTGCAAGTTCAACCAAACACTTCCAGATTGGGTATGTTTGAGTAAGCAACAAGGGAAGAACATTGTAGCAAGAATATGAATGTTCTAGATAGTTCCCTGTCGTTTAGTACATGTATTTAAATAGAGTGAAATCTAAGAAGTGAGGATCATCCTTACTTTAACCCCAAATCTGACCTGACTTAAGTTCTCAAAACTAAGTAGCATTCTTGAGTGAATTGCTAAGGCTTTGCGCTATCAATTAACTCCAATCGACTGTTAAGGCTACACACTAACATATCTGATCATCAAGTGATGCTGATGGCTTAGTCATACAACTAAGACTCTCTTTGCTTTGAGGAACATTCCTCTAGCATATTTCTCACTCAACACATTTGACTCTGCATACAATATTCATCTATACGTAAGAATTTCTCAGATATTAAATTACTAACTTTTGTATTCATAGGAATACACCAACACAGAGTCGTGAACTCTAACATTGGTGGACACATTGGGAACTTTCCTTACAAGCATGAGATTTCTTAGTTGACCAAGCTTTCGGTTTAGTCAGATCTACAGATTTACTTCCGAATCACTGGGACACGTTGCTCTGTGTTATTGTTGTGCCCACAGACTCTGTCAATCATTTTCAGTAACCATCAAACACGACACATCAATTTCAATACACGACATCCTGTAAATTTCAAATTCCACTTCCCTAATGTCTAATAATAACAAAACCAGGAAGAAGACCAGGCACAAGACAAATAACTCTCAATCAGCTGGTATGACAAGCGGTATGAGTAACACGCCAATTGTTGTGTCTTCAGTAGTTCAGGGCACCCCACAGATAGGCATCCTACCAGAGGTGGATAATGACGACATAAGGCAGGCTTCCAAAACTGTTCTAGGCACATCAAGCAGTGGACAAGTGGTTGAACCTTTACAGAATCCTGAGGAAGAGGAAGAAGAAGAATTGAGGTCAGATCATGGTTCGGGAATGGTAGAATTTGAAGAGCTGACTGAGTTAGGTTCTCCTTATTGAGCTAGTGACATTCCTTCTGATCGGGATGCATATTCGGAAGTTATCATCAAATTTCCTGGTTGTAAGCCCTTTTCTTCGTACAGGGATTCAGAGAAGGGACTGAGAAAATCAGAAAAGGTGTTTTCTACTGCAGGGCAGCATTTTCAGGCACTAAAACTAGGAGGAATTGGTCTGCAATGACCGATATCCAGTTCTATAGGGAAGAACATGTCTCAAAATGAACGCAAGAGAGTCTTCTCTGAAGAGTTATCCATTTTAAATGATCTTCTTACTAATTTGTATTGTTTCAGAGATAATGACCGTGTCGGGTTCACTATACAAAGAATTATTCTTGTCAATCTAAATCAATGACTCAGAGCTCATCGGGACCAAGCAGAGGAAGACTTGATTATGACAGGAGATGGAATTTCTAGTATTCCATGTTGGGGATTGACAGGAAGAGCCGATGAATTTTGGACAGCCAATGACCTCGAGATCATCGGTGCATGCTATCAGCATGAAGTTGAGAACTTTTTGACATACCTGGGTGAACATCACGAATTTCCAAACACGAAGAAGGAAGTAAATTCTAAACCCAGAGCTGTCTCTCCTACAGTGTCAAGTGGTTTGTTAGGGGAATGACCACCTATCAATCCAGATTACCCAGCAATCACAGCACCAGTCTTCGTGCCTGGAGGGGCCCACAGCATATCTAGATTCCAACAACCGTCCTCGCTGAGCTATGCCTTCCGCACTCCAGGAAATCTCAACTCCTCAGTGTTTGGACATCCTACTCAGAATAGTTCATCTAAAGTGTTTCAAGAATTATTTGGCACTGATAATTTTAAAAAGAATTGGACAGAGCACATAGTAATTAATAGCCCTTCCCCAACAACACCAGTTATGCAGTCCAATGGAAATCCTCCAGGGGGAGTGCCAGGTCCGGGAGATTCAGATGGAGACAACAGCAGCAACAAGGGGGGAAGTAGGCCTCCGCGTAATCCACAGGCTCCTTGCCTTCCACGTTGGAATCCATTCAAAAGATCATCAGGAGAAGCTGCTGCTACTGTCACAACCAAAACCATGACAGAACCACAATTTGATACGAAGTTAAAAATGGATGCGATACCTACCTGGGATGGAAATCCTGAGTCCCTAAGACGGTGGTTTCTAAAGTTGAACAGTCTGTCAAAGAGGTTGGAAGTAATTTTCAGACAGTTAGGTGTGTTAGTTCCAACTCGACTTATCGGAAGCGCTGAGACTTGATATTATAGTCAGAGTGCAGAAACCCAGGAACAGATAGAAGCTGACTGGGGAACTTTACAAGCAGCAATAGGTGAATATTACATGAATTGCACCTTCCTGGACAAGCAGAAAGCATGGGCAAATAAAGTGTCATGCTGTGATTCAGGAAATGGTAGGGAGTTGCCTAGTGAATATGTCATATGAAAGGTAGAGCTCTTATGATTCATCTATAACTACACCAACAGTGAACTAATTAATGAAATTATGGAAGGTGCACCTTCTTACTGGACTCCAGTAGTTACGCCGCATCTTTATCAGACCTTGGAACAATTCCAATTAGCTGTCAAATTTCACGAGGATTCCCTTATGAGAGCAGGTAATGAATTCATTCCTTCTCTCAGAAATCAGTATTACTCCAAGGAGGTACCTCTGAAAAATCCATTCAATCCATTTCATAATCAACGAGCGAATGCAAACTTAATTGGATGGACTCAGGCAATGTCCAAGCCGCAGTTCCCAAAGGATGACTCCAATGTCTCACCACGGGGAACTCCAGAAGAAAAAGGAGCACGATCTTGCCGTCACTGTGGAAGCGGCAAACATTGGGATCAGGAATGTAAATATGTGCACAAAGGAGAAAGATCCATGAGAGTTCACCCATGGCTGTAGGTGTATGCCATATAAACTGGAATGATCCACCTGACTGGTTTCCATAGGTGGTGGATTAATCCACTAAGCTTTGTAGAAATGACTTTAGAGTGGTATGTCTGATGGAAAGCAATATGTTGGAGATATATAATATCAATGTCAGCATATAATGTAGATCTTGCTTCTTTATGTACAAATATATGTCAACAATGCACAGTTTTAATTCTGAGGAGATATTTATGTCCTACAGCTTTGTTTCTCCTAGAAAGAACCTCTCAAGCTTCAGAAAATACATATTTGATAATGTTCTGACACTCCTAGATAGTTTCCCTCTGTCAATTGTGTCCAAAATAGCTGGATGTGACAAACCTATTTTGGATGACCTTGGCCTTTTGATGCCTTTGGTACACAACTGTCAACAATGCACAGTTTTAATTCTGATGAGATATTTATGTCTTACAGCTTTGTTCATCCTAAAAACAAACTCTGAAAATTCACCAAATATATACTTGATCATGTTCAGACCACTTCAGATAGTTTCCCTCCATCAAATCTGACTGAAATGGTTGGATGCGACAAACCCTTTTTGGATGACTTTGGGCCTTAGACACCATTGGTACACAGATGTAAACAATATCAAAATAAACTTGAAAAAAATGCTTGCTACTCTATCACACAACATACGGGGAAACAAAAACTGTAGAAAAGATCTAATAAAGCATCTCATAATATACATTGAAGAAAATGATCTGAAACAACCTTGTGAAAGACAATTATGCCCTGCAGCGATTCAGTGTCACCCTTGTGCCTGTGGTTGGTTCCATCCCTTGCATCCATCATCCTCGCTTGCTGTCACTGTGCCTCCACCTAATTCTCAACACAGCCAGCTATCCCTCTTCTTCAACCCTCCCAAGCATCAACCCACCAACAATAACCAGATGCTTGACAATCTCGTCATGATGAATGTCCATAGTGCATCAAGGAGAAGTGAGGCTGTATGTTTGAAGGAGTGGATGGAAAGGAGGTGGAGGCTTCGGTAAGCATTGGTTGCTGTGGTCCCAGTTGCCTCCTTGGTCTGTTAGGCTATTGGGAAAGGGGGGTTAGTGGGTGAGATGGGGGTAGAGGGACAAGGAAAGAGGTGGGGTAGAGGGATGAGGAAAGAGGAAAGAGGAAAGAGGAGGGTGGCCAAGGGGAAGGAAAGAGGGCAGGGGTGGGGTGGAGAGAGGCGAAGGAAGTGGTACACTCACAGTATTTGGCAAGCATGCACTCCATTGGACGTTAAGCTCTTTCAGCTCTGAAGCCAACAGCAACCCAATCAAAGTGAAGATAACTGTAGCTGTGCACGATAAAACACCTCATCGGTTCCAAGTTGTTCCTCTTTGTGAGATAAGCCAACAGCCTATTGACGGCTTTGCAACATGGGGCATCAAGGAGACATTTACAAGAGGGTGTTATTGGTCAGAGGCATCACAAGGTGGCTGGTGGCATCCCTGAGAAAGAAAGGGCAGAAGGTGAGGGCAGCAGGGTAGAGGGATGAGCAAAGAGGAGGGAGGAGGGTGGTCAAGGGGAAGGAAAAAGAAGAGGGCAGGGGTGGGGTGGAGAGAGGCAAGGGAGGTGGTATGCTCACATGCATGCACTTGTCATAGATTAATCATAAATAGTGGTAGCCACTAGTGATATTTTGTCATTAACACTCATCGAGCTGTCTGGTAGATTTTCGTTCACTTCGACTGCATGAACCCCTACGACGAAGCTGACAAACATTTCAACCACTTCACAATACAGGTACATGACTCTTTCTCATGCATTAGAAAACATATCTGAAGCACATCAACAGCTCCTACCGTCTGTTCTCAAGTTAGCTGTTCAGAGTTCCAACACCAGTCTTCA
>Ga0307507_10012008_pt1 | contig 10801 bp, 2 predicted proteins | sample 7_EM_MG_FD_207223 | JGI IMG/M metagenome (GOLD analysis project Ga0307507, IMG submission 207223) | Populus trichocarpa ectomycorrhiza microbial communities from riparian zone in the Pacific Northwest, United States - 7_EM | ecosystem: Host-associated > Plants > Roots > Unclassified | place... | reverse complement strand
GCTGCGTGTCAAAAAAACACGACATAGGCTAGTCGGTCGAGTTGCCAAATGCCCTCAACTGCGCGCCAATTGCGTCAACCACCAACCATTGAGGCCATTGGTAGGGTACCATATTTTGCCGATGTAATGGGTATATTAATGGTAAGTTGTTCCCGTTCCTTAGCTATAAACTTGGCCTTATACGGCTCGTTTTACTCTGCGTTTATAAAGGTCTCATCTACCAGGAATAGAGTATTATTGGTTTATAGGCCTACAATACTAAAGGGTTCGTTACTCTATAGAAGGCCGGGGTTGTATATAGACTGGTCTATATATAACTATTAGATGTAATGCAAGTAATATATCTTAAACTAGTAGTTACCGGCTTCTAGTACTCCGTAGAGTAATTTTATAACCTTTAAAACGGAGGCCTTATTAATCCTAAGTTACTTAATTAGCTTGTACAGAGGTCGTACATAGAACTCTTAATTTAGTGTAGTGGTTGATTGTATATAGGCCTATAAAATATCTCAGAGGTAAAGTCGTGCCTGTAGAAGCTTTATGGCGGCAATATAGAGAATTAGTTATTAGCTAACTTGTTAAATAGTTAGTAATTAGGTAAGAACTAGTTCCTTTTCTAAGTTATTATAAGCTTGTATAACTAGTTGGGATTTCTTAAAGGCTTTATTAGTTCCCTTATTCTTAATCTTGTTAATAAATCGCAAGTTAAAGAGTTATACGCCTTATAGTATATCCGTAAGTCTTATAATCTTAAAAACTCCCTTTTTAAGTAGACCAGTAAGCTCCTTCTATTAGGAGGCGCTAAATTGGGTACTAAATTAACTATCATCCTGTAGGTAGATGGTGATATTAGTTATAGCCATAAGTAGAGGGTATTTGCAAGGGCGTCCTCTGCCTCATTTTGGAGGTTGTTACTAAGCTTTAATAGGTCTCTCTAAGATAGTCTTAGAAAGGGCTAACCTAAGTAGAGGTTTAGGTAGCGATTCTAGTCTAACAATTTGCTCCTGCAATTCAGTTGCTTAAAGGTAGGGTTTTACAACCATAGATCGGAAGGCTGTAGGTCCGCTAGACAGCTTAATAGTGCATATTTTACCCTTAACAATAAGTAAGGTAAATGGCCCGTCCTAATAGCCGCTTTGGCTAGTGTTTCCTTCTCTCCAGACCAAAATAGGTGAGTTTAGTAGGAGATTATAAATTGCATTAGCATTGGGTCCGTTTTGTATATTTAGCACATTAGCAATCTGTTGTTTAGCTTATAGCTTCTGTATCTCTGCCATAGCCTTTTTAATTGCGGCAGCGCGTTATATAATAGTGGGGGATAGTACATTAAATTCAACCATTCGGGGGTAGGCTCTAAAGACTAGAAATATAGGAACTAGTCCTTTAGGGCCAGCTAAATCATTAATTGCTTTAAACGCTATTTAGAGTCCCATCTCCTTATTAATGTTAGGGATTTCAGTTATAATGATCTAGTAGGCTCGCCGTAATAGACTATAGTAGTGCTCTACCATTCTAATAGAGTTATGTGCTTTAACCGGTACTCCCTTTATACTAATTCCTATAATGGTGGCGTATTGCTTAAATTCCTTATTAATAAAGTTCTTTTTAGTGTCGTGGGTAATTAGGTCTAGTGGCCCTAGGTAGATATTAATTTAGCATATCCATAGAACGTCCTATATGTGTTTGGCGCTAATGTCTTATAGCTATCTACCGGCTTAGAATCGCGTTCCTTTATTAATAACGTATAGGAGGGGTAATCCGCTGATGTATATAATGTTAACAATAATATTATAGTTAAAATTAACGTTGTTTTATAGGGTAAAGCGGAATTTACCTAGTAATTTACTAAACTTCTAACAGTAGTAGCAGAACTTAGTTAGTTGCTTAATGGCCATTCTATTAGTTTTATGGCCAGTATAGTAAAGTAGCTTTTACAATTTCTTAACTAAGGGATATCCAAATCGGCGATGTAGGCGCCGTAGCTCTATATCTATTAAGTAGTAGGGGTTCGCATTAAAGGATTCAGATAAATATAACTGTAGTAATAAGCTCTATAGGAGAAATGGGTGGCTAAACCGTCGCACTACTAGCACTTTTTTAGTATAAGTAATAACAACGTTTCTAAGGTTATTATAATAGATTTAGAGTCTATCTATATCCGCTAAATAGAGTAAGAAGGGGGTATTTATATAAACAATATAAAACTGTATCTTGCCTATAGGGGTAACAACATCCATAGTTTTAATGGAGGTAGCAATTCTAATACCAAACTACACGTTAACTTGTCCTTTAGTTAAGGTATTAAGTCTTATAGATTGGTCCACGTTTTATAGTGTCTAGAATTGTTTGTAACCAGCCATAGACTTCTTTAACGCATTAGTATTAATTATAATTCCTATAAATACTATAGAAGTATAGCGTGAAGCGGCAGTTATTGTATTATAGTTAAATGGGTTAGTTTCCGTAGTAGGTTCTGTGGAGGTTGTAGTAAGTAAGTAAGCGCAAGCCTTATTAGCTATTTTTACGCTTATAGAGGTTACTTTGTCTATAGTAAGAGTCCTAAATAATATAAGGTAGTAGCTATTAGGGTCTTCTAATTCTTCCTTGCTGTTATTATTATTAGTATTTTTATCAGCGTCTATGTCTAGCACAAGAGCTTCAAAAGTCTTATTACGCTTATTATTGTCGTCTCCTTTATAGTAGATAGTGTATTGTCTAAAGCGTTCTTTAAAGTTACTATTACAGCCCTTATTATTATTAAAACGTCTTTTATACTTACCTCTAGAACAGTTCCGCTCCTCCTCTATATGTTTCCATAAGCGGTAGGTCTCCTTTTAGCAAATATAGCACTTAGCCTTTATAGATCTAATAGTATTTTATCTATAGGAGCGGGTTCGGTTACGGTTGTTACGGATATCACGGCGGTATATACAATCCATAAAGTAGGCTCCTTAAGACGGTCTTATTAAGGCCTAAGAAGGGTGTTCCTTCTCCTATATAACTATAGAAGATTGCAACTTGCTAATTAACTATAAGAGGTCTTTAGAAGGGTTAGAAATAGCAATACGGCATACTAGTACTCCTTAGCAAGCGGTAACTAGCTTATTTATAAGGAAGAGGTCTATATAAAACTCTAGGTGTAACCCGTGGCGATATTTTAGGAGCTTATTAAGGAGTAGTTGGAAACTCTAATAGATTTGCTTATTAGGGTTCTTGTTAATAATTCCTTAGAAGTTAGTAGCGTTCCATTTAGTAAAATTTCTCTGATAGTACTCTAGTCCTTCAAAGAAGTAACACATGTGGTTATATGCCTCAGTAAATAATCTAGTTAAAAGGCTGCTATTATAGTAGTAATCCTGAGCAAGTCCCTTTAGCATAGTTAGGAATGTAGTTATATAGCCTTTAGGAGATAGACTAGCTCTCTTATAGATATTATAGAAGATATTTAACTTAAAGTTAAAGCTATTACTTACTCTATTGAACTTCTGGTTGTCCGTGTAGATTTTAGCAATAGTAGCTACCTTTTTGCTGTACATAGGCAGGTGCATAGTAGGGTTAGTATTGGCAGTACTAGGGTGAAGATATTAGGCAGGAGGAGCACCAAATGGGGTAGGAGCAGTTACTAAAGGGAGGGTAGAGGCAGTTGCTATAGGTAATAATTGCTGATTCTATATCTATAGGAGTTAAGTAAGGAGGGTAAGTAGTTAATCCTAGGTAGAGATAGCTGTAGCTTGCTATTAGGTAGCGGTTAATGCGGTTTACTAGGGTATAGATATAACAGCTAGTTAGGGTATTATAGGGGTAGGTATTTACGTTCTAGGTGTTATAGCCATAGCTATAGGCTGAATTACAGGCGTTGGAGGTAGTGGAGGTAGTTAATAGTTTATAGGCGTCAGTACCGTGTGGGAAGGTAGTGGGCTATAGGGGGGGGGGGGGGGTTATAGGAACTAAAGAGGTTATAACTAATAGGGTTATAGCTTAATTTAATATTAGAGCTATTTGTGTCAAGTTAAGTTATTCTTATAGTGCCACTGTAATTATAGGGCTAACTTCCTTAAGAGCTCCTATGATTTCCTTATCTGTCTATTTATAAGGTTCCTCTTCTGTAAGGACATTATATAGAACCTTATAAAGTGGGTATCTATTGCTGTGTGTGGCAATATATACTCCTCTTTAGAGTAGGTGAGTACGGAGCTTTACTCTAGTAACAGAGCGTATCTTTCTAAAGTCCTTAATAGTAAAGCCTTCAAATTCTTCTTGGAATAGTGACCGTAGTGTATAATCTATAAAGTTCTTATATATATACTTATAGATTTTTATTTTTATATATTCTTCCAGGTCTTCCTCTAAGGCAGTTGCTATATTAATTCTATAACCATATCTGGCAATTCTCTCCTTCCATTTAGGATCTATTTTGTTGTTTAAAGCAGTGTACTAGTCCTTATATATATTGTAGTTTAAGGTTAAGGTTAAGGTTAAGGTTAAGGTTGAGGTTGAGGTCGTTAAGGTAAGGGTGTTAAAGTAAGGGTGTTTGGGTATGTACATCCTTTACAGCCGTTAGGCCTGTAAAGTATTCTTAGCAAGACTGCGATTCTCTCAGCGATCTGTTATATTGGCTATAAGGTTAGTACAAATTCTCTTAAGCTTAAGGGAGGTTGTAATTTTCTCTAAGTAAAGATATAATTCTCTAGGCGATTTAACGCGTTAGCAGTTAAGCTAATACGTGGTCTTAAGCTTTAAGGGTAATATAGCTTTCTCCTTTAACTAAAATAGACAAGGCTAGGCGATCTATATACTGTTTCTAGTACGGTTCTTAAGCTCTAGCTTATTACGTATTTCCTAATCTATACGTCTACTAATTAGTGTTAGTATACTTGCTTTATTAACGTGCATAAATATTACTGTATTACAATACATATGCGGTGTTAAAGTTGGTAGTTATTAATGTCTAGAAGTAAGGGGTTGCTCTAAGGTTAGGTTAGCTAGCCTTGCTTCGTGGTCTCATAACCACATTATATAACTAACATTCCGACAGTAAATCTAATAAGGAAGAATATAAAATTTAAATAGACTACTAGATGTAAATAAGCTTTTAATAACTTAAAACAACGTTTTATAACCGCTCTAATTCTTGCCCACTTCGACCCTAACCTTAAATATATCGTTAAAACAGACTCGTCTAATTATGCCCTAGGGGGAGTATTATTGCAATATAATAAGAACGGTAAGCTGTGCCTAGTAGCCTTCCTCTCCTAAAAGCTCGCCCCTACTAAATCAAACTATAAGATATATAATAAGGAACTGCTTATAATTGTCAGATGCTTTAAATAATAGCGCCTAGAACTTAAAGGATTGTTGTTTCCAATACGTATATTAATAAACTACTAAAACCTACAGTACTTTATAACTACAAAACAGTTAACGCAGCGCTAAATTCATTAGGCCGAATACCTCTTATAATTTAACTTTAAGATTACGTACTGACCAGGCAAACTTAATTAAAAGCCTAATATATTAATATAATAATTATAAGATTTACCTGCGAACGCCTTAAATAAATAAATTACAAATTAATTACGGATCTTATTACCCCCTAAACGTTTTAAGAAACTATATCCTGTGTTCCTATATACGGAACTCAATAAAAACAAATTAGAAATTAATAAATAGGAAATAGAAATTAACGAGCTAATGGAATACAAATACAAGAGCAATGTATAGATAGTAGATGTAATAAAAGCAATTTAAATAGGGAAACGACAGTATAAAGATATTACACTTACCGAATGCGAAATTCATAATAATCAACTATACTATTAACAGAAGATAGTAGTTCCGAATTCCGAACCCTTACGATTTAAAATACTCAAATTCGTATACAATTCCCCTATAGTAGGACATCCTGGCCGTGTAAAGACTTATAAGATTATCTAACAAGCATACTACTGGCCTATAATGTATAACTACGTATAAAAATACATTTAAGCATGCAGAATATGCGTACGTGGGAAGACCTCTTATATAAAGAAATAAGGAGTACTTTAACCGTTGCCAATTCCAATACAAAGATAGCAAGATATCTTAATTAACTTTATAGTCGACTTGCCTAACAGTAACGGGTTTATAAACGTTATAGTAGTTATTAACCGTCTTATAAAAATGTAACACATAATTCCTATAGACTTAATTAATAAAATATTAGTAGCTAAATGTTTTATTAAATACGTCTTTAAGCTACACAGACTTCCTAATTTAATAATATCTAACTATAGAAGCCAGTTCGTTTCAGACTTCTAGTAAGCCCTATATAAACAATTAGATATTTAAACACAACTCTTAACTGCATTTTATCTAGAGATAGACGGCCAAACTAAAAGTACGAACATAATTATAGAACAATACCTATAAATACACTACTCCTACCTGCAAGACGACTGGGAAAAGTGGCTGCCCTTAGCTAAGTTTACTGCAAATAATACGATAAATAAATTAACAGGCGTAACGCCGTTCTATGCAACCTACGGATAAAATCCCTAACTTAGATTTAAACCACAACCTAAAATTAATATAATAAGACCTATAATTAAACGAATCCAGTTAATTAACGCGCATAACTTTGCTAATTAAATAAAGCAGTTAATGGAACTATTATAAAGTGAATTAGCGTATGCTTAAACGGTATAAGAATAGCACGCGAATAAAGGACGAGCTCCCACATAGGACTTTAAAGAAGATAATATAGTTTACCTAAATACATAAAACCTAAAGACTTAATGGCCTTTAAAGAAACTTAACTAGAAGTTTACAGGCCTATACCAAATTAAGAAAAAATTAAGCCCATATGCTTATAAGCTTAAACTACCAACTAAAATAAAAATATATCTAACGTTTTATATAAGCTTACTATAACCTTTAAAGGGTAAACCTATAACTCGCGAAGTGCCGCCGCTACCTCCCGTAATTATTAACAACGGTAATAGTTCTTACTTTATTAACTTAATTAACAATATGCAATAGAAAACACGATCTAAACGATTTAAGCTTCTTATTAAGTAGGAAGGATATAAAATATAAACCTAGGAGCTCTATAAGCAAGTTAAGATCAATACGCCTTCCCTAGTAAAAGAATTCCATAAAAACCATCCTTCGCGGCCTGCTCCGGCTGGATGGACACGATATAAAGGCAAACGACTGCTACCTAACATAAATATACAAAACACAACAGTAGGAAGCTTAAACTTAAAAAGAACTTAAAAAACATTATAACGTTCATAACACGATTATATAATACGCAAGATATTAAGGAACTTTAACCGCCAGTTAAAGTTATCTAATTAGTTAGATTTGCCTTGCCAAGACCTACTACAAAGATATTAGTTCTGCTTACCGCCTTAACTAAGCCAATAGCAATTTTCTATCCCGGGGATGGAAAATCCTAATTAGTCTACTTAACAATAGAACCGGCAAAACTCTATACCGCCACTAACGCAACTATACGAACGCGACAAGCAATAAGTCTTAACTAAATTGAATTATTTTAAACCTTCGGCTAAAGGGGGGGTACTGTAACGGGACTAGCCTAGTTATAGTAGGAATATTTTGGTAAAACACTCGATATACAAATTCCAATGCTTTAACCAAATTCTGCCAAATTCTGCCAGCTTAATCGACTTCTGCCAAGTTCTGTTAGATTAATCGAATTCTACCAAAGTCTGTTAAAGACCGCGTGCGTATATGCGCACGCATTAACTACCAAGACCCCTAACTACTTAATTATAGGATTCTCTTATTATTCCTTTCTCTTCTTTACGCAACGTCTTGTTCCTAGCAAGAGCTATATACCCTTAGATTTAGATAGAATTTATACTATTCCTTCAAAATTTCCCCGAAGTCTCTTCGCACCCTTACACCCAAAGAGTTAGAATATTAAGAAGTGGCTTCGCGAATGGGAGAAGGTGTACAAGGATTGTAGGAAGGTTAATCTACCCGAGGTAGATGGCGATCGACCGGTTAAAGACTTTATGTATACCATCGAATCTGTCTTATTAAATTAGTTAGAATACTAGAGGTATAAACTATAGAAACTTAAGTGGAGGAAGGAACGTCTACCTGCCCTTTATAATATTATTGAAGTCTACTGAAATCACCGTCGCTTATAGTTAGCTTAGAAGGCAAGGAGCTAGGACGGATCCTTTACAGCTAGCTTTAAGGAAGAGCTAATTAATAAGTATAAATTAAACGCTAAGTTAGAGAAGGAGGAGAAGAAGGATTGGAAGCCGTGCCTATATAGAAAGTAACACCTGTATAAGTACTGCTGGTATTTAGTTAAGTTAATATAACTGACAGGATAAAGGCTAAATAAGACTATAGAGTAGTTAGTCAAGCAAGGCTTACTAACTCTTTACCCGAATTTAAGGCCTTAATTAATTAATTAAGGAACAAAGCCTTATCTAATAAGAAGCCAGATAATGTAGAGCAGAAGAGCTTACCCAGCAATCTATATAGAAGCTTCGCGGTCTATTAAGCCGGAGCTTATCCCTTGCATTGATAATAACGTCCGTAGAGTTATGGCCCGTGCGCACCAATCAATAAGCCATATATTTGGGCGGTCAATTGTTTTGCCGCATTACGAGAGTTCTTAAATAAAGCAGTGGTGCGGGCTCTGGCGGTGGCTTTTTTGCGACCCGATTTTTGAGAACCATATATTAAGTAGGCTGTACAAGGTCTATGTCGTTGGATATGTCGTTGCGCACCATTTTGGTAGTGCATTTAATTGATAAAGTTATCTATTTCATCTTGACGCGAGGAAGTTCATGTCAGTCTTGCGGTCAATACCTCCGATACCCGGTATCAGGATACCCGAGTATCGGCCGATACTATCGCCGATACCCCGATACGTATCCGATACTGCAGTATTTTGCGCCACCATCACGGGACACCCCCGTGACACCTTACACACATCCACCTGTTTCCACCGACTCAGCAATCAAAGACCAATTACGATACTACAATATCCGCAATATTTGCAATATTTATGATATCCGCTCGCAATATCCGCAATATCCAAAATATCCGTGACTTCCGCTCCGTGTACTTATTAACCTAGCAACAAGCAAGCTGAAGAGATAGAAAAGTAAATTTCTACTTTATATAATATAGAATCTAAAGCGGAATACTTAAAATCTCCTTAGCTACCCAATCCTTTGAGCATTCTACTACCTTAAGTATTTTTATACTGGTCTTTGTATAATCCCATAAAACTTGACATTAAGCACCTAAAAATACCCTTTCTAGCTTATTACTTATTCCAGGTATTAAAAGAACCTCAATTGCTAGTTATAAGAGCCGTAGAAAGCGGATACACTAAGCTAGAAGATACCACCAGTTAATAGCCTTTATATAACTCTTTAGAAGTAATATTGCTTTCTTACGGATATATACCTTAAACTTATTAACTTTATCTGCTTCTGTAACCTCTTAAAGCATATTATAATAAGCCTTCTTAAACTCAGAGAGCTCTTCTTTAGGAATATCTTCTCTTCCTCTTTAGGTATTATACGATGGCTTAGGATCTAGTAGTAGTACCTTAAGAAAAAATCTCTCCCAAAGCTTTTATATAATATAGAGTTACTGCTTTCCTTTAAGAGTAAGATTACCCTATTAATTTCCTTATAAATATCGTATAAGCCTTAGGGTTTAGAACTCGTGCAGCTAGATAGTATAGAGACTTAGTAAGCTCCTTTTAATACTTCTTAAGCTTTACTAAGGCTTATATAACCCCTAAAAGGATAAACTCTTCCTTAGATTTATTTTAAGATTATTAGTAAAAGCGAAGAATAGGGTATTATATAATATACCTATAATTTCTAAATAGTACGTTTAAGAATAGCAATTAATTCTAGAACTCTTTTAAGTATTAGACGACTCTCTTTAATAAAAAGGGTTGCATTATAGAAGGCTTTAAGGAAGTTATATATTGTATAAAGCTATATCCAATTATCTATTAATAAGAGATCTTCTTTAGGAATATTTTTTTAATATTTCTTAATATAGAGGCTTAATTTAGTCCTAATTTTAGAATTAAGAGCCACTAATATTATATTCCACCAGCTATTCCATCTTATATAATTATTAAGAGGAATTATACGTCCAGCTTTGCTTATAAACTATATTATACGATTTACAGAGGAACAAATATAAATAATAAGGTTATAAAGCTTTCCTAATAGGCCTAAAATCGCTTATATATTTTAACCTTATTTAGCTAATGTTGGTTACACAAGGGGATATCACGTAGCTACGGTTCGTAGATAGTATGATAATTGTTGATTCTTCTTAATAGGAATAAGGAAAGGGGTAAGGAACTTAAGGTTCCTCACCACGCTAGGGCCACGTCAGCACGTGACGGCAACATACCTGGCGTGACGGCAGCTTGCCTCATTCCCGACACTGGCAACTCTTCTTTTTATGGTTGCCATATATATATAGACAAACAGACAGGATGCGACAATACCAGACAGTGTACAACAATACCAAACAATATGCGACAATACCAAACAATATGCGACAATACCAAACAATATGCGACAATACCAAACAATATGCGACAATACCAAACAATATGCGACAATACCAAACAATATGCGACAATATGCGACAATGCGGCAGTTGGCAGATAACGCAAAGACGGGTAGGCCGCCAAGGCGCTAGTAGTAAGCGAGCCAATAGCGATTTTCCATCCCGGGGATGGAAAATCCTAATTGGCTGGTTTAAGTCAGGGTCTACAGAATATTATACTCCT
>Ga0307507_10012005_pt1 | contig 10803 bp, 7 predicted proteins | sample 7_EM_MG_FD_207223 | JGI IMG/M metagenome (GOLD analysis project Ga0307507, IMG submission 207223) | Populus trichocarpa ectomycorrhiza microbial communities from riparian zone in the Pacific Northwest, United States - 7_EM | ecosystem: Host-associated > Plants > Roots > Unclassified | place... | reverse complement strand
TACTCGTAATGTCCTGACGTTTGTGAACACGACCACTATTGCATGATGCCAAGATCCAGGCAAAAAAGCTGAATTTTGGCGGTATGCAATAGCAGTTGTGTTCACAAACGTCAGGACATTACGAGTAAGGAGTTTGGCTTAAAAGCCTTCTGGAAGTGTCTTCGACTGGAGCACCCTCTGGCTATGCGGGGAATTATCATACGACAGTAGCACTTGTATCTGGCATAAAGTATCTGGAAATAAGAGGGTGTTTTTCGTTAGCCGGGTTGTTATAGAACAGTAACCATATTTTCAGATACTTATTGCTAGAGACAAGTACAATACTTGCGATGCACCGTACAGGCAGTGTTTTGGTAGCATCCTTAGTCATATACCGACCTCGAACTGCTTCTAGAGAAAGGCTTCTCCCCCCTCCTAAGGCTACTCCTTTGACATATTTTCGTGCTACATGATATCTCGTATTGAATACTGGTAGTAATCGCGCCTAACGGAAGATACCGTTCTAGACTAGCCGCAATAAAGGAGAACAAGATATAACAGCCCAAATGGGCAAGTCAAGGGGCCAACTGCCACACCCCTTCCGGAGATAATCTAGATCTGTCCCGGCTGAGAAGGTCCGGAGACTAACAGCAGGCAAGAAGTACTTGTACTTGAGCACAGGGATTAAACAAATGCGGTCGAGGACCGGTATGGCCCGTGATCTATGCCTATCTGAGCACCCATTCTGAATTTGCCGCAGTCCGATGCCAGGGTGTTTCTTACCTGTTACCTTGCCCTAGTGCCCCTGTACCCTTGTACCGTACCAGTAAATGATACCCCGACCCACGGTTCTGGTGAAATTCGTAGTCGTTCATCATCGCTACAGGATACCCAAGATTTGGGACCCGGATGGAAGGGAGCTACGGTACGGGTATGATACCATACGGTAACGTGCTGTCCCAACAGTCACACCAACGTCCAACAGACCAACCCCAACTGAATAAAGTTAGGCACCAGAAAGGGACGTCGAGATATGTCTACTAGAGTATGCAGGCAATAAAAAAACCCTCGATGATGCCCCGAGTTCTGCTCTCTGGATCATTCTCCCGCCTCGAGAATTAAAGTCACTCCGCGTTAAGACACAAGATCCACATCCAAGTTTATGCTTATCGAAACAATAGGTTTTTTCCATACTTCTACAATATGGCAGTGTACCGGTATTGGGCTCCGGAAACTTTCCGTGGAGCCGAGTCCTTGAGAAAGAAACCCCAAGGTACATCGGTCCATATTGTGCAGAATACTTGAGTTTTAACACTGCGAAGGTGGTTTGCATTGTGTCAGTCAAATCCCTGAGCAAAATTATGGTGTTGAGACACCCTGTGGTGTTTAAAGTGCGAGGAGAACAAGAAGAAGAAAAAAAAACATTCCTCTGCCAAAGCCGCAGATGGCGCTCTTTTTGTTGGTTTTCCCGGAAAGCTATCATGCGCCCCCCCCCCCAAAGGGTTAAGATGAGGGGCCCACTATCCCCAAGCTTGTGCACGCTTGATGTTCACCGACCAGCCTTTAAGCGATGGTGCAGCTCCTAACACTGCGGAGGAATAACTTTACAGTACCGTTGGCTTCATTAGGAGGGGCAAGATTTATATCTACCGGTATTAGATCAACTTCCATCATAGTAGAGTGACGGAATTCTGAAGCGAGCAAAATCTTTTCCAGAGTAAAACAGAGTCCCCCGTGCCGTAAGTTGACCAAGAAAATGCATCTTCACTTACCAGGAGAAAGTATTGTACGGCATGCACCCGCAGGAATTGTCTTGCACACATACATGCGCGATCGTATTCGAGTACCGTACTCGAGTACTAGTACACTTCGAACACTCCCTTCCACTTGAACGGCTAAACTTGAATGGAAAACTTTCCTGTGATAAAATTTTGCAAGTGAAGAGATCAGTGGGCGGTTTCCTCATAGAAAATTAACCAATCAGCATCTGCCGGAGCGGGGGTGCTGTCCGAGTGGCTTGGGTTTCGTCTTATCTTGTACTCGAGTATCCTTGGCTGAAGGTCGGTAATTGTTTGAAAGGTAAGTGAGACACCATTGGCAGCACCCACTCCTTGGGCCATCGTTAACTTGGCTGCTTAGAAGTCCCCACCATGCAAGAGAAGCTATCGTACTCGAGTACTATCTTGCCCCGATAACTCTCTTGATCGACGGAGATATTTTCCACAGAGTGGTGTGTTCTCCACCAGCAACAAGCCCATGGACTCCACCATCGCAGGCGCGGCGCTGTTGGTACCTTATTAGGCAACCCACAAATTACAAATTGGGAAATTATAATACCGTACCACTTCCTATTGTTCCTTGAGCGCCACCGCCTCAGACAGAGAAGCCATACGCCCCTTTCTTGTCAACTCAAACTATATGGCGGGGGACTCCTTCAATCAACCTATTCCGGACCCCAAGATCGCCCAACTTCAAATGATGAAGACTCCAGAATAACAACACCTATCAAAAAATATAAATCTATTAAATGATATATTAGGAGCTAGAGAACAAGGTAATATCTGAGATAACTACCTATTAATTTGGTGGAGGCAGTGAATTGACCTAGATTAACCTACCATTAGTAAGCCAAAACAAATGTCGCTATGGTCCGGTTCAACGAGTCCCCCACCATATCACCTCTCCTCGATCCCAGCACAATCGCTGTGGATCCCTAAGCGGCGCGGAACTTCAGCCACACGCCCATGCATCGGTGCCCGGGGGTTGCCTCATTTCGGACCCAACATACTCGAGTAGGTCCCCGAGGCCTATTCCCACTGAACTACAGGAGCTCTGAGCTCCAACTCATAAGGTAAAATATGTAATTTTCTGCCGAAACCCCCAACATACTATCGGCATGCAGGTGACCACCGCTCCTCTTGGCTTGTCCACCATGCACGAGCTCTTAGGGTAACTGATATTAGCAGTCATCGTACGATACCTTAACTTAGGCTTAGCGAGGGGGTTATACTAGTAGCGGTACCTTGATATAGATGACTCATGTGAAGGCCACTACTAGCATTCCAAGAGCCGGGGTGGAAGTCATTTCTCTGGGGGTCTGGGAACATAAAATATCTCATCCAAGCAAGCTTACTTGCAACTTTCAAGAATATTCCCAAGTACGAAGCCTAGGGACAACTACGGCTTTTGTTCTCCGCTTGCTGCTTTCCATACTTGGTCACGTCTTATCACTCGTGGGCCATTGGGCCAATTATAGATCCTCTTCCCTCTGCCTGTAGCAACACTTGCTCACAATTGGGTTCAGGATTTGTGGTAGATACTCGTACCCCTAAATATCGGAGTCGGACCTTATTTCCTCTGTATTTAGAGGATTGAGCCAGAAGATCTGCTTATTTTGTAGCATAGGTTCGCCTGATCTCGCTGTTCACTAGTACCTAGGCCAACTCGAGCGCTTTCGTGTGCCTTAGGCGGTTCTATTCCGTATTTTATAGACGAAGGATGAAGACCTAGAAGGAATTTCGTGCGTTTCCTTGGGAAAAATAGGATAGGTTGACTATCAGCATCCGCCCGGCTCTCGGGGTAGGTTTGAGCCCTAATCGATAAAGTGCGCGCGTTGGCTAGATACCTTGTATGTTATGCCCGATTCTCTTGGTGGATTACCTATGAGGCATGCGGTTAGGCGGTGTGTTGCTCATACCCTATTCTTTTCGGTAGAGGGCATCATTTCTTTCACGCCCTGTGCCATTCGGTATGGGGTGTTATGCTTTGGTTTGTTTATTCACGGTGATCACGTTCGCACCGCTGCGTCCTGTGGCATTGAAACAGATCCCGTAGAACCCAGTTTCTTGAAATCCCGGAGGACGCTTGGAGAGTGCTCTGAAAACATCACCACGGAGGGCCCACTATTTCCCCTCTTCGGGGGATATTGGAAGTATCCGCAAAGATAGGAGATCCCGGAAGAAAGGTATCATGCTATTTATTATTATAGAATACAGGAGAAAGGGCAAACAAAGGTACGTATAGTTCCCGCATGCTATTAACCTTAGTTTTCTTAGATCCCGAATATGACCACGTGCTATAATCACTATCCGCAAAAGAAGGAGAAAGAAAAAAACCTTAACTTTTCCCAAATATTCCTAGATAATCCGTTCCGTACAACTTCGGTTGGAGGTATCGCCAGGTGCGAGCACGAAGGGAATTGTAAGGAACGAGAAGTTGTAGTTGATTGAGGTTGAGGAGAACAAGAGAAGGAACGCAAAAAGAATAGAATAAAGGGGGAAACTTAGCAACAGGATGCGGAAGCAAGCACAAGAGGGCAACTTTAATATAAGTTCGCATATCATGGTAGGGATACGACGACTTTTTGTTCCGGACACGTAACCACCATTTCCAGCAACTTCCCCCGAGATACCGTAAGAACCGAAATAATTGAGAATGGCGCTAGGACGTCCTTTAGATTAGGGGGAGAAAACACAGCGAGAAGATTCTCTTTCAGCCCTACTTGAGACAACAGACTTTACTAGGAGAGGCAACTCCAATGTCCTAGCGATATTCTCAATTATTTCTGTTTTTACGGTACACTCCTTCACAGCTGATCACTCATTGTTTAGTCTTCCGACAATGTTGAAAATAAGCTTTCGGATATGCACTCTCTACGTACTAGAGTACGACATAACTAGTCACTCTCAGTACCGGTGTCCTACTCTCAGAGTTTGACTTACCGTATTAGACTTGTCTCTTATGTCACCACTCATTCTACTAACTAGATACGCAATTCTCTTCTCATTCGTTTTCCATTGTCTTCTATCTTATTTCCTTTAACCCCTTTTCTGCTGCCAATATATGTTGCTAGGGAGCTGGTTGATTCCCCCTGTTCCTTATTAACCGCGTTTGGCATTAGAGGTGTTTTTAGAAATTGGAAGGGGACTTGGAATAACTGCTGGCGTTGGCTTAAGATAGGTACTGTATGTAGATTCATTCAAACAAAAGGAGTCTGTCTATTCTTTCGTATATTATACGTCCTTATTATCTTGCTATAGTATTGAGGGGGTCCACCAAGCCCCCCCGCGAAGCCCAACACGCGCACCCCACCATCCCCAATGGGCCCCGCTTCCTGTACCGGTAGTAGGCTCCAGGTAGGTTTAGCAAAAATGGTCGGTTTGCGTCATTTGGTAGGAGTTGATAGTTATCATGCACAACACTTCAAAATTGCACTAATCTCAATTAGTCTCCTAACAGAACCTTTTGTCTTCTCTTTTTCCTTTCTAACTTCACTAAAATCATATCCCTTTTGCCAAGTCTACTTCAATAAATAGCCTAGGTTGTTGGCTTTATATTCAACTTTAGATACCTATCCCGGAATTATTTGTTGCCTTCTGAGATGTACACTAAGAAACAGTATCGCCTAGGCAGGTAAGTACCCGCCTAGGAGAGAGCGAAAAAGTCTTCGGATACCTTCACTAAACTCCCTACAGAGTTTTTGCGCCGAACCAGCTAACCCCCCAATGGTTGCCGAGAAGAATTAGCCCTTTCCTAACCCGTCAAACTACACCTATCCTGGGCTGACGAGCTGATTCCCGCCGATAATCTGATACCGTAGAAACTCGAGTTATCCACTATCTCCGTCAAGCGCGTAAATGTCCGTGCTCAGAGACAAAACCCCCCAAGAAGGATTAGTGTTTTCCTCACATGGTCAAGCCCAAGTATGCTGAGTGCGTTGGATCTCATTAACTGGGATTCGCAATACTATTAACTCGTCAAACTAAACCTATAATGGGCTGACGCAAGGATTGACGGAGATTAGAGGCCAGGCGGAGATAGTGGATAACTCGAGTTTCTACGGTAGTGGATTTCACCAGGTTTCCCAAATTATTCTCTCAGTTTCGCTAGAGCATGGGATACGGTACCGGTATGACAATACGGCCTCCGGGGGGGCAATCACTTATATTTTCGACGTGGTAAGGTGTATACGGTATGGTTGCTTACGGCACCAGCAGCGGCACGACGCCGATACCGATACTGCCGGTATCCCTTGGGCGGATGACAACTGGTCGAACTTGTAGCCTGGTCCGTGCACCTTCCCTCTCTCGGTGATGAGAAATTATTTGCGAGAAGTTTTCGTGGAGTGGCTGTGTTGCCCGTTCTCCTCTACAGTATCATAATCAAGTTTCTCTAAAAGTGGTGCACGGACCAGGCTACAAGTTTGACTGTCTCATCCGTCCAAGGGATACGGTACTCAAGCCTACATTGGGAATCAAAGGGCTGGTGAGTAAATTACCTGTAGAGCTCGTAGCCCACGGTACCCAAACTAGTCGACAGAGGCTTAGATAAGATAGAGTTTCTTCTAATGCACTGTAGCCTAAGAACCCCAAGGCTGAGATGCACACATTGAGTCAATTCACCCCACGTCTTGTATTCCAACTCGGGAAGGTACTCGTAATTCTCTGGCGTTTGTGAACACGACCGCTATTGGATAGGCGGTCTCTCCATTTACGTATAAAATAAAAGGTATTGAATACGGTATTGCGTGCACCGAAATTTTGAGGCTCCGGCCAACTTTTTGCCTATATGCGATAGCTGTTGTGTTCACAGATGTTAGAGAATTACGAGTAGAGGCATTGTGCTATGGGGTTGGGGAGCGTTTTGTTTTATGCAGACAAGCGTTACACGCGTCAAAGTCTTTTCAAGCCCCAGAGATGAAAACCTGCGGTGCCGCACGTACCGGTACAAGTACCTGTAACTCCAAAAGTGGGAGACCAGCAAGGGAAAGTGCACTTATGACTGGTGGTGAAGCAACACAAGAGGGCAGTTTGCTCTTTTCCATTGAGCAGGCTACTGTAGCACGGCAGAGTAATCGGCATGACAGGGGGGGCGGCAGGGCAAATAAACACCACGGCCACTGCCTGTACCTACCTCGCGAGCTCTCATTTCTGGAAGTGTCAATGCAGCAGCTACCGGTATCACACCTATGTGAGTCAAGGAGCTGTGTTATAAATCCCCGCTGGAAGGTAGCTTTCGTGAATGCATTTTTGAAACACTCCAGCTGGGAAAATACATCCTAGCCTACATATATCCACCCATCCATACGCACAAGCAAAACGAACCCATCTCCAAAAATGAATAAACTGATAGGAACCTCCCACGTGCCGTCTCCCAGCCTACCGCTCGGAGCGCAAAGCCTAATCGGCGCACTGGGTATCACCACGCTCCTCTTCGAACGCCTACCAGGTTACGACAGGATGCGGCGTATAATGCGCGGCCTGGGTATAGATACGAACACCGCAACAGGAGCGGTGATGGTATCTACCGCGCTAATAACCTGCTACAACCTCGGTTACTCCACCATTGCCGGGCTGATAGACAGGTACTACAGCACCTCCGTGAGGATAAACTCCGAGGACACGCTCTTCGGGGACTTCTTCACTTGGCTGTCTGAAGAGCAAGCTGCAGATTTAAACCTGAACCGTATCCTCAACGCGAAGAAAGTCGCCGGCGACGGCACTGACCATATGAACGAAGGGTACCTCCGCGGCCGCGAGCGCCCCCGTGGAAAACAAGTGTACCGGGTTCAGTACCTCCCGGCAGCCGGGTCGAGGTACTTCCTCGATTACCGGGGGCGTAAGATCAGGATAATGACGGAAGAGGTTGGAGGGGGCTTAATGATGCACGGCTTCCCACGGAGGACTGTCTGGCTGCGCTCGTATGGACGAGATCCCGCCGTCCTAAAAGAGCTGCTAGAGGAAGTTCTGCAGAAAAGCAATGCTCGCGACCAGGGGAAGACCATCGTTTTTCATGCAAATATGAGTCCCCATGGTAGGCCGCCGAGCTGGCAGAGGGCGCTCTCTAGGCCGAATAGGTCCATGGAGACTGTGGTGTTGGAAAGGGAGCAGAAGGAGTTGATTATAAGGGATATTGAGGAGTACATATTACCGGTCACGGCGAAGTGGTATGCTAACCGGGGGTTGCCGTACCGGAGGGGGTATTTGCTTTATGGCCCGCCAGGTATATTCCCGCAGTGATTCAATTATTTGAGATTGATTCCTCGTGCTAACCTGCACTTGCAGGAACCGGAAAAACAAGTCTAAGCATGGCCCTTGCTGGCCTCTTCAACCTCGAAGTCTACGCCCTCTCCCTCTCGGCTGGGAGTCTCACAGACGATACATTAGCAATGCTCTTCGCCGGGTTGCCAAACAGATGCATAGTCCTCCTCGAAGACATCGACGCTTCAAGCGTGAAACGCACCCCAGACACCCCCACCGACCTCTCCTCCTCCCCCTCACCCCTAGCCCACCCCCTCTTACCATCTCCCCGCTCCGTCACAAAAGCCAACGTCTCCTTCAGCGGCCTCCTAAACGCCATCGACGGCGCCGCGTCGCGCGAAGGGCGCATCTTGATAATGACCACGAACCACCGCGAGCGACTAGACCCCGCACTTATACGCCCTGGCCGCGTGGATTTGCAGATCTCCTTCAAGTGTGCTTCTCGTGACGACATCGAGTCGCTGTTCTTAAATCTTTATACTGTGGATACCGGCGATCGGGAGGCGCTTAGGATACCGGAGGGGTTTCCGCCCGTGGACAAGATTGTGGATCTGGCGAGGGAGTTTAGTCGGGTATTGCCGGAGGGCGTGTTCACACCGGCGGAGATCCAGGGGTTGTTGTTGATGCATAAGAAGGATCCAGTGGCAGCGGTTGGGGCCGCCGGGGAGTGGGCGAGGGAGAAACGGGCTGAGGAGGGGGCGGAGGAGGGTGGGGAGGTGGAAGTAAACGGGGTTGCACCTAGCAAGAACAAAGGAGTAATTGAGGGAGGAGGATTGGAGGAATCTGGTTTGCCAAATGGCGTTGAGGATAACCCTTAGTCATCACACATCACTCGGATAGGGCAAAAGTGGGGGAATTTCTAACCTTCGGGGGAGAAAAGGACTGGAAAGATATGAGTCTATTAGAATGTGGATTTCCTATTGCCCGGGTTTTACAGTTATATCGTCTATCGCATAATCAGCCCCTGCCCGGGGTGCTGCATACAGCTATCGTAGGTAGGAACGCGCCCGTTGTGGACTATGTACGTAAGAATTCCTTCAACTAGGTATTTTCCTTAGATAATGTGCTGTTTCTTCTCCCTTTTCGGAGATCATTGCTTTTCCTCCGGGTAATCAATAAATCACCCGTCCCCACACACCGTATATATACCTCCGTTCTCTAACTCGAGAGAAACCTACAGTATTATATGATACCTTACAATGCAGCACCAAGGCAGTGATGCCCGGGAATTCGTTTGGACTTCTGGATAGGCGCCCAAACACTTTGCTCGAGAATATCCCTCGTCAGGGTATCCTGGGATCCTACGGTATTATACTATTCTCAAACGTCGGATGTGGCGGCCTGGGGGGGGAGATTGTATTCGGTATTAGTCATTATACTATGAATAATCGGACTATGTGCTATGTAGTCCGAGATTTCCTCCTCTGGAAAAGGGGCGAAAAAACACTAAAAATCTGCCCTCCCCCCCGAGACAAACAAAAAAGGAAAAAAAAAACCTAGACCTTACTAAGAGAGGAAACTCAAACGTCCTAGCACAAGGTCCCGTATTATGCGCCGTTTGTACAAGTAATGCCAGGAGGCCCTGTGAGATATACCGCACCGTAGTTCGCGGCCTTTGGCTTTGTTGAAAATCTGGGGAGTATGTAGAGCATGTGCAGTACAAGTTTTTAGGAAGGCAAGCGGAATAAAGTAGGAGCACAATTGAGACTTGCTCTTTTTTTTATAAACCCCCCGGTATAAATACGGCTGCGGTAGTCGTAATGTGAACTGGCGTAGACTACAAGTACATAAATTAGAAGGAAGCAAACTTCCATCGCCCAACAAGTAGGTGAAGAGTAGCAGCTGGAGCCTGAAGGCTTTGGGTGTGATATACGATACTTTTAGAAATTTTCGTCCTTATAGCTACTAGAGAATCTCGGGCGATGTGGGGGGTAATCATTTATATTTTTGACGCGGTAAGGTGGATATGATTGTTTACGGCGCTAGCAGCGGCACAGCGCTGATGCCGGTACTATCCCTTCGACGGGTGACACTAGTTAAACTTGTAGCCTGGCCCGTGCACCTTCCCTCTCTCAGTGATGAGAGATTATTTGCGAGAAGTTTTCATGAAGTGGCTGCAGTGTTCGCAACCGGCCAAACCAGACTGGGAGGACCACTAGGCCAGACCGGATGTGAGGCTGTGGACTAGGTAGTCTGGCCAGGGGAAATGGCCGGACTGGACGGACTGGCCTGCCCTGAAAATAGCCTACCAGAATTTGTAGGCGGTTGATAATAGGATTTTGTAGAAGCACCGGCATCGCATCTTATAGATTTCAAAACGGTCATTAGCTTGTAGGTTATTAGCGCTTATTATTTTTTTTCTTTCTCTCAATGCTACAGCATCGTTCAAGCTATCTGATCGGTAATTTTTCCTTTTTTCTTCTCTTCCTTTTAGTTTCTTCTTTTTATCTCACTTTGCTATATGAACTTATACCCATTTACCTCCCCTACGGCGTGCCATAGTTGTGTTAAGAATTTTCAACTAACAGTCACGGTATCCATAGACGAACTGTAGGTGGACTATAGTCAGTCCAAACTGCTACTCCTATCCCTTCGTTTGATTTCGCGACTCACCCCAGAAGTGTGGCAACGATACTTAAGTGGGCGCGATGCTACATTGAGTATCGTTAGCTATGCAATTGACTTTTCTCCCCTAAACCTCTGGCACCCTCTCTGGTTTATAATGGAGGACACTAGCCCATTTGAGTGATCATGAGTAAATATACACAGAGCATGTTGATTTCCT
>Ga0307507_10012004_pt1 | contig 10803 bp, 2 predicted proteins | sample 7_EM_MG_FD_207223 | JGI IMG/M metagenome (GOLD analysis project Ga0307507, IMG submission 207223) | Populus trichocarpa ectomycorrhiza microbial communities from riparian zone in the Pacific Northwest, United States - 7_EM | ecosystem: Host-associated > Plants > Roots > Unclassified | place... | reverse complement strand
AGCCGGCGTCCCTAAGCAAGCGTATATCATTGCTATTCCAACTATGCTCCGCGGGCTTGCTCTTAAGTTTCCTAAGTACCCCCAGTACTTTGCATATACAAGACCTCCTGAACATCCACAACCGTAGCAGCTTCAGTAATTTCAGCAGCCAAAGCCCCCAGAAACGACACGAATATGATTAAGCCATAGGTTACCAAGTGGGTAAAGAAAACAGGACATAAGGAGGGTAATATAAGCAACTGTTAATTGGGGCACGGGTACAACCAACCGAATTTGCAAAGGAATAGGAATAGGGACTACGGACTCATTTACTAGTGCCCTTTTTGTTTTTCTTATTCCCTAGTTGTTGCCAGTGTCGGAATAAGGTTCTGTGATACAGTGGACACCATTGCTTGTAACTAATTGGGTTGACCACGTGAGCTAAGCGAGCTCAGGAGATCCATCAAATTCCACCTATAGAAGTAGAAAGAGAGGAAGAGAAGAAATCAATTGAAACCAAACCCCCCCGCCCCCACCGTGATTCTAACAATAATATTAGTAGCTAAATATTTTATTAAGCACGTCTTTAAACTATATAGACTTCCTAACTTAATAATATCTAACTATAAAAGCCAGTTTATTTTAGATTTCTGGCAAGCCTTATATAAATAATTAAGTATTTAAATATAACTCTTAACTACATTCCATTTAAAGACAGATAGTTAAACTAAAATTGCAAATATAATTATAGAAGAATACCTATAAATATACTGCTCCTACCTATAAGACAATAAGAAAAATAGCTGCCTTTAGCTAAGTTTCCCGCGAATAATATAATAAATATATTAATAGGCGTAACGCTGTTTTACGCAACCTATAAATAGAACCCTTAACTTAGATTTAAACTATAACCTAAAATTAATATAATAGGACCCATAATTAAACGGATTTAGTTAATTAACGTATATAACTTCGCTAATTATTATTATTATTATTCATTGCTTAACGTCCAATTCGGATCCCTGTTAGGCCCACGCGGACTACTCCTTATATACATATAGGGAGAAAACTCTATTTGAGAAAACCCCATAATCCGTCTCCCCGCCTTATAGGGCTCGCTTATAAGTCGCCTATAAGTTACCAGTGGTGCTTTACTACCTTACTTTTTGACCTCCTTAGGTACTACTGCTGCCGTAATAAACCTACGGACGCGCTAGTATTACACACTATACTCTACTCCTGTAGAGTTATTAGGGGGCGCCTATTACTCACCCCTTTGCCTTCTATTGCTATTTCCTTTGCAACCCGGAACTGGTCTAGCATATTTTGGCTAATAAGCTACCGGGTAGCCGCCTTAAGGCCTTTCTATATTAAGAGTAGTGTATTATAGTTTTCTGTGCTAGCTGCTGAGAGCATTGCTTCTCAGCCAGTGCGTAAGGGGCATAATAGTATTACGTATTTTGGTGTCTGTCTTGGCCAGCCATATTTACACCTTAGGCTACCTACTAGGACACCCACCTAGTAAAGCTAATCTTTTAGTCCTATTATTCCTGTCCTTAAGAGTGTTGCTATTGTATTTTCTGCCTTTGTTAGGCCCTCTTAGAGCCCTTAGGTATTTACCCCCTATAGTATTACCTATGCTATGGCTTGGGTTCCCCTTACCTAAGTCTGCCTCTGTACCTTTAACTCCTATTTATCTCTCTAGCGTCGGTTTAACTAGTATTATATTGCGGTAGATGGTTTTCTAGTACTCTTTTATGCTCTACTTTGGCTCCTTTCTCTCCCTTACTATTGTCTTTGCTGGCCTCTTGCGCGTCTCCCTTCCTCCTCTATATAGGCCTAGGCCCTAGCGCCGTACCATTCTTCTTCTGCTTTCTCTACCTGTTTTCCTAATATATCTTCCCTACTTTGGGGTTGTTGGTTCCTTCTCTTATAGAGCACCCTAGGGTCCCTCCATAGTTTGTTTAGGCGTGTCTTAATATACTTTATAACGTTAGAGTTGCGTTCCTTTTACACCCTTTGCATTGCATTGGCTTCAATATATAGTTATAGGGGGGGAATATTAGCTTCCTTCTTAAGCAGTACTGTGGCCGTTCGCTTATACCCGCCTGTTATACTCCTAAGGCAGGCTGTTTAGACCTTTTAGAGTGGTTTAAGGAGTGATTTAGGGGGGCCTTTCTTGATTTCTTCAGTGGCCCAAATACTAGATCTATACGTCATGGTTAGCCGGACAACTGCTGTATATAGTAGGCGTGACCTCTGGAAGTATGGACCCTATATAGAATTAACGATCCTGGACATGGCGATATACTATGCTTGGCCCTTATGGGCCGCTTACACCGTATATGCGCTCCACCGGAGCTTGCTGTCTACCTACACTCCTAATACCCTTAGGCCTTGAACCGGTTGACCCCCAAAGCCTTGGATATGGATTGTATGCTAAAGATCTGCAGATTGGTTACGTTTTCTTATAAAATGGATTAGCTGGTATTTCTCTAGTGAGAATTGGACTCCATGTCGTCTTGCCCATTCTATATAGGTGTTATGGGCTTTCTCTAGTGTCCTGCAGTTCTCTGCAGCTGTTGGCCCATATGTAATTAGGAAACTTCGCTAATTAAATAAAGTAGTTAACGGAATTATTATAAAGTAAATTAACGTACGCTTAAATAGTATAGAAATAGCATATAAATAAAGGACAAGCTCCTATATAGGACTTTAAGGAAGGTAATATAGTTTACCTAAATGTATAAAACCTACGGACTTAATGGCCCTTAAAGAAACTTAATTAGAAGTTTATAGGCCTATACTAAATTAAAAAGAAACTAAGCTTATTATAACCTTTAAAAGATAATCCTATAACTTATAAAGTGCCGCTACTACCTTCTATAATTATTAACAACGGTAACAATTTTTACTTTATTAACTTAATTAATAATATACAATAGAAAATATAATCTAAATAATTTAAACTTCTTATTAAGTAGAAAGGATATAAAACACAAACCTAGGAAACCTATAATTAGATTAAGGCCAACGTGCCTTTCTTAGTAAAAGAATTTTATAAGGACTATTCTTTATAGCCTACTTTAGCTAGATAGATATAATATAAAGGTAAACAACTACTACCTAATATAAAAACATAAAATATAATAGTAGGAAACTTAAAATTAAAAAGAACTTAAAATATATTATAATGCTTATAACGCAATAAGTTATAAATTCTTAATTAAATTAAATTGTTTTAGACCTTTGGCTAAAGGGGGGGTACTATAATAAGACTAGCCCAGTTATAGTAGGAATGTCTTAGTAAAATATTTAATAGATAACTATCTAAAACTATTTATAACTATTTATAACTATCTATAATTATCTATAATTATCCGCTGTAATCTACTATTTTTTACTAGCGCTATAACACTAAAGTATATTAAAGACCGTTAAAGACTGTATATATATTATAAGAGGCCAGTTTAACCAAAATATATAGTTATCTAATTAATAGTGTAGAATAAGAGTTATAGGTAAGTAGAAGGTAAGTTAAAGGTAGAATAAGCTTTATATATTAAAGGACAAATGCTTTTTAACTTCTTCTTTAGAGGAGAACTAACTCCCTATATAATCCTTTTAAGACACTAGTAAAACCCTTTACCCCTTATCTATCTAACTATGTCTTCTCTAGGACATTAGTAGGATATTAGTAAAACCTTTATCTGTCTTATCTAATATATGCCTTTTAGGAGCGCCTATTATAATTGCCTTCCCTTTAAGGGTTTTAGTCCTCTAAGATTTTACCTCTTAATAAACTCTTATGGAGTTCCAACTAAAACTACTAGGGAAGTTCTTTAGTGGAAAGGTACTCTATAATGCGGCTTATTACCAGTTCTTTACTAGTATAGAACCTTACTTTATCTTCTATTCCTCCGCTCTTCTTTTACTATAGCTCTTTATAGTGCCTTTATAATAAAACTTTAATAATAATAATAAAAATTAGATGGGATTCACCTTCCTTATTATAAGAATTTGTTATAAGCTAATCCAGAGGTTGTCCTATACAACACGTTAACTAGCTACTATCCCCATTTACCTAAAATAGGTCCTAATAATAATGTCTTAATGTTAATTTCTTCTAGTTTATAAGCTATTGTCTCTTACGCGTCTTTCTATTAACAACACTATTTGTTTTGCCTTTTAGCAGACTGTTTTTTATTATATCTTAGCTTTTAGCTTCCATATCTCCAGCTATTCTTTCTACTACTGCTCTATTCTCTTTTTATAACATATTTATAGGTAATAGGATCCCCATTTCATCTCTTTAATAATACTAACTTCCTATAGTATTCTCTTGTAATAGCTTATAATTGTGCTGCGCGTCCCTAGACTGGCGGCGGCGTTATTCCTGCTCCATTGGCACCATAGACCACTTCTATTACTCCTACAGTGGTTTCTCTAAAGTACTGCCGTTGTTATATTTACGCGCTTATATTAGACCCTTCCTATACCTATAAGATGCCGCGCTCTAGCAAGAACAGATTTAAGTGTTCCTACTATTACAGCTAGAAGAAAACCTATATTCTAGTATTTCTTATTCTATCCTATTCTGGATTTTACTAACTATATTAGATCCTCACTATTTATATACATAAGGCTCGCCGGCTCTAACGCGCTATTAGGGATTTCTATCTATATTAGAATAGTAAAAGATAGGGACGGAAGGTGTCTTCTATTGCTCGCAGCCTTTTTAATTTAATAAGGGTTTCTACTACTGTAAAAAAGCAGTAATCTCAGACACATAGTGTCTAGGAGCGTATATATAAGCAGCTTATTCTTATAAATAATAACATTTGCACTCTTACACAGGCCTTTCTAGCTAGGTAAGTCTCCCTAATAACATGTTTAGGAACTATACTAACTCTTTAGTTATTAACTTTCTAATTCTAGCCTAGATGCTAATTTAGAACCTAGGGATAATACTAAGGATAGTGATAAAGATAAACGTTCTCTCCGCCAGTCCTGGCTGTAGTAGTCTATCTAGTTTCTACTACTCTAAGAAAAATATTAGTAAGAATGCTAATGCTTCTAGGGATAGGAGTGCTAATAATACTACTAATAATAACGTTAAGATAAAGGAGGAGGCTCCTATTGCTACTTCTAGTGTTTAAGTTGTTATCCTATTCTTTCTTTCTTCTTATAGGATAGCTTTATATAGTGCGCCTCTGGTGCCTCTAGGATGCCCTAGTACTAGGAATTAACTTTATACTTTAGGGATGCCTCTATTTTTATTTTTAATGATAGTCTATATAAAAGCAGTATACTGCTATAATCTCCATATATAATAAACAGGTGGTGTTCTTATAGGTACTTCATAATTTCTTAAAATTTCTAAGTTTTTACTCTGTGTCTTTTTAGTCCTCTTTATATTATTAACTCTACTGCGTATCTCTAGTATTAGACCAGATACTCTCCTTTTATCCCTAGGGGACCCTTCTAAATCTTTAGGGCCCCTTTTTTTAGTATTACTGCTTATTCCTAAATAGCGTTTTTTTTAGATAGTATTCCTAGTGGTTCTTATATAGATCCCTATGGCTTTCTCTTATAGGATTTTAGGATCCTTATTATAATGGTAAAACATTCCCGTTTCTAATGCCTGTGCTTAACCTTATAGTTTTAATTTATAGGGTCTTCCCTATTATCTTGTCTATAATATATCTAGAACCATTACTAAATCCTAATTTATGGTCTTTAGGAAAGTTTTAATTGCTATATTGTATCCTAGCCAAAGGTGCTCCTTAGGTTCCCAACTATTATGCGCCTAGGAGTATCCTTCCCAATAAACCAAAATTTCGCGTTTCTTCTAACGCTATTTTTAGTCTAGAATATCTTCTATATTCCATTCTAGTTCCCTATTAATTTTACTAGGTAGGGTGTGACGGCTCAAACCATTGAACAAATGTCTTGACGAATACTTGAACAAATGCTTCCAAGATAAAGCGAACGAAGGCTGTATTACGAAGATATTAAGCTAAGGAGCAAGAGAAGGTGGTGAGGCCACGTCCATATACACATGCCAAGTCCTAAGCGAACCCCTGACTAGGTGACGCGCTCCAGCGCCGTCACATTACCCCCCCCCTTTGAAAAAGCCTGCCCTTAGGCTTTATTCTCCAGGTGCTGTCTACCTTGTATATAGGAAAAAGCAGATTAAATTTCACCCCTTTACAACTGACGAATTTCCTTATTTATACCTAATTCCGATTCTAATCTCTGCTGGCGGAGAGTCTCTATATTAATCTATTTTCTATATGGTTGTAACAAACAGTCTATAACCCAGTAGTCGTGTACACTATATCGCGTGCAACGTCCTTCCAATCTATATTGTTCTTGGTAAGCTAGTGACATCAATTAAGCGCGGGGCCCCATAGGGGGGCTAGTAGATCGTAGGGTAGATTGAGGGCTAGTAGATTATAGGGTAGATTAAGGACTAGTAAATCGTGGGGTAGATTAAGGACTAGAGATACTAACTGTATTAATCCTAATAGCACTGATATCTATAGGCTCCGATCCGCGTTAGTAGTTGCCGTTGCTAGAAGGTTGTACTGTAGAATAAGAAGATAATCGGCCAGCCAGTTGTTAAACGATTTGAATAAAATCGGAATATTTTTTCGGCAGATTAAGCTGTTGATTAAGCCTACTGTAGATAGTAGAGCTTAGCCCGTTTCTAAATACTAATATCTTATTAATGTCTAGCTAATCCTGCCTACTTGCCTCGTACAGAACGCGTTTGAATTTTGATATATAAGTTAGTACTAAATTATTGCCTTAATGTAGGGATAGTAGCCTATCTTCTGCCTCTTAAACCTTGTTCAGATTATTATATATCTATACCAACTAATTTAGAATCGTATTGTAATCCTATATATTTGACTTCTCTGCCTATTTAAGCTGGGGGAGAACCATTGCCTATACACTACTATTAAGATTTAAGTATACGTAGTAGAACTGCGTAACTGTATCGCTAATAGCCGCACTATTAACCCGTAGCTTTGCCTTAATCGATGGCAGCCAAGTGTTAAATTTATGAGAATATCCGTTGAACTTTTTGGGGTCTGGAAGGGAGGGTTTTGGTTAAGAGGGGGTAGTCGAATTAGAATGTAAAAATTAGATCTCCGCCTGTAGCTATCTAACTTGGGCCTATAAATCTGCGAGAGCCTGCATCGGATCCATTTCGATAAAAGAAAGTAATAATAAAAAGAGATGCGAGCCTAGGGTACCTAAGACCTGAACTTAAGAACCTAAGATATCGCAGCCTGTGTACGACTGGGGAGCTTAATATAATGTAATGGCTCGAACCATTGAACAAATGTCTTAATGAATACTTAAACAAATGCTTCCAAGATAAAGCGAACGAATGCTGTATTATGAAGATATTAAGCTAAGGAGTAAGAGAAGGTGGTGAGGCCACGTCTATATATATATGCCAAGTCCTAAGCGAACCCCTGACTAGGTGACGCGCTCCAGCGCCGTTATATAGGGGTGGTTTTATACTATCTCTTCTCTAATATAACTCTAATAAGGAAACATAAAATGTGGGATATATTAGATATAATTTTAGTAATTCTAATTTATAGGCTTAATTTCCTTTAGTTTTCCTGACTATTTTAAAGAGTCTAAGCTACCTATAGTCCAGCTTTTTCTTAATATATTTTGTCTAGATATTTTTTATAGATAGTAAGACTTTACCTCCTATTTAAATTCTTTAGATATATGTCCCTTGTTATAGTACCTTTTTTATATAGCCTAGGTGTCTAGTAAGTGCTTTTTAAGTTCTTCTCTACGAATTCTTATTTACTTAATTCTCTTAAACGCCACTAGTGCCTCTCTTTTAGGAATGATGTCCTTAATAGTCTAGGGGTTATTTGCTTTTACTCCAAATAGTGCTTTATAAGGGGTTATTTTTGTACTGCTATAGATGCTTGTATTATATATATGTTGCGCAAAAGCTAACCACAATAGCTAATTATCCTGTTAATAATTAATATAGTAGTGGAGGTAGTGTTCTAATAACGCATTTAGACGCTCTATTTGCCCATCTATTTATAGGTAAAAGGTAGTGCTTATTTTTTACCGTATTTTTAATAAAAGACAAAATAAAGACTAAAATGCGCTGTTAAATATGGTACCTCTGTTAGATATAATTCCCCTTAGTGTGCTAAATAAGAGCTACCGCTTCATTGGGAAAATATTCGCAGGATGAGATTTAAGTAGACTTTGATTTTCGCGTTTCGCGTAATTGACATGCAATTTGACCAACTCGATACGCAATTAACTAACTTAACACGCAATTAACTAACTTAACACGTAATTTAACCAACTTAATATGCAATTAACCAACTTAATATATAATTCGACTAACTTAACACGCAATTAACCAACTTAACACGCAATTCAACTAACTTAACACGCAATTAACTAACTTAACACGCAATTTAACTAACTTGATATGCAATTAACTAACTTAACACGCAATTTAACCAACTTAATATGCAATTAACTAACTTAACACGCAATTTAACTAACTTAATATGTAATTAACTAACTTAACAACTTTAAAAGCTAACTATATATTTCTTAACACGCAATTAACTTACTTAGCAACTTTAAAAGGTAACTATATATTTCTTGACATGCAATTAAGGTAAAGTTATATGCTATATATTTAACTGTTATATATTATCTAATATAATCTTATACAATCTTATATAGTTTTATTACTTAGAGGCTCTGCATAAGGCTCTACGCGAGGCTCTATATAAAGCTCTATACAAAGCTCTACACAAAGCTCTATACGAAGCTCTACACAAAGCTCTGTGTATAGAGGCTCTGCACGAAGCTCTGTGCATAGAGGCTCTGCATAACGCTCTGCACGAAGCTCTGCACGAAGCTCTGCACAAAGCTCTATACAAAGCTCTGCACGAAGCTCTGCACGAAGCTCTGCATAAAGCTCTGTACAAAGCTCTACACAAAGCTCTACACGAAGCTCTGCACGAAGCTCTGCACAAAGCTCTATATATAGAGGCTCTGCACGAGGCTCTGCACAAAGCTCTATGTATAAAGGCTCTGCACGAGGCTCTGCGCGAGGCTCTATATACAGAGGCTCTGCACGAAGCTCTACACGAAGCTCTGCGTATAGAGGCTCTGTATAAAGCTCTACACGAAGCTCTATGTACAGAGGCTCTGTATAAAGCTCTGCACGAAGCTCTGCACAAAGCTCTGCACGAAGCTCTGTACAAAGCTCTGCACAAAGCTCTATGTACAGAGGCTCTGCATAAGGCTCTGCGCGAGGCTCTATATATAGAGGCTCTGCACGAAGCTTTATATAAAGCTCTGCACGAAGCTCTATATGAGGCTCTGCGCGAAGCTCTGCATATAGAGGCTCTACATAAAGCTCTACACGAAGCTCTATACGAAGCTCTATATATAGAGGCTCTGCACAAGGCTCTGCGCGAAGCTCTGCGTACGGAGGCTCTATATAAAGCTCTATATTAGGTCCCCGCTATATTCCCAATAGCGTCTATATGTGTCTTTACCTATATAGCCGCCTTATTTTTTACCCTTCTTTCCTTTTTTACATCCTCCCTATCTAGGGAGGCACTAGAACGGCAGCTAGTAAAGGACCGTTGCTAGAACTAGATAACTATTGCTAGAACTAGATAACTGTTACCAGAACCAGATAACCGTCGCCAGAGCTAGATAACTGTCGCTAGAGCCAGACAACTATTGCTAAAACTAGATAACCGTTGCTAGAGCTAGATAACCGTTGCCAGAACCAGACAACCGTCTCTAGAGTTAGACAACTGTTGCTAGAACTAGACGACTATCGCCAGAGCTAGACAACCGTCGCTAGAACTAGACGACTGTTACCAGAGCTAGACGACTGTCTTTAAAGTTAGACGACCGTCGCCAAAACTAAATAACCGTCGCTAGAGCTAGATAACCGTCGCTAGAACTAAATAACCGTCGCTAGAACTAGATAACCGTCGCTAAAACTAGACAACCGTCACTAGAACTAGATGACCGTTACTAGAACTAGATAACCGTCGCCAAAACTAGACAACTATCGCTAGAGCTAGACGACAATGACTAGCCAGCGAGCACTATAAACGATTTGATCGATTAATCAAATCAAGGTAGCACAGACAGGTAGGTATAAATAGGGAGATGCTGACGGGTAGGTAGATACAGATAGGTAAGCAGATGCAGATAGGTAGGCAGATATAGACAGGTAAGCAGATACAGATAGGCAAGCAGATGCAGATAGGTAGGCAGATGCTAACGGGTAGGTAGATATAGATAGGTAGGCAGATGCAAATAGGTAGGCGATATAGATAGGTAGGCAATGCAGATAGGTAGGCAATGCAAATAGGTAAGTAGATACAGACAGGTAAGCAAATGCAGATAGGTAGGCAGATGCTAACGGGTAGGTAGATATAGACAGGTAGGCAGATACAAATAGGTAGGCGATATAGACAGGTAGGCAATACAGACAGGTAGGCAATATAGACAGGTAGGCAATGTAGACAGGTAAGTAGATACAAATAGGCAAGCAAATATAGACAGGTAGGTAGATGCTAATGGGTAGGTAGATATAGACAGGTAGGCAGATGTAAATAGGTAGGCGATGCAGATAGGTAGGCGATGTAGGTAGGTAGGTAAGTCAATAGGTAGATAGGTAGAAGAGAACTATCACTATATTATATTAAATTATCTAAAATAATATTATTTATTTTACTAGCCTTATAAATAGCTTTAAAGTAGCTTTTATTTATTTAA
>Ga0307507_10012002_pt1 | contig 10805 bp, 12 predicted proteins | sample 7_EM_MG_FD_207223 | JGI IMG/M metagenome (GOLD analysis project Ga0307507, IMG submission 207223) | Populus trichocarpa ectomycorrhiza microbial communities from riparian zone in the Pacific Northwest, United States - 7_EM | ecosystem: Host-associated > Plants > Roots > Unclassified | place... | reverse complement strand
TCGGACCCCAATTATGGGGCCTCAAACCCGAACACTCCATTCGCATCCGAGAGGAAGCGAAGGAGGCGCTCGAGTATCTATTGCAACTTGATTCGTTGGATGTGTGGTTACCGCTATTGGAAGAGGGAGGTACGGCGGTGCCGATAATGTTGACCAACGTGTTGAGGTCGGCTGAGTATAGGAGGGTGGTGTGGGTTCCGTTGGAGATGAGGCAGAGGAGGTTGAGACGAAGAGGGGGTGGGAGAAGATGGGTGTTGGGAACCCGTTTGGGAGGCAGGGTGGCTGGGTTCGAGGGGGTTGGTGACGTTGCTGAGTGGAGGGATGCAAAGATGCGTTTACCGGGTATTTTGGGGGTTTTCTCTGTCTGATAATATCGTGTATAGACACAAGAAGCGACGTTGTCGTCGCTCGCAGCGCTGGAGAATGATAATCCAATCATCGCTTCTGCGCTTTGCAAGTCTCCAAATGATAAAGATCGTACGTCCTTCCCCCCTCTAATATAATACCCGCCTAACAAGAAAACAAAACGAGAACCACCCCTCTCCAGCATAATCGGTCTAACACGGTCACGCTACGTCGGCGTCCAACTCGCCGCTTGTCTATGGTCCGTCCCTTCTCCCTTTTCCATCCCCCATCATATATTAACCTCTCCCTCACAGCGCAACACACATATCCCGTGCCCAACACCCCGCACTCCCACCAGACGACAGCACGATCCGCATAATCCTCTCCACCCTCATCCGTTTCATATCCCCCCAATTCTCGTATGGCGTGATGGTGGGTGGGGTCTTGGCTCACGAATTCTTGTGGTTCATCCAAGGATAGTCATTGAACGAGCCGTGAATGTAGGCGCTACGCACTGAGGTCTCTTGATCGGGGGTTATGAGGTCATTTGTGATGCTGAGGGTATTCCAACTCATTCATTCAAGTCAGAATAAGAGGGCTCCCGCTTTCACATTAAAACGGTACGGAAGGAAAGAGCGGTCGTCCTCAGGATAAAGCCCCCATTCAACCTCGTCAACTGTACATATCTTGCGGATCCGGGATGTGGATGCGGAAATGGAGACGTCTACGTGTTCGTAGAGCCCTGATCAGCAAGAAAATCCATGATAGTGATGGTTGACAACGTTGAACGTTGAAACGTTGATGGAAGAGTTGGGGTGAGGTTTCAAATTTCAAGAGTCATATCTCAGATCTGACAGACACTGCAGACAGATAGATAGATATATTCCGGAGCGGTCCCCAATGAGGAACAACAAAGGAACAACCGGTTCCCGACACACAAGCGTCTAAAGATGTGACATCGTTTGTTTAGAGGTCGCCGTGTCACGTGGGTTGACTTTCAACGTTTAACGTTCAACCATCGTTCCATTTCACATAAACGCCCAAGCCACAACCTGAACTGACTGAGCAAAACTATAAGTGCTCAATCATCCTACCAATCTCTCAGAGAGTCCTCAAGGCTCGTTGCAATCATGGCACAAATGCCCATGATATCAATTCCAAAGAAGACTACCGAGGAAGTCGACTGGACCACGCCCATTCGCGATATCATCGCCCATTCCTACGGAGAGAGTCCAGACAACTATGCAGCTGAATGTGCAGCCCTCCAACGCTGTCGCCAGGACGCCGTCCGTGGTACACGGAGCGACATGACCGGTACGATACGATCTTTTACACCTCAACTCGCTCATCATTCAATCATTCAATTAAATTAACGACCCTCAACAGCCTGCGACCTCTTCTACAAATATTTTGGCCAACTCGAGCTCCTCGAACCCCGCTTCTCTGGAATCCGCGTAAATTTCCCCTGGCACGACGCGTTCACCTCAAAACTCATAACCCAAACATCCATATCCTACGAAAAAGCGTCCATCCTCTTCCAAATCGCTGTCACCCACTCTGCCATCGCCACCTCTCAGAGAAGGAGTGACTTCGAGGGGTTGAAGCGCGCGTTTTACTACTTCAGGACGTGTGCTGGGATGCTGAGTTATATCAAAGAAAACTTTTTGCATGCGCCGAGTACGGATTTGAGCAGGGAGGTGGTCAAGTTTTTGATTGGACTTGTACTCGCCCAGGCGACCGAGGTGTTCTTTGAGACGATAGATGCAAATGGGAGTGTGTTGGCGCCCAAGATCGCAACCCAGGCTGCGGGGATGTATACGTCGCTCAATGAGCAAGTCGAGGAGTTCATGGGGAAAGGCATATTCGATAGGAACTGGGTTACTCTCATCCAAGCAAGCTCTCTCCCCCTCTCATCCTCATAACTTACTAACTGGATGCTCAGATCAAATCAAAATACTACTCCTCCCTAGCCCAATACCATTGGGGCCTAAGCGACAACGAATGCTGCAAACACGGAGACGCCCTCGCCCGATTTAGACTCTCCGAATCCCTCGCAAAAGAAGCCCACAAATCCTCCACCTCTTTCTCCACCTCCTTCGTGTCCAACCTCTCTCCAAACCTTCCCCCCGACTCTGGGTCATCCATGCTCGAAAAAGCCAAAGCCCACCTCGTCATGTGTACTGACCGAAAGAACGAAGCCCACCGCGAGAATGATATGATTTATAACGTTGTCGTACCCGTCCCGGAGGCGTTGGCGGCGATTGATAAGTTAGTGGTGGCTATGCCGATAAGTATGCATGACGTCTATGGTTCTCCTAAGGTGCAAAAGGCGATTGGGCAAGGCATTTTTATCAGGCTTGTTCCGTTAAGCTTGCATGAGAGCGCGAGTGTGTATTCCGAGGAGAAGGCCAAGTGCGTCCGTGCGGAAGTGGAGAATGCGGAGAGTGCAGGGGTAGCGAGGAGTGCGCTTGATGGGCTTGGGGTCACAGAGGGATTGGTGAGCTATAAAGCTATGGCTGATGGGAGTTTGGGCGGCGAGGAAGAGGTCACTGTGGATGTAAGCTCACTGCAGCAGCCTCCCGCTCCATACAGCGTCTCCTCACCAGCACCTGGCCCTTCACCATACACACAATACCCGACTCATAAGCCTACCCCCCCACCGTCAACTTCTTCCCCGCCCAGATCGAGTTTCTTCCCTCCCCTTCCGCCATCGTTTTCTAGCATGTCTCAGTCGGGGCAGGACCCATATGCGAATTTGGGGGAGTTGCTTGGGAAGGGGAGTTATACACCAATTCGTCAGCCCGCAGGGCAGAGTGTACCACCACAACCACCGTCGGGGCAGGATGAACTACCGCTACCATTGGGGCAGAGTGTGTTGCCACCACGACTGCCCACCATGGCCAACCTTGATCGCCGACAACCACCGCCTCATCCCACATTCCCTGCAGCTGTTTTGCCTGTCCTGTCACCCCCTTCGCCTCCTCAACAACCACAGCAACAGCGGCAAGAATACGTACAACGACCCCAAATACCAAACCAATTCAATCAATTTGTTGGTCATGAATCATTGGGGCTCCGGAATCGCCGAAATTCTGAGTGGTCACAGGCCACAGGGGTCAGTGATGAAACCCATCTCAGTCTGAAGAAGAGCAAAAATAGGTTCCTTTTCCATTAGATATCATGCTGTTTGTAGGGCCAGGATTCTTGTATGTTCAGAACAACAGAATAGACTACCGGGAAGCTACCTAACCCTAATGTATGGTTGTACATTTGGCCAAGAAGCTTTTGTTTAGAAGTGGCAACCAAAAGAACAACACCTTCCCATCTGGTCCATTTTCCAGAATATTTCTGAATATCGCTGATCCTTGCATGGCTGACCACTATTTCAGCTGGATTCACAGCCAATGTTCTGATATTGCCAGCTGTCAATATATAAGGTCAGTACTATGCTCCGATGTATTCAAATGTCTGAAATTTGCATGGAAATTCACTCTTTCAGCTGGATTCACAGCCAAAGTTCTGATATGGCCAGCCATGAATAGGTGAAGTCAGTATGACTCTGTGACAATTTCAAATGTTTCTAATATGTGTGGAAAGTCATTATTTTGGCTGGATTTATGGCCCATGTTCCAGCATGGTTAGGCATGAATATGTAGGGTCAGTACTATGCTCCAATGCAACCAAATTCCTGAAATATGTGTGGAAATTCATTATTTTGGCTGTATTTCTGGCTGACATCCTCCCATGGCCAGGCATAAATAGATAAGGTAGGTACTGTGCTCCGATGCATTCAAGTTTCCAAAATATGTGTGGAAATTCATTATTTAAGCTGGATTCACAGCGAACATTCCACCATGGACAGGTGTGAATATGTAAGGTCAGTATTGTTCTCCAATGCATTCAAGTTTCTAAAATATGTGTGGAAATTCATCATTTTGGCTGGATTCATGGCCAACATTCTAACATGGCATGAATATGTACATAAGGTCAGTATTGTGCTCTGATGCATTCAAGTTTCTAATATTTTCATGAAAATTCATTATTTTGGCTGGATTCATGGCTGACATTCTGCCATGGCCAGGTGTGAATATGTAAGGTCAGTACTGTGCTCCAACACATTCAAGTTTCCAAATTATGTGTGGAACTTTATTATCTCGGCTGGGTTCACAGCTGACCTTCTGATATGGCCAGGCATGAATATGGAAGGTCAGTACTGTGCTCCAATGCATTCATGTTTCTGAAATATGCATGGAAATTCATTATTTTGGCTGGATTCATGGCTGACATTCCAACATGACCAGATCTGAATATGTAAGGTTAGTACTGCAACCTGTAACATATTCGTATATGAAGTGGCATAATCTTGGCCACCAGTAATATCTTTGTACCAGTTCTAAGGTGATGTCTATTCCAGGATGTCAGGTCATTGGTGATTCATGTATTTGTTGAACAATCAACTTTTGTATTTCATCATTATCAGGAATATAGCATTGGTCCTGATAGAATAGCTTTCCATTTTCTATTTTCCAGTTGGATAAGTTTGATTTGATCAGTGGAACTCCTTTCATAGAGAGATCTAGAACATTTGACATATTCTTTACTAGTTCATCTGAGGTTGCTCACAATGACCTCAAACACTAAGCCTAACCCATGACCTAACCTTCCACCATTGGGAGAAAACACAAAAACACAAAAACACAAAAACACATGTACATCGACACTGTAAAAAAATGAAAGGGATGGGTAGATGGTCAACATGGGCTGTCAAAGGAATGGGTACATCAAGAATGTGGGTGGATGTGTGATGGTTCCAGGGGATGTGAGTGAAGAGGGAATGTGCAAGTGAATCTGCGGCAGTATGGTATCTATGAAGAAAAAAGTTCCCACACTCCCCAAACAACACAGAAGCTCAGAAAGTTGCTGCAACACAGTAAACATGGATGAAAGGCATATCTGGGATGAACAGAGAGGTTGGTGGAAGGGTGTAGATGGTGATACTCAAGAAACTGAGTTGATTCCTATGTGGAAAGAGGATGGATGTGTCCCGAACAGAATGGATGTTGTCCTGACCCCCAGAAGTCACAGAAAAGAAAGAGTACCCAGAAATGGTGAGTCCTAAACCAAATGTGTGAGACAAAGACTACTCTCATCACCAGATGGAGAGGGCCAAGCTGACACAGAGATCACGTAGACACAGGTGAAATGGTGGTATGAACTGAGGATGTACAAACACAATGCAACATGTGTATCTACATGTGTGATGACCCTCGAACACCTATGTAAGACCCTGAACACCCAAAGGATGGAGTAGGCATCTGCCAGGATGCCCTACTCCACTGGGAGCCTCCCAGAACAGTTTCCATTGGAATCCATTGGAATTCCAAAGAAATGCATTGCATACAGCTGTTATTATAATATAAAAGTTAAACACACAAGCAAGGTTTGAACCCTAGCCTCAGCAGACCTCATGTGACATAACAAGAGTGTTCTTACCACTGAACCATAGAACCATTAAAAGTCATATAACCATTACTCATTCTCATGCACACCTTCCCAAATGAGCATTGGCAAACACCAACACTCGATTTGGTGCCAAACAAACCCTCAACCCTCCACCACCACCATCCTCCATGATGCCCCCACCCATTCCGCTGCCTCACCACCTTGCCTACAGCCACCACCACCACCTACAACTGTCATCGACCACCCACAACCAACCCTGCACACACACCAACAATGATGGCAACAACATGGCAATGCCACATCACCAGCCTAGCAGCTGAATGAGCAGGTGCTGTGTCAATGGTGCATGGCAAAGATGATGTGGCATGGCCACATTGTCTAGACAGTGAGGACACATGTTGTTGTCTCTATCTGCAGTGTGCAGGTGAGTACACAAACAGCCCTCCCCCAGTGCTTCTTTCACACCACATGCAGGGGCTACCTCACGAACAGTGACATGGCAACCATACAACAAGCAAGAACAACCACCAACAATGACAACAGTGTGACCATAACACAACACCTCCATCATACGGTGACACCACAACAACACAGATGATGATGACCCATGACCACAGACAACAACCAACCCACCACCAGAACCACCACCCACCAAACCCAAAAGACAACATGAGCATGACCACAACAAGACCATGCCCACAACAAAGTATGCCAACCACAAGCATGAGGCGTCAACCACAAGCACCACATGTCGATGGATAGCATGATGCATCAATGGATGGGCATGAACATGACACGTCAATGGACAAGCACAATGTGTAATGGATCATGACCACAACAAGACCATGCCCACACTGAAGCACACCAACCACAAGCACGACATGTCAACCATGAGCACCACACATTGATGGATAGCATGATGTGTTGATGGATGAGCATGAACATGACATGTAAATGGACAAGCACAACACATCAATGGATGAGCATGAACACAACACCTCAATGGACAAGCACAAGCACAATGTGCCAACCACATGCACAACACATCAACAACCAGGACAAGGACTGTGTGTCAATGAGAAGCACAATGACACATTGATGGACCACAACAACAACACGATGATGACATGGTGGGGTGCTGTCAATTTGTAACAACCCCTTCCCCCATCCTTGTTATCTGTATTACAAGTAATTTAGGTTATAGTAGTTGTCAGTCAAGTAAGGATGTTTTATATAACTCTTTAACATTCATTGATATTACACTCTAGTTGGAATTTGGAAAAGTTATACAGGCATTGAACTTGGAATCCAGCAAAATCCACTGGAATTTGACTTGGAATCTGGTGGAATGAACTTGGAACCTGTTGGAATTCCACTTGGAATCCAGAAGAATACACAATTCCTACCATTCCAGCAGATTCCAAATGGAATTCTGACACTCTACCAGATTCTGCTGGAATCCACTGGAACCCATGGAGGAGGGTAAAGTACTGGTAGAAGACAATGATTCACCTTCTGTTCTGGGATAAGCTTGAACCTTTTATTATGGTGTTTAAGCATAACAGACAGTTATGTAAGCTTAAGTTCAATCATCAGTTCTAGTTCATTCATTCTACAACCAGTTCTCTAATAGACACTGTTCTTCTGACACTCATTCATTATGCCCTTATAACAATACAGTAGGTTCCACAATACTCTATGTCTTAAGACTTGTTATAGAGTTCCAGTGATTGATGATAAGTCTTCCTTGAAGACTTATATGTTCAAGTGTTGAAAAGAGATTCTAAGTCCATAGACATTGTAGTTCAAGGGTGATCTTAAGTTCTGAGGTTCTGAGGATTGAACTAAGCTTGTATTGCCTAGGTTCAAGCTACCAAATTAGTGTTTAAAAGTCTGGTTCGATCTGGTTTTTGGACCCTCATCAGGTGCAACTGCAACCGCAACTGGTTGCAACCACAGCCCAATTTTTAGGCAACTGGACCGAACTGCAGACAACCAGTTCACTCCAGTTCAGTTGTAGTTTACCAACCAGTTTCGACTGGTTCTGACCTACAGTCCAGACTGGTCTTTCTACACTACAAGACAGTACTTGTATCTATTAATAATAGAAATATGGCATTGTGAATTGTTGGTGTGTCCTTGTCCTGTCCCCGTCCCATGTCATGGCATGTCAGCATCATCATGTGTCATGTCATGTCGGTCTGATGACAATGAACGACATCAGTCGTTCGATGTGTGCAAGGGGAGGGTGGGGGTGAGCCATGTGACCCATGTCATTGTGTGTTGTGTCAGTCCGATGACGATGGAGAATGACATTGGTCATTCAAGGTGTGCAAGGGGAGGAGGGTGGGGTGAGCCATGTGTGTCCTATGTCATTGCATGTCATGTCAGTCTGATGATGACAAAGAACAACATTGGTCATTCAACATGTGCAAGGGGAGGAGGGTGAGGGTGAGCCATGTGTGTGTCCCATGCAGGCTCCAGGGTGGAAATCAGTTGTTTGTTGAATGGATTCCATGTTGTTGTTAGCGACATTGAGAAGACTGGTGCACACAGAAAGGGGGAAGCATGCAATGCATGAACCAAACAGGTGCGTGAACCACACCTAAACAACACACACACACTTTAAAACCTTAACACACTATCACCCACTATACATGTGCAGTACTTTGAGTTTGGGGTTCTCAAGGTATTAGAAAATACCCAAATGTTTTATTTAGCAGAATTAACTTTTATTGACTTGTTCATGAATTTTTGTGTATAAAAATCGCAAGTGGTAGCCCTAAGGCTTGGATTTGGGTTTGTTAAATTGGGTGTGATTTATAGATTTTACTAGCTGTGCTAGAATGAATTTATGGCTTCATTTACCTTGTCTTTAGCTAACTTTCTGGCTTCTATGGCAAGTTTCCTTAATTTGTACAAAACAACAGACTTTTAGACTTCTGACTCTGTATAGCCCCCTTGAGCATTTACAAATATCAATACAATCTGACATGGTCCTTACAAGTTCACTGCCTTGTCAAGAATTCTTATCCTTTTAAAACCTTAAGTTTACTTAAAAACAAAGTATGTTGACATGTAAGCATGCTGGCTTCATTCACACAGTACTTTATCTTAAATCATGAAGAAAACTCCTTAAATTTGATTACAACTGTCCACCTCCTGAGTCTCTACTCAGAGTGCAACTAGCTGGGTCAATGTGGGACGATTTCTTGCATTTTGACCTAGTTGCACACTTCTTAAATACCTAAAATCCTTATCTATGTGTTTTATATGTGTTTATCTATGGCAAACGTTCAATAGCCGAATGTCCAAGGTATTTTACTAGGGTATTGTACATATTTTATAGTCTTTCTCAAAGCACACTACAGATTTTGTAGTGTGTTTGTATGAACACATCAGTATTGATGTGTATGCAGTGATAGCTGGTATAGCTATTTTTATCTTTTCTTGATCTCTTGTGTTTTTCTTCTGAATGGCCTCGGTTACTATTTTGATACATGATATCATAGTACTGATAGGCTTGCTGATGCAATGATCTGTGTTGCCATCAATCCTTTGGCCTATGGGTGTCTTGGTCAGTTTTCAATAGAAAACTTCTTATCTTATGGCTTGGAGCATGAGAATGCTCTTCAATCATTTTATCATATGAATTTCATATGGAACAAAGACATTCCATTGTGTGAGATGCAACCAGAATGGTATTCTTTCTAAATTTGTGTTTTCACGTGGTTGTGGCTGACCACGCATCACTTTTGATGCACATGTGGGAATTTCTGTACATGGCTTACATGCTCGTAAACTATGCACTTTTTATATTTCTAATTTATAGCACATTGTCTTTATTTTCTTTAGGTAAGAAAGCTAAAGGAATTTCCTAAGGCTTAGCTTCTCATGGCAATACAATATCAGAGGTGTCTTTAATTGTATGACAAGTCATGCATGTGATGAGTTCAACTAGTTGAGCTTGCTTGCATAATTGAGGTCACGTGACACAACCAGGTATCCACAGTGTGTCATCGTCTTCTCATAATCTCTTTCCACTTGTGACTATCTGACTTCTCGCATCTGGCTTTGTTACAGACTTTTTCTTAAGACATGGACAGACAGTTAGATACTTGCAGACACTTACACATTCCTAAGACATAGTCTAGACCATACTGGACAGACTCTAGATACGCAACCCACGACTCATTCCTATGTTTGACTCATTATTTAGATACATTTCTCCTGACTCATACTTACATAGATAGAGTCGTATGACTCCTTCGTCGTCATACGACTCCCTTAGACTCACTTAGACACAGTATGACTCATATGACTCTACACAAGTCATATAGACTCGTACTTCTGACTCGTTTCTGACTCGTAGTTTACCCAGGCCCTCAGTATATAAGGAGGGCAGTTTCGTTTGTATTCGGTAGCTTGAACCTAGGCAATACAAGCTTAGTTCACCCTCACGTCTCAGTTGGAACCCCTGTAAGCAAGTCCACCCTTGTACTCTAAGGTCTTTAAGGACTTAGAGCATCAGTATATCGTTTAGCCGTCACGAGTTAACAAAGACCTCGCTTAGTATCCAGGATCGCTCTCCAGGGAGGATCGCTGAACCCTGCATTTCATTAGTAACACGAACGACAGTCATTCTGGGAAAACCCTGAAGATAGCCGACAAACAGAGCTATACAGTGAACAGTAACAGTGCCAGGAAACCCCTGAAGATAGCTGACGGTATCGAGCTATAAGTCGTCATCAAGTCATCAGTTGTCAAGTTAACCAAGTCATGTTAGCCGAGTCATAGTAAACTTAAGCTTAACAAAGCCCGCTACGTGTAACACCGTAACAGGCTTGCATTGTGTGTATACACCTACACATCTTAGCTCAAATTAAATCATTTTAACCCTTGTAAAATATATGCCCATGTTTAATGTATAGTCCAACACCCTGTGCTGAGGTGTTTCTACTCTAGAACACCTTTTTAGTGTACTATTTCATGGTGGT
>Ga0307507_10012001_pt1 | contig 10805 bp, 8 predicted proteins | sample 7_EM_MG_FD_207223 | JGI IMG/M metagenome (GOLD analysis project Ga0307507, IMG submission 207223) | Populus trichocarpa ectomycorrhiza microbial communities from riparian zone in the Pacific Northwest, United States - 7_EM | ecosystem: Host-associated > Plants > Roots > Unclassified | place... | reverse complement strand
TGGACAGGGCTTGTCCATTGATCCTTATGATCATGTAATTTGTATTAAGTGCTACTACAGGGATTTATTGGTAAAAATGCTAAAATTCGCATTTTTAGGAGTGTATGGTTACACTCCGTATCAGCATTGTCATGTTCTCCAAGAATGTCACCACTTCTGGACTCAAGGCATGGTTCACGACCTCATCATTCCTCTTAGTGCCCGTGAAGTCCAAGGGAGTCCTCGGGTGAAAGCCCAACAATAGGTGGAAAGGAGCCGCACTTGTAGATGAATGGATCACACTGTTGTAAGCGAACTCCAAAAGATGGAGCCAAGTTGACCATTCAGCTTTCTTTCCAGATGTAAATGCTCACAACATCATGGTTAGTAGCTTGTTCACTACTTCTGTCTGCCCGTCATGCTGTGGATGGTGAGACGATGACAAACTCATACGTGTCTGTATGACTTTCGCGATTCCTTGCCAAAAGTCAGTTGTCCATCTTGGATCCCTGTCTGTGATGATGCTTTCGGGCAAGCCAAATTGGCAGATGATGTACTTAATGAACAGGTGAGCAAAACCTTCGGTATCTAAACCTGTTGTAGTTGGAATGAATGAAGCGTGTTTTGTGAGGTGGTCAACCACTATGAAGATAGCATTATAACCATCCGACCATGGTAGGTTAATGATGAAATCCATAGATATATATTGATAGGGTCAGGAGGGAATGGGGTTAGGAATCAGTAAGCCAAATTTATTAAAATTGGGAAACTTTGACTTCTGGCACACATCACAGGTCTTGCAAAACCTCTCGATGTCAACTTTCATATGCTTCCAATAGAATCGGGTGCTCAATGATTGCCATAAGCACTCAGGTCCTGCATGCACCGATTCCAAAGGATTATTGTGAGCTTCCCTCAGTACAAAATTCCTCTGACCCACTGGCACGCAAAGGCATGGCTGGTAATCTTCATTGCTGAAAAAGATCATCCCGTCTTTGTCCATGAAAAATCATTGCCCTGGTGTGAATTTGTCATGAGAATAATTCAGGTCTGACACTATGACTTTGAAGGATGGATTGGTCAAGTAACTTTCTCTCCATTCCATCTTAGCCTCCTCGCTCATGGACAAATGAACAGTAGGAGGTGGATTCATGGCTCCCCAGTATTTGGCTGACATTCTCAAAGTGTCTAGCTCATCATTGTCACTTTCTGGGGAGGTGATGACATCAGATAACGAAGGAGTTCTGGGACCATCTAACGGCTCAATGTTTCAGGTAACTTCTTCTAAATGCTTTTTGTTCCTAGAGTGCACATTGATCATAACCTCCTTAGGAGTATCCATACAGTCTTCAATCAACCAAGCTATGAAGGAGTACACTGCCATCCTTTCAGCTGGGTGTTCGACCTCTTGTCTGATGTCCAAACTCTCCTTTGCGCGAATAGCCAGATCGTTAACCTCAAAAGGAGAAGTCTGTGGAGGTGGGGCCCTTGGAAGTTGAGATGAGGGATCCACATTAGAATGGACCCTTCCCGCTCGATGTACAATCCCCAGTTTAGGTGTGTATGCTGAAAACACAGCCCCCCGAGCAGCCAGGCAACAATTCATGTTTTCGTAAGTCCTTGCCCATTGCAAGGCAGAATGATTGGTAACCAATAGTATGTCTTTGCCTTCAATGAATGGCTGGAACTTAACAAGTCCTTCTTTCACTGCTAAGGCTTCGCGTTCTGTCATGGAATACCATGTCTCCGCACTCTTGAACAATCTTGACCAATAAGCGATAACTCACTCCACATGAACAGTGGTGTCATCGAATTCCGGAGCCCAGTCGTCCTCGAAATTGGAATCCTTTTTACCCATTCCTATTGAGGCGACTAGTCAAGGGGGCTTCAGTCCAGCTTCATAGGCCCTCTTTAATCGATCGTAAGTGCATGAGCCCTTCAGGTCTCTCACTTAAATTGGCTGGACTTGCTGTAAAGCACATCCTAAGGCCTTGTCTGATGTGTCGGTGTACAGATGGTATGAAAGACCTTCCACTGGGTGGCCAAGAACAGGACTGGAGTTCAAGGCTGACTTAGCTGCTTGAAAGGTGTGCTCTTGCTCCACTCCCCAGGTCCATTTATGTCCTTTGCACAAGAGTTGGAATAGTGGGGCACAGATAGAGGCATAGTAAAGAATAAATGCAGAAAAATATACTACCATCCCCAGAGATGCTTGCAGTTGTGATAGTTTTCTTGGCTGTTCTAATTCCATAATTGCATTCACTTTCTCTGTGTGCATTGATAATCCCAGCCTTGACACTTTATGTCTGAGTAGTAAAATTGAACCATAGAATAAGTGACATTTCTTCAGTGAGAGAGTTAAACTGGCTTTTTCTATGGCTTCCAACACTTTGTCTAAATGCTCAATGTGTTCCTCATAAGATTTGGAATAGATGACTATATCATCAATATAAACTAGGCAAAATATCCACAGATATGGTGCCAAGATGCCTTGCATGACCCTCTGAAAGATTGAGGGGCTGTTACAGAGACCAAAAGGTAGTCTCTTGAATTGGAACAAACCACGATGTGTTCTAAAAGCTGTTTTTTCTATATCTTCTTCTGCTAGCTCAAGTTATGTAAATCCCAATAACACATCTAAAGAGGACAGGACCTGTGCCCCTGACAATGAAGCGAGAATTTCTGATTGCCACGGTATCAGGAATTCATCTGGAATTGTGACTGCATTCAATTTCCTGTAATCAATGCAAAATCTAGGCTTGCTGTTGCAGTAAGCGATCACTACCGGCATGCTCCACGGACTTTTAGAAGGTTCAATCACTCCTTGTTCGAACCACGTATCAATTTGTTCGTTGATGATTTTTCTCTTTTCCGGCAAAGAATTATACATGGGCAATGATATAGGCACTTGACCATCAACCATTTGAATATGCACTTTAGCAGGTAAGTTTCCCAGTCTTCCATCAAAACTGAATGCCTTGATTCGCTTTCTTATCATTGACCAGGCTCTTTCTTTTAGATAGTCAGGGAGACTTCCGACGTTGATTAAATCTTTGAGCTCTGAAGAAGGGTAAATGGTAGGGTCAGGCATGGCTGCAGTTTTAGGTCCATATTCTTCTGGTTCCACATCCTCTTCAGTTGAGCTTTTTGGATTCCCTTCATCCATCTGAACTGCTATGACTGTCTGTATTTTCTCAGCTGCATCTCGAAATCGCTCTAGTTCCTCAGGGGAGCTCGGACTATCAAAATATTCTCCAGGATCGCAAATGGATCCTATGATTTCACCTTTGCGAATATAACGTGGTTGGTCTGTACGGTTTGCAACTGGTACCCAAGGGTTAGCAGCTGAAATCAATACATTGGGGACAGCAAAGAAGGAATCATTTGCATTCGCTAGTAAGTTTTTCTGTATTAACCATTCATGATCTTCCCCTAGTTGACCTTCTACCCTGATGGGTTTACTTTCATGTGGTTTTAAACAATAATCTTCAGTGGCCCTCACAGTTTTTTCTTCTATTCCAAACTTAACCTTTTGACGATGTCACTTCCCTTTGTTACGCCTGTGAAGTTTGCGACGCACAAATTGGCCGACCATGTACATGCTCTGGCACAGTCGGGTGAAGTCTTTTGTACATTCTATGGGGACCACTCTGATTCAGTGTTCATGTTGCTGAAAAGATATGTATGTTCCTTCTTCCACATTCCTAGTCACACAGATTTCATACAACTGCTGAAAATCTTTGCCTAGAAGAATAGGCACTGTCATGTTTGGCACAACATATGCCTCTGCCTCTGTTACGACAACTTCTCCATCATCCATAACCATGTATACTGGTATGTGAATGAACCCTTTCAGCTTAGCATCCTTATCTGTCAATTGCCATAGTTGCATCTGCATACCCTGCTTCAGCTTTGGTTTGTCCACTAATGAATCATAAAATTCACTTGAAATCAAGGTTATATCTGCACAAGAGTCTAATCGCAAGTCCATTTCACCATTTTTCAAGGATCCCACATAACCTCTGGTGGACAGTACAGATACTCCAATCACAGACATTCCTTCAGGCCTAGAACGAACCTTAGGAATATGAACGAATTTTTCTTTCGAGGGAGGTGGATCCATACTGACTATAGGAGGGTCTTTTACCTCAGATGGTTTAGTTTTTTCTGACGGTGAGTACTCAGATGTTGGGGTTGCTGGTTCGTTAATCGAAGAGCTTGTTGAATTTTTCATTGGAAGTTCCTCAGGTCCAACAGATTCTGTCTTAGGGACTTCTTTTGTAGAGGAACAATTGGCTTCCTTGTGTGGTTCCATGTCGTCCTCATCTCCAACTTGATATAGCAAGTGAGTTCTAGATTTCTCTTTGGCTCTATACTCCTTCCAGTATTCATCCTCAACTTCCTCTGCAAACACTGTTTGTTTCCTCCAAGGGCTAGACATTTCATCGGACTTATGTTCTCTTGATTTAGGGAGCTCATCATGAGCTCAAAGAACCACCTTGTCAAAATCCTTCTCCATGTCTTGCAGTGTACTATGCTCTTTCGCTAATCTCTCTGCCACTAGGATCAAATATACATTGCTATAATAGTTCTCCAGATCCTCTTCCTCTCTCAGTTCAATGTGGTACACTGATTTCTCTTGCTTTGCTTGATAGACGTCCCAATCAGGACATTCCTTGTCCAAATGGTTGTTACTTCTGCATACCTTGCAAGGAGAAGGAGGCAGACAACCCATCTTCGTAGTAACATGATTGTTTTTACTACACGGATATCCCCCTTTTGGAGGAGGCTGTTGTCTTTTCAGTAATACCTGGAACGCCTCTCTTATCACCTCAGGAGCAGATGATATCTCCTGTTCGAATTCGTCTCTGCTTAACTGGCCTAAAAAGGCTTCGTGTATGACTTCCTCTTTCTCTCCATTAGCACTAACAAACTTAGCAGATCTGTCGTAAGGACGATTCTGATCTGTGTTAATTCCTAGTTGCTTAAGCACTGGTAATAGATTATCTGTGGTGAGGACATTTGATGATTCATATTTGGCTGCATGTACAAGAGTGTATTTGTGATCAGTCGCTCGTGAGTATAATAATGATGTACTTCGTACTGTTTTGATGTTCAGAATTGGTCCCCAGGAGATGGGAGCTTTCTGCATTACTAGATAGACTTCTGTAGGGCCACCATCGTCTGAAGCAGCTAACATTCTGGTGTACACTATGCGATGAGTGATTAATGCTGGAGGGGATTTGCAATCAAATCCTTCTTGTTGGAAGGTTTGACTCTCATATTTTGTGTTCATGCTGATCTGCCAGGTTCTGCCCAAGTAGTTGTCTTTTATGCCTTTAAGGTAATACAAGTAATGGGTTCTCATCTTCACCTGCTCTGAAAATGGTAAAGTTGAGAACCACCACCAGATTTTCGAATTCTCCTTTAAACTTTTCCATAACCAGAATCCTAATGCTTGCGGAATATCGCCTTCTAAGGCAGCTAATTGCTGCACTTTCCACAGGCTCCTAAAAGCAGCCACTCGTCTCGTGAGGTTTTCGTACTAGGAGGAGAACTATATTTGTGATTGTTATATAATCTGATGGGAAAGACCAAATAAACAAACCTAAGAACTCAAACTTGCGAGAGAGTGGCTGCCGGAAAAGTTGCTTGGGGAGCTTGGACATCAATGATTAACCCTAATGTTGGGTCCCAACTCCAGGGCCTTTCTGGGCCTGTGTGACAGATCCTTTGAATACATTTGAGGATTCAGAGGTTATGGCCCACCAATTTCTTCACAGACTTCTATCGACAAACATTTTTGAAGACCATCCCATCACACTGTCAATTTTGGAGGACCTGGATGCTATTCTCGACACCATTCCAAACCAAAATGGTGTTGGTGACCAAAATGTGACACTCTGTTCCTTGATCACATGGTGCAGATTTGGGACCCAATGTTAGGGTTAATCATTGATGTCTGAGCTCCCTGAGCAACTTTTCCGGCAGCCGCTCTCTCATGAGTTTGAGTTCTTAGGTTTGTTTATTTGGTCTTTCCCATCAGATTATATAACAATCACAAATATAGTTCTCCTCCTAGTATGAAAACCTCGCGAGACAAGTGGCTGCTTTTAGGAGCCTGCACTTTCCAGAGGTATTCAATGGCCGTATTTTTATTGCCATCCCACATGGGAAGTTCTTGTTTCAAATTGTTTCTAATTGTAGCTCTGGTATCTCCATAAGGTATCAATGCATGATTTTGACTATCATTTCTGGGATTTCCAAAATTCCCTCTTCCCAGTCCCCCTCCCCCTCCTGGAGGATCATTTCCAGGGGGGTCACCTCCTCCATTATTTCGAGGGACTGGATTGTTACAACTGTTAGCTCTGGAAGAGATTGAACCTTTGTTACTTTCTCCATCCTGATTCCCATAAGGGTCGCCACCTCAGTTGCCGGTTCGCCCCCTCACCTCCTGAAGGATAGTTGCCACCTCCACCTCCTCCTCCTCTTGATCCACGGTTAGGATGGTTGGAGTGGTTAGAATCGGGATTAGTGTCTGGGTTATGGGACAGACTGTATGCATTAGAAGGAACTCCCATATTCAGATTTGCTTGATTTCTTTGTTCGAAAGGATTTGAATGTCTCGATTGCAAAGCATTCCTCCTCTGGGATGGGTCGTTTATGTCTTGGAATGCTGGAGTGTTGGGCAGACCTAGTCCTACTAAGATATTGTGTTGCGCTGATACATTTGGAGCAGGTAGCAGAAAATTCTGCCTATCTGGCTTACTGAAAAATTGAGAACTGGAATGGAAAGGTGTACCATATCCCACATTCAACAGACGTGGGGACATGGGTTCAATGAAACCATTGCCAACAGAAACACCATCAACAAAAATGTCGCCAATGCTGCCAATGCTGAAAACTTAAACATCACGAATGAAAATGTTGCCAGCACTGTCAATGGGCCATGAAAAGCAATGTGCTGCTTTTTCAATGGGCATTTGTCAGCAATATCTTTGGTTCCTGAGTCTCACTTGAACAGAGATGTGGCCTGATGAAAATAAATGCCATTCGTAATCAGCATGGCTACCTGCAAAGGGTACAAAGTCTTACCTTCACTGGCATAACTCTATTAACTCTGTTGGCTCCTCCAGGTCCTTTGTTGGGCTGTTGATGACACTGATATTGAGAAGGTTCCTCCTTGCTTGATAAAGGAAGAGGAAAAAGAGGTGCTTGGTTCCCAATTCTGATGGGTGGGAAGTACCAGATGTTGTCCTCAAGAGCATTCATGGTTTGCTGAGCTGCCTGTTGGCAGGGAGGGTTATTGCCTTTCATTTTGCATTAATCATTCATTGACTTGATGCCTTTTGTATTTGATAGTAATTTGTGCAGCCAGTTCAGGTATGGGCCATGACGGCAATCCCTTCCAATCAATGGAGCAGTCTCCAAGGGAAGAACCTGTAATGCACTTTCTGTGTGTTAAATGTGGGAAGCTGTCAATGACAGTTGTATGGTGAGCCTAAATGTCAATGGTGTGGAGACCCAGCTGCAATCTTGATTGGAGCTTGGTCTAAAGAGAGGAAAAGAGACTGAATGCAGGTGTATCCTAGCAAGGATTGCTATTGCTTTGGAAATCCAAAGCTACAATCCCTGCTATCCCTTAGGAAATCCTCAAGAGGTTGGATACAGACACAGAAAGGGATATCACTGCAGATCTGATAAGATCTTCCCTGATCAACTGTGCTGACACTTGTCCTCTTGGAGTAACAGTGTCAGTGACCTGATATACACAATATCACTTGCCTATTGAGATGAGTTGTGATACAACACAGCCTGAAAGCAATAGATGCAGTGGTGGTAAAGGAGTAAGAAGGATCCTTGTCACATGACTACCTACTAACAAGTATGGAAAGGAGTCATGTGACACAAATGCTAAGTAATGGAAAATAAACAATATAGAAGAAGGATAAAATCCCATATCCTTGTTACAGAACCTGAGGCATCACTCAGAATCCTGGCCATTGCAACACCATAAGTGGTATAGGGTACAGCAGGGAGTTCTGATTTACAGGCTGTGGAGTCATCGGTATTCAGAATTATAGGCTGGCCCTACTGTTGAGTCATTTTGGTATTGTTTAGTGCCTGTAAAAGTGGAGGGCCCCACAAACAGAGGATATATTGGTGGGACCTCCCAATAGCATCCAGTTAACACCCCAGCCAAATCCACTCACACAATGACACCACTGCAAAGACACTCACACATTCATTCCAATTCTCCAACCCCCTCTGACTCTGAGAGTTTCCTGCCCCTAAGCATCAAGACTTCTCCAGGCAAACTGCTTGAGGTGAGTAGTACTTGACTAAGAATGCTGACACAACATCTACAATCTTGCTGATGAACTTTACCAAGTTGGATGCAGGTTCTTCTTTGTTGACAGTCTGTGGTTTTGCTCAGGAGACAATTTCTTTGACACCAACATTGAAGACCAGCCCAATTCAGCAGAGAGAATTGAGAACAACAAGAATGCATGCCACTGCTGGCTTCAACACAAGCTCAGTTTTATTCACATACTTTAGTGTCATACTCACTCATGACTAGTTTGTTAATGGCCTTGATACATAACAAAATAACACTGCAACCTGGATTTGTTCCAAATGTTCATTGATCCTGGGTGTTTCTGAAGGTGACCTCCTCAACCCAGATGTCAGGAGCACTAAATTTCACAAGGCAATTGGATGGGTGAGCGAGACTGGAGTGTACTTGAGTGTCAATGTTCTGATCCTTCACAAGGATTGGCACAGGGAGTATTTGCTTTCTTCCATCTTTCTCAGTCCAAAGCTTACAGGGGTGAGTTGTTCATATGCCATAGCCAGCTTTTGGTAACTGATTCTTTCATTAGATCTATGTTGCCATTATATATGGACTTAGTGCCAGAGAGGTTTTCATGAACAGTGGATCAATTCAACCTTGAACTGAGATGATTCAGATGGCCCAGTTTCATAAAATCTGTAACATCATGCCTGGTGCCATCACTACATGTGGTGTCTTAATATGTTTTCACCACTTCTATTGATGTTTCTACATTACTAACAATCTTTCCTAGGCTTGCTGGGCACTTTTGGCTGACAACACTCTTCAAGAAGTAGGCTTGAGCACTGGCATTCATTATTTTGACAATGTTGAGGAATACCTGACAAATCTCAAGAATGGCCTTCAACAAAAGACAACAAGTGTCATTAACATCATCAAGCAGTGGGATGAGAAGATATTTCCTGACACTGACTAGTAGAAGATTGAAGAAGGCAATGGATCTCCCACTAGCTGATTCAGATGGAAGACCTGGATGGAAATGTTACCAGTAGCAGCATCGCCAGTTTGGTTATATAGTGGTGCCTAGCTTCAAATACATTGATTTGGATTTCTTTCTGGTGTGAAATCAGTGTATCATTTAAATAGCAAGACAGTATTACAATCTGTGGGCCATATTATACCCAGCTTACAAAAGGCTGGCCATCAGATATCATGTAGATAATTGGTGGGAATAACTCAGCTTTATTACAACAAACTCGCAAGATCACAACTACATTATTAATTGGACCCAGCAGTATCTAGCATTACGAGTCTCTGAGAATCAGATAACTTTTAGATAATTTACAAGAATATTGTGGTTGCTCTGTCATCATGCAAACAGACAATATCAATTCCACAGTAATGCAATATTATTATGATAAACTCACAACATCACATCTAGATTGTTAATTTGACCCAGCAGTATCCTGGCATGTATGTCAGTGTGAGTTGACCTAAAATATTTTAACCTGTTCATAACACCAATGGTCATCCATAATGCATTTTGGGTGTTCATATTACCAGATAGGACTCTCCACAATTTCCTGATGTACCTGGTCCAAGGGGGTGGTGGAACATGGAAAATATACCAACACTCACTATTTTTTTTTGTGGATTTGGCTGACCTCCCCCCCTCCCCCCACTATATAAGGTATGTTTTTCCGAGTTCCGATGTTTTTTTGAATGTTTTTTTGTCCTATGGCCCTGGATTCTCAAAAATTCTGTAGCTATAGCCTCAACCTACCTACCTATCAACTCACAAACTTTCAAATCACAGTTGAAGATGCTCTGCATGCAAGTCTTTGCATAGAGGAACATACATGAGAAATTACTGAAAGCAGTCACCTCAAACAAAGGACAATTGGGCTGTTAAGCAAAGCGTTTGACAGATTCCCAGACAAATAAATCATTTTTGTACTGTTTATGTAATTAGGTCAGATCCATGGGACAATTTTCATTGTGACAGTATGTTTGCCAATTGTTCAAGGGGGCTGACAGAATAAAAAGAATTAATGTGGTTATTGTTTAAATTTGTCTGAAAAGTGTGTTCCCTAGGCAAAGCTGTGGTCACAATAAATGTTTTGCCTGTTGCCAAAGAGACAAACTGAATTGTTCCTGAAATCCGTTCCATCTGCAAATTTTAATTCTTGAGAGCATTTTTTCCAATGGATGTATCGTATCTTAAGACTCATTTTAAAAATAGCAACAACAATTTCTTTACATTTGTATGTCCCCTTTGAACAATAGCCAAAGACACTGTCAAAATAAAAATTGTCCCATAGGTCTGTTCTAATCACATAAAAGATGCAAAAATTATTCATTTGTCACGGAATCCATCAAACACTTTGCTTAACTGCCCAATGATACGGGTTAAATCAATTTAACCCTATAAAATTCGATTTTTGCGATTTTAGCATCATACACCTCTGTGGACACTATTTACAATTGCAATGATACAGGGAGTCTTTGAACACGCCCTGTTCAGTAGACTAAA
>Ga0307507_10012000_pt1 | contig 10805 bp, 11 predicted proteins | sample 7_EM_MG_FD_207223 | JGI IMG/M metagenome (GOLD analysis project Ga0307507, IMG submission 207223) | Populus trichocarpa ectomycorrhiza microbial communities from riparian zone in the Pacific Northwest, United States - 7_EM | ecosystem: Host-associated > Plants > Roots > Unclassified | place... | reverse complement strand
TCCAGGAATGCCCGGATGTCCTCCACCGCTTCGCGGAAGTACGTCTGGTAGTTGCCGTCGGTGACGTACCCGAGGTGTGGGGTCGCCAGGACGTTGGGCAGCCGCCGCAGCACGTGGCCCGCGGGCAGCGGCTCCTGTTCGAACACGTCCAGCCCGGCCCCGGCGAAGCGGCCTTCCCGCAGCGCTTCCACCAGCGCCTGCTGGTCGACGATCGCGGCACGGGAGGTGTTGACCAGGAAGGCTGTGGGGCGCAACAGCTTCAGCGCCGCCGCGTCCAGCAGTCCACGGGTGCGGTCGCTCAGCACGAGGTGCACGGACAGCACGTCGCTCGCGCCCACCAAATCCGACAGCGACGCCGCGAGCCGCACGCCTTCGGGCTCGGTGCGGTCGGCGGTCAGGTTCTCGCTCCACGCGACGACGTTCATGCCGAACGCCTGCCCGATGCGGGCGACCCTGCCGCCGATCTTGCCGAATCCCAGCAGCCCCAACGTCTTGCCCGCCAGTCCGGTGCCGAGGGTGCTCTGCCACGGCCCGTCGGAGCGCAGGGAGGTGTTCTCGGCCACCAGGTTCCGGGCCAGTCCGAGGATCAGCGCCCAGGTCAGCTCGACCGGCGGCTCGGACGTGCTGCCGGTGCCGCACACGGTCACGCCCGCGGCGGCCGCGGCGGACAGGTCGATGGAGGCGTTGCGCATCCCGCTGGTGACCAGCAGCCGCAACGCGGGCAGGCGGGCGAACAGGTCCGCGTCGAACGGCGTGCGCTCGCGCATGACCACGACGATCTCCTGGTCACGCAGGGCGTCGACCAGGTCGGCGCGCGACGAGAAGTGCTCCCGGTGGACGGTCAGGTCGACCGGCGACCAGTCCGCCAGGACGGAGGCGACGCCCTGGTAGTCGTCCAGCACCGCGCAGCGGAGTCTCATGGCCACCATGGTGCCGGTCGCGCACGACCGGCACCCGACGGGGATCAGTTGTCGACGATGCCGACGGCGCCCAGCACGGCTTGGAGGCCGTCCTCGGCGATGTCGTGGTCGGTCTCCAGCACCGCCGTCACGGACGCCACGTCCGCCGACAAACCGGCCGCCTTGGCCCACTCGACCACGGCGACCGCGAGGGCGGCGGCGCGTTCGGGCAGGGTCTCGGCCAACTCCTCGGGATCGGGCGCGGGCAGACCTTCGGCGGCGGCCGCCTCGGCGTACGCGACCTCGCCGAACACCCACTCCCACTGCTCCTGGCCGCCGTCCCAGCCGGTCACCACGCACATGTCGCTGTCCGCGACGGTGGCGGAGATGGCGGAGCCGGTACCGACGAGTTGCACCAGCGGCTCCTCGTCCAGCACCGGGAACTCCCACCACTGCCAACCTTCGACGGCGTCGAGGCGGTAGCCGTCATCCAGTTCTTCGTCATCCCCACGCCGCACGACGTAGGACGCCCACTTGCCCATCGGTGAATCTCCTCAGCTCGCGCAGGCGTCCAACGCCGTCGCCACGTCTCCGGTGATGGTCAACGAGTCCAGCGCGGTCTGCGACACGAACCCGCGACCCCTCAGTTCGCGGACCCAGTCGAACAGACCCCGGTAGTGGTTGTCGACATCCAGCACCACGACCGGTTTGGTGTGCATGGACAGCACCCGTGATGTCCACATCTCGAAAAGCTCCTCGCACGTCCCAATCCCGCCGGGCAGTGCGAGGAACGCGTCCCCGTGCGCCTCCATCAGGGCCTTGCGCTCGCGCATGGTGTCGACCACGACCAACTCGTCCGCGTGGTCGTCGGCGAGTTCGGTGCCGACGAGGCCCTTCGGGATGACGCCGAGTGTCCTGGCGCCACCCTCGCGAGCGGTGCGGGCCACCTCGCCCATCATCGACACACTGCTGCCGCCCCACGTGAGCGACCAGCCGCGGGCGGCGATCTGGGTGCCCACCTCGGCCGCCAGTTCGAGGTAGCTCGCCGGGACGGTGCGCAGCGATCCGCAGTAGACGGTGACCCTGGTCGGCATCAGTGCGCCTCGGCCCACGCCTTGTGGGCGTCCTGCACGACCCGTACGGCGTCGTCGATGTCGTCGGTGAGGTGCAGCAGTTGCAGGTCCTTGTCACCGACTTTCCCGCTGGCCAGCACGGAGTCCTGGATCCAGTCGTACAGGCCCTGCCAGTAGGACCGTCCGAAGAGGACGACGGGGAACTTGGTCACCTTCTTGGTCTGCACCAGGGTCAGCGCCTCGAACAGTTCGTCGAGCGTGCCGAACCCGCCGGGCAGGCAGATGAACGCCTGGGAGTACTTGATGAACATCGTCTTGCGGACGAAGAAGTACCGGAAGTTCACCCCGAGGTCGACGAACGGGTTGAGGCCCTGTTCGAACGGCAACTCGATGCCGAGCCCGATGGAGAACCCACCCGCCTCGGAGCAGCCGCGGTTGACCGCTTCCATCACACCCGGCCCGCCGCCGGTGATCGCCGCGAACCCCGCCTGCGCCAGCGCGGCGCCGAGGTCGCGGCCGATCTGGTACTCGGGGTGGTCACGGGGGGTCCGCGCCGACCCGAACACGGTGACGGCGCTGGGCACCTCGGCGAGCGCGCCGAAGCCCTCGACGAATTCCGCCTGGATCCGCAGGACCCGCCACGGGTCGGTGTGCACCCAGTCGGACGGCCCGCGCGAGTCCAGCAGCCGCTGGTCGGTGGTGGTCAGCTCGACCCGCTGGGAACGGCGCAGGGTCACGGGACCGCGCTGCCGTTCCTGCGGGTGCTCGTCGACAGAGTTGTTGTCAGTCATCGGCGGGATTCTAGGTCAGGAACACCGCCGGGTGAGTGAGTCAGGCGAGGAAGCTGCGCAGGACTTCGAGGCAGTTGGTGATCTGCCCGACCGGCACGTTCTCCTGCCGCGTGTGCGCCAGCGTCGGGTCCCCTGGTCCGAAGTTGACCGCGGGCATCCCCAGTGCCGCGAACCGCGCCACGTCCGTCCAGCCCAACTTCCCCACGGGCGTCCCGCCGGTGGCCGCGACCAGCCGCTGCGCGACGGGCGAGGACAAGCCGGGCAGTGCGCCGGGTGCGCTGTCCGTGACGACGACGTCGAACCCGTCGAACACCTCGCGCAGGTGCGCTTCCGCGTCGGCGGGCGACCGGTCCGGGGCGAACCGGTGGTTCACGGTCAGCACGCACGCGTCCGGCACCACGTTGCCCGCGACCCCGCCGGTGATCTTCACGGCCTGTAGGCCTTCGCGGTACGTGCAGCCGTCGATGTCCACCACCCGCGTCTCGTGGGACTCCAGCCGCCGCAACACCTCGCCCATCGCGTGGATCGCGTTGACGCCCATCCACCCGCGTGCCGTGTGGGACCGCGTGCCGGACGTCCGCACCTCGACCCGCATCGTCCCCTGGCACCCGGCCTCGACGCCGCCGTTGGACGGCTCGCACACGATCGCGAGGTCACCGGCCAGCCACTCCGGCAGTTCCCGCTCGATGCGGCCGAGGCCGTTGCGGTCGGCCTCGATCTCCTCGCAGTCGTAGAACACGAACGTCAGGTCGTACCGGGGTGCGACGGCGGTCGCGGCGAGGTTCAGCATCACCGCGTCGCCGCTCTTCATGTCACACGTCCCGCACCCGTGCAGCACACCGCCCTCGAGCCGGCTGGGCAGGTTGTCGTTGATCGGCACCGTGTCGAGGTGCCCGGCCAGCACCACCCGCTCGGCCAGCCCGAGGTTCGTGCGCGCCAGCACGGCGTTGCCCGACCGCACCACTTCGAGGTGCGGCGCCTGCTCGCGCAGCGAGCGTTCGACGAGGTCGGCCAACTCGGCTTCGTCGCCCGACACGCTGGGCACGTCCACCAGCTTGGCGGTCAGGTCAACGGGATCGGACGAGAGGTGCAGGGTGTCGGCCACGGTGAGCAGGTTACCGTTGACAGCCGTGAGCACCCCAAACGCGACCGGCGCGCACGGCGTCGGACTGGCCACCGTGACTCCCGATGGCACTGTCCTGGACACCTGGTTCCCCGCGCCCCAACTGGGTGAGCCACCGTCCGTCGGCACTCGGCCCCTCTCGTCCGCGGACGTCGCGGACGCCTTGGGCGAGGACGCCGCGAAGCTCCTCGGCGAGGACGCGGAACGCGGCGTCGAGGTCATCGGCGTCCAGGTATCGATCGCCTCGCTGGCCGACGCGCCCGCCGACACCTACGACGTCTACCTCCGCCTGCACCTCCTGTCGACCAGGCTCGTGCGGCCCCACGGCCTCAACCTGGACGGCCAGTTCGGCCTGCTGAACAACGTCGTGTGGACCAACCACGGCCCGTGCGCGGTGGAGGGCTTCGAGCAGACCCGCCTGCGCCTGCGGTCCCGTGGCGCCGTGACCGTGTACGGCGTCGACAAGTTCCCCCGGCTCGTCGACTACGTCGTGCCCAGCGGCGTGCGCATCGCCGACGCGGACCGCGTGCGGCTCGGCGCGCACCTCGCGTCCGGCACGACCGTGATGCACGAGGGCTTCGTCAACTTCAACGCGGGCACTCTCGGCGCGTCGATGGTCGAGGGCCGCATCTCGGCCGGTGTCGTCGTCGGCGACGGCTCGGACGTCGGCGGCGGCGCGTCGATCATGGGCACGCTGTCCGGCGGTGGCAAGGAGGTCATCTCCATCGGCGAGCGCTGCCTGATCGGTGCCAACGGCGGCATCGGCATCTCGCTGGGCGATGACTGCGTGGTCGAGGCCGGGCTCTACCTCACCGCGGGCACCAAGGTGTCCACGGTCGACGGCGAGGTGGTGAAGGCCGGGCAGCTGTCCGGGGTTTCCGGGCTGTTGTTCATCCGCGACTCGGTCAGCGGCGCGGTGAAGGTGCGGGCGCGCAAGGGCAACGGCGTGGAGTTGAACGCCGCACTGCACGCGAACGACTGACCGAAGGCCGGGTTTTCCACGCTGTGGAGGTCCTCCGCGGCGTGGAACTCACGCCAGGCGCTCGGCGGCGGCGGCTACGCGCTCATCGGTTGCGGTCAGCGCGATCCGCACGTGACGGTCGCCGCCGGGGCCGTAGAACGTTCCCGGAGCCGCCAGGATGCCGCGTTCGGCGAGCCACCCGACGGTCTCCCAGGCGTCCTCGCCGCGGGTGGACCACAGGTACAGGCCGGCCTCGGAGTGGTCGACGGTGAACCCGGCCGAGCGCAGCGCGGGCAGGAGCACCGCACGCCGGGCGGCGTACCGGTCGCGCTGCTCGGCCACGTGCGAGTCGTCCGACAAGGCGGCTGTCATCGCTTCCTGCACCGGCCGGGGCATGATCATCCCGGCGTGCTTGCGCAGTTCCAGCAGTCCGGCGACCAGCTGAGGGTCACCCGTGACGAACCCCGCGCGGTACCCGGCGAGGTTGGAGGACTTCGACAGCGAGTGCACGGCCAGCAGCCCGGCCGGCGAGCCACCGGAGACAGCGGGGTCCAGCACGGAGATCGGCGTCGCGTCCCAGGACAGCGCGAGGTAGCACTCGTCCGACGCCACCACGGCCCCGACCTCGCGGGCGGCGGCGACCGCCGAAGCCATCGCCGAAGCGGACAGCACCCGGCCGGTCGGGTTGGACGGCGAGTTCAGCCACACCAGCGAAGTCCCCGCAGGCGGCGCTTCCCCGTCGGCCAACCGCACCACGGAAGCCCCGGCCAACAGCGCCCCGACCTCGTACGTCGGGTACGCCAACTCCGGAATGGCCACCACGTCCCCGGCCCCCAGGCCGAGCAACGTGGGCAACCACCCCACCAACTCCTTGGACCCGATGGTGGGCAGCACGGCGACCGGATCGAGCCCCGCCAACCCGTACCGCCGCTCCAACGACTCCACGACGGCCGAACGCAACGAGGGCGTGCCATGGGTGGTCGGGTAACCCGGCAGGTCCGCCACGGAACTGAGCGCGGTCTGGATCAACGGCGGCACCGGGTCCACCGGGGTACCGATGGAGAGGTCGACCACGCCGCCGGGGTGCGTGCGCGCCTTGGCGGCGTGGTCGGCCAGCGAATCCCAGGGGAAGTCGGGCAGCGCCGGTCCCCTGCGTGACACCGTCACTCGGAGGCTTGCGGGGGCAGCGCCTTGATCCAATCCGGGTCGGCACTGGTCTTGCCGACCTTGGAGGCGCCGCCGGGCGAGCCCAGCTCGTTGAAGAAGTCCACGTTGGCCTTGGTGTAGTCCTTCCACTCATCGGGGACGTCGTCCTCGTAGTAGATGGCCTCCACCGGGCACACCGGCTCGCAAGCGCCGCAGTCGACGCACTCATCCGGGTGGATGTAGAGCATCCGGTCGCCTTCGTAGATGCAGTCGACCGGGCATTCCTCGATGCATGCCTTGTCGAGCAAGTCCACGCACGGCTGGGCGATCACATAGGTCACTGCGGTTCTCCTGCTCTTCCTGGTACACCGCGCAAGCCGCAGACTACGCGGCGAACTCGGCCAACTCATGGTGAGGCTTGCCTTAGCGAGCCCGTGCTCGGCTCGGCGAAATTCATTTTCCCGCACCGGGCAGGATGGTGGGGTGGATCCCGTCTACGAGGTTGAACGGCGGTGCGCGGACGCGTGGCCCGCGCTGGTGGAAGAGCGGCTCGGCGACTGGCGCCTGCGCGCGGCGGCCGGGTTCACCGGTCGCGCGAACAGCACGCTGACCTGCGGCGATCCCGGTGTTCCCGTGCCGGAGGCACTGCATCGGACGATCACGTTCGCCAAGGCCAACGGCATCAGGCCGACCGCTCACGTGGTGCGTGATTCACGGCACGAAAACGCCATCGAGGCCGCCGGGTGGGTCGTCGACGAGGCTCATCCGGGCGGTGCGGAGTCGGGGGTGCTCGTCGGTCCGCTCGCCGGGTTCCGCGGCGAGCGGGTGGCCGGGGCTTCCGTGTCCGACGTGCCCAGTCCCGGATGGTGGGAGCTGGCGGCGCAGAAATCGCCGACGGACGCCCAGCGGCACGTGCTGGCTTCGGTCTCGGCTTCGGTCTCGGCTTCGGGATCGGCTTCGGGATCGGCTTCGGGTTTCGGCGAGGTCAGCCGCGGCGGTGAGGTGGTCGCCGCGGTCCGCGGGGCCGTCGTGGGTGATCTGCTGCACATCGCCCGGCTCGCGGTGCGGCCCGACCACCGCCGCGGCGGCTTGGCGCGGGGACTGCTGATCGGGCTGGCCGCGTGGGGCGTCAAGCAGGGTGCGACCCGGTGCGCGCTCCAGGTGGCCGAGCACAACACGCCGGCGTGGCGGCTGTACACGTCGCTGGGCTGCACCGAGCACCACCGCTACCGCTACTGGATTCCCTTGGGCACGTAGTTGCGACCCATCGACGCGCCGACGGCGATGGCGCCGGGCAGCGCGCCGCCCGCCAACAGCGCGAGGCTGCGCCAGTCGTTGGGCAGCATCACGTCGCCGCCGGGCCCGAACAGGCCGAGCACGACGAGCGCCAACAGCCAGACCAGCAGCGGTGAGCTGGAGATCAACAGGCCGCGCTGGAGGTCGGACGCCCACAGCACCAGCAGCGGTGTGGTGAGGATCGCGACCACGACCGCGATGGGGAACGGCCAGTCGGCGCCGACTTGCGGCAGCAGGGTGCCGTCGAACCGGAGCGGGAGGAAGAACAGCTCCAGCACGGCCAGCACCAGCGCCTCGACCAGGAGCATGGGCAGCACCCACGGCTCCGGCTTGGGGTCACCGCTCACGAGTCACCCCAGTCCACCGAACAGGTCGGTTTCGGCACCCGCGCCGGAACCCTTGGCCAGCACGTAGAACTCGCCCTGCACGACCGGCTGGGCGATGCCATTGGACAGCGCGTAGCTGGCGCCGCCCGCGCCGTCCTGCCACACGCTCACCTGGGTCGAGTGCGCCCGCAGCGCGCGCAGCTTCGCCGACAGGTGCTCGGTGATGTCGACGGTGGTGGTGATGATCGCGTCGTCGGTGACCGGCAGTTCGCCGGGCTCCGGCAGCCGGAACGGCAGGTCGACCAGGTCCGCGAGCGCGGCGGCGCCCTTCTCCGTGGCGTCGCGCGAGGTGACCGCGTAGAAGACGCGGTCGACGTCCGGGACGGCGGCGGTGGCCGCCATGGTGATCTCGTGCGCCCGGATGTGGTCGGGGTGGCCGTAGCCGCCGAACGCGTCGTAGGTCACGACGACGTGGGGCTTGACCTCGCGCAGCACGTCGGCCAGCGTCGCGGCCTGCTCGGCAGGCGAGCCCTGGATGAACGCCCTCGGGTGCTCGTTGGACGGCACGCCCACCATGCCGGAGTCGCGCCAGCGGCCGATGCCGCCGAGGAACCGGTGGTCCGTGACGCCCAGCGCGGCGCAGGCGGAGCGCAGTTCGGCGACCCGGTACCCACCGAGCTGGTCGGCGGCGTCGGCGGCGAGTTCGCGCAGTCCGGCCGGGATGATCTCGCCTTCCTCGCCGAGGGTGCACGTGACCACGGTGACGTGCGCGCCCGTCGCGGTGTAGCGGGCGATCGTGCCGCCCGTCCACAGGCTTTCGTCATCCGGGTGCGCGTGTACCAGCAACAACCGAGGCGGGGAGGTGAGCGTCACCGGATCAGCGTAGAGGCACCTGCGCACAGTCACCTGCCAGCACCGCGAGTCGAACACTCACGCACCCCGTGTCGAACACTCACGCACACCCGTTCGGGGTGTCCGAATGTTCGACACGGGGTGTCTGGAGGTTCGACTCGCGGGGTGACGGCCGTCAGGGCCACCACGGTGTGGTGGCCCTGACGGGGGCTGGCAGATCACGCCAGGAGCGAGCGCTCCTCGGCGAAGTGGCACGCCGACAGCGTGCCGTCACCGGCGCCGCGGCGTTCCAGCTTCGGCTCCTCGACGGCGCAGATGTCCTGCGCCTTCCAGCAGCGCGTGCGGAACCGGCAGCCCGACGGCGGGTTGACCGGGCTGGGCACGTCGCCGGTGAGCACGATCCGCTGGCGGCCACGCTCCAGCTTGGGGTCCGGCACGGGCACCGCGGACAGCAGCGCCTGGGTGTACGGGTGCATCGGCCGCGCGTAGATGTCCTCGCGGTCACCGAGTTCGATGATCTTGCCGAGGTACATCACCGCGACCCGGTCCGAGATGTGCCGGACCACCGACAGGTCGTGCGCCACGAACAGGTAGGCCAGGCCCAGCCGTTCCTGGAGCTCTTCCAGCAGGTTGACCACACCGGCCTGGACGGACACGTCCAGCGCGGACACCGGCTCGTCCAACACGACCAGCTTCGGGTTGAGCGCGAGCGCCCGTGCGATGCCGATGCGCTGCCGCTGGCCGCCCGAGAACTCGTGGGCGTAGCGGTTGCGGTGCTCCGGGTTCAGGCCGACGAGCTCCATCAGCTCGTTGACCCGGTGCTGGACGTCCAGGCCGTCGGCACCGTGGATGTTGAACGGCTCCGAGATGATGTTGTTGATCTGCCAGCGGGGGTTCAGCGACGCGTAGGGGTCCTGGAACACGATCTGCATGTCCCGGCGGATGCCCTGAAGCGCCTTGCCACGGAGCTTGGTCAGCTCCTTGCCCTCGAACTTCACCGACCCGGAGGTCGGCTTGTGCAGTTGGAGGATCGCCCGGCCGGAAGTGGACTTGCCGCAACCGGACTCGCCGACCAGGCCCAGGGTCTCACCGGGGTACAGGTCGAACGAGATGCCGGACACGGCCTGCACCTGGCCCACGGTGCGCGGGATGATCCCGCCGCCGCGGACCGGGAACGACTTGACCAGGTCCTTGACCTCGAGCAGAGGTGCCTTGCCCGCGTTCTTGGCCGCGGAAGAGGGTTTCGCCGCGGTCGTGGTGGTGGGCTCGCCAGTCGAGGTCGTCATGAGGTCGGGTTCTCCTCTTCCTGCATCCGGGCTTCCACGACGTCGACGTCCTCGACGATGGGCATGTCCGGGTTGGCGACGGTGAGCGAGGCGGGGTTCTCGATCACGCCGATCTCCTCCGTCGCGAACAGCTTCTGCGGGTCCACGATCGTGGCCAGGTGCGCGGACCGGTGGCAGCGGGAGAAGTGCCCCGGCCGATCGGTCTCCAGCAGTTCCGGCTCGACCTCACGGCATTCGTCGATGACCAGCGGGCAGCGCGGCGAGAACGCGCAGCCCGGCGGGAGGTTCATCAGCGAGGGCGGCGCGCCCTTGATGGGCGTGAGCCGCTTGCCGAGCAGGCTCGGGTTCGGGATCGAACCCAACAGGCCGACGGTGTAAGGCATCCGCTGGGCTTCGAAGACCTCGTCCACGCCGCCCTGCTCGACGACCGTGCCGCCGTACATGACCTGGACGCGGTCCACCATGCCCGCCACGACACCGAGGTCGTGGGTGATCACGATGATGCCCGCGTTCGTCTCGTCCCTGATCCGCAGCAGCGTGTCCAGGATCTGCGCCTGCACGGTGACGTCCAGCGCGGTCGTGGGCTCGTCGGCCACGATCACGTCGGGGTCGTTGATGATCGCCATCGCGATCATCACGCGCTGCCGCATACCGCCGGAGAACTCGTGCGGGTACTGCGCCGCCCGCCGGTCGGGCTGCGGGATGCCGACGAGCTCCAAGGAATCGACGGCCTTGGCCCAAGCGGCCTTCTTCGACACGTCGTGGTGCGCCTTGTAGGCCTCGGCGAGCTGCCACCCCACGGTGTAGACCGGGTTCAGCGACGTCATCGGGTCCTGGAAGATCATCGAGATGTTGTTGCCGCGCACGGACATCATCTGCTTGTAGCTCAGGCCCACGAGCTCGCGGTCCTTGAACTTGATCGACCCCGTGACGTTCGCCGTCTTGGGCAGCAGACCCATGATCGCCATGGACGACACCGACTTGCCGGAACCCGACTCGCCGACGACACCCAGCACCTCACCGGGTGCGAGCGTGAACGACACGTTCCGCAC
>Ga0307507_10011999_pt1 | contig 10806 bp, 5 predicted proteins | sample 7_EM_MG_FD_207223 | JGI IMG/M metagenome (GOLD analysis project Ga0307507, IMG submission 207223) | Populus trichocarpa ectomycorrhiza microbial communities from riparian zone in the Pacific Northwest, United States - 7_EM | ecosystem: Host-associated > Plants > Roots > Unclassified | place... | reverse complement strand
TTAGTCATTGTATGATGTGTTTATTGAGATTTAGAATTGATTATTTATTTTAATTTGTTTTTTATATGGTTGTCACATTATCAAAAAAATATCTCAACATCGGGTTGGTATTAGAAAAATATCTCAATATTGCAATATGGTCTATTTTCAAAAAACTTCAATTAAATTTTTTTTTTTTTTAAATAGGCTATTAAACTTTGTGGAGTCAATGACTCGGTTTATGAGTTTGACGAGGTAACCCTGGTTGCTTCAATTTGCGAGTTTAATAAGGTACCTTTTTTCTTTTTTTATTGTAATTGAACTTGATTATGTGATCGTTTATTTTTATTTGTATAATGTAGATTCTAAAAAAATGGTTTTTTTTTAAATGTTATTAGATTTTAGAAAGCTCATAGGCATGTTGATAGGTTTTGTGAATTTAACTTCTTCTTTTTTCATCATTTGATATTAAGTTGATTGAGAATTGAGTTTCATAATTTGTTTTGTTTTATTTTATATGAGGTTATCATAGCCTTAAAAAAAGTCTCAGTATTTGTTTGACAATTAATTTTGCGATTGTCTATTTCTGTTATCAAATAGTGAAATAAATAATATTTTTTAAAAAACAAGTTATTAATCCTAATAGAGAATGAGATCGTGATATGTTGATATTTTGAATCAATCTAGATTAGCTCTTAACTTGAGTCATGAGATCGTGATAACCCTCTGTAACATAATTTTAAACAGATTAAGAAGCTGAGTTTGAATCAATCAAATACTAGAGGATAAAAATGAAAAAAAAAATCAATTTAAAAAAAGTAAGAAAAAAAAACTCGAGTAAATATAGAAAAATGTCAAGTTTACGACTCGAGTAATGAAAATAGGACCCCTGGTAGAAAAAAAAGTTAGTTAATAATAAACTCATTGTCAAAGTACAAAATTTAAAAAAATTCAATTTTAAAAAAACAAAGAAAACAACTTGAGTAAATCAGGTTGAACCCGTTAAATCCGCAACCAAAATCATGAGATCAGAATAATTTCATAGAAAAAACCATGTTTTTTTTTAAAAAAAAGGTTAAGCAAAAAAAATAGTCATCTCTCTATGATCTAATTTTTTTTTTAATTGATGTATGATTTTTTTTTAAATAATTTCTTTAGACTTTAATTTTGTTTAAATTAAGGTACAAAAATTTAAATGAAAACCTTTAAAAATAGCTCACGAGTCATGTTTTAGAGCGTGTTTGGTAGTGTGGTTACGGATACTTTTCAAAAAACTTTTCATTCCAAAATACATGCCAATGATGTTTTTTTATTTTTTAAAAATTATTTTTGATATCAGCACATCAAAACGATCCAAAACATACAAACCATATTAATTTTTTTTTAAAAAAAAAAAAATTTCAAAATTTTTGGAAACGCTGCTGCAGCCGCGTTCCCAAACGTAGCCTTAAGAGACCATTTTCTAGGCCCAAGCAAGGACAGACTTGGGCACCTGCCCATTTAAATTATTTATTTTTTCTTCGTTGGGTGAATGTTGCTTTGTTGGCCTAGCCAATTTTTTTAATAAGCAAGCAAACGATGTGTTGTCTGCATTTTCGATTTTCAACGGCTCTTCCATAAAAAAAAATTGGGTTTGGTTTTTCCAGCCCCCAAAATTATTTCCATTATTTTTTATCCAAAACATCTACAGAACAATTTAGAAACCCATCTAAACCCTTTAATGCATTAAAACAACAACAGTAAAAAATCATTGAAAAAAAATAAAACTTAACCAAAAAGTCAAAATTTTCTCCATGTTGGATCTACTTTTTCACGCCATCACCTGGCTCTCATCAATCAAGTAGAATTCATAAATATCAAAATCGATTTTTTTCATAGTTAATGTCAACAATAACTTTTTTTATTAGAGATAATTATTTTTAGTTCGGTTTGGTTTTTATAAAAAAATTAACAAAATTGATTTTTTTAAAAAAAACCTAAACCGAACCAAAATCAGTACAAATCAACCGGGGTCGGTTTGATTTTTTAGGACAGAAGCCGGTTCAAACCGGTTTGACTCAGTTTTTTCGGTTTAACTCGGTTTTTTCCGGTTTGGGTTCGGTTTTTTCAGTTTTAGGCTTATAAAATCGAACCGAACTGGTCGGTTTTTTTAAAATTTTAATCGGTTTTTTTTCACGGTTCGGTTTTTTCGGTTATTTTTTTCAGTTTAATTGGTTTTTTTATTTTTTTGCTCATCCCTATTTTCAATCGTTAAAATCTGAGAACCTTTATCTCTCATCTTTCTAACCATGGGGTGACAAATAAAAAAAATAAAGTTTTGTATCATAATTAAATTTTATAAATTCATAGGTACCATTGAAAAAGTAAATGGATGAAAGTGAACTTTATTGCACAAATTTTGAAATCACCATTTATTATTCTCGCTTAACAATTTAACCTAATTTGACCTTAGACCTGGCACTAGAAGAGCGAAATAAATAAAAAAAACATTGTAAATAATAAGATTACAATGTTTTATAAGTTTTATTAGGGGATTTACAATGAATTTTGAATGATGAATTCCCCCACTCCTTTTAAAATCTTGCTAATAAGATTCAAATCAAGAATCTTAATTTCACAAGCATTGAAATAGATATCATTCTTTTATAAATGCAGGAAGAGAAATACAATTTTAAGGGATATTCATTTTAAAAAAACGAACTATCAAAACTGGATCATGGAGCATTGGCAACCGTTACAGTTGAATGGAGGCGTGGAAAAAATAGGAAAACACACTAGTATAAATTTGTGAACATAAAGGAAAATACAACCACCCTGCTGTTTCTGAATGGGCCAGGTATTAGTCCAGTGTTCCCTTAGGCCCATTTAGAAATGATCTGCCATGGACAAGCTAGTCTATGATCCAGGCCGAAAAATGAAAGCCCTTTTTGATCTTTTGTTCCATTGTTCACAAATGTTCTCTGCTTACGGAAAAAATCCACGCCGAAGGAGAATTCCGTGAAGTAGGTCATGTCCGATCACCGTTATCAAATCCGGCCCTGTCCCGACAAATCGACATAGAAATCTGATAATTTGATAGATAATATATACTTTAAAATTACACTAAAACTTTTTTTTAAACAGTGAGGGCAAAATGCCCTATCTAGTAGAACCAAAAGCTATTTATTTAATCACTTGTGAATTTATTTTAATGCATGATCCTATAAGAAATCTGAAATTAAATAAGCTTGAGCTACTGTACACTCCGACCACGTGCAAGTGTGATCACTTGTGTACCTCGAGTTGTCAGACTTTTCTTTATGATTTATTTTTTGAAAGTAACTGCTCAACTGTGTGTGACTGTGTGGTGTTCATGACTGTGTCCATGAAATAAAAGAAAAAAGAAAAAAAAAGCTATTCATCTGAGTACCAAGGAGAAGAAGCAATTTGCAAATTATTTTGTAATTCATAACGCGTGCAAAGACTAGATGATATCTTGGAAATGTTCACACAGACAATATTCTGTTTTCTTTTCGGCAGGCTAAAAGATTCGGGGTTGAAAACTTGAAATATCGCAGCTAAAAAAACAGAAAAAAAAGGAAAACAGTAAGCTTTCTGACGTGACTTCTCTTTTATTCTCCTATTTTTGAAGTCCACAAGACAGCAAATAAGCGTAGAATGCCAGGAGATCTCAGATGATCTATTTTTCCACTCCAGGACAAGAAATATGTCTAACCAGTACTAAAATGGTGGCAGACAAGTATGGTTTTTTCTTAACCTTATCGTCACCGTTGTGACAACTGACGGTATTGTTCGAGCAGGGAAGGTTATCATGAGAAATTTCTGGTAGAACTTTTAATTGGTATAGCTTTTGCTGTGCTCTGAGGCACAAATGAGCAGTTCTCTGCTATTAAAAACCTAACAAAACGTCTCAAAACGCAAAGGATATCTCCCTGTAGCAAAGAAGGCACTTTATCGTTTAGAACTTGGATCTTGGATCATGGCATCGAGCTTAATATCCTTCCTCCACAACACAAACTTATTTAGCATTTCAGCTGGATACACTCTACCCAGAACGATTAATTTGGTGAAAAGCAACTTGAAAGCTAAGCCATCACCGTGCCTTAATTATAAAATGTTGCTGATATGAAAAAATAACCCCTTAAAAGAATTCCCAGAAATAATATGAAGCTAGAGAATATGGTAAGTCGGTTGTCACAGCTGGATGTCATCATGATAATTCAAGTCTTTAATTCTATCTTGTAGCCATCATCAAATCTGGAACAAAAACTAAAATGCAACAACTGGCAGGTCCTGGTTCGGTGCTCACTTAGGCCCATCGCAATGACCAGCCATGGCAAGCTAGGTCATACTTTAGGCCTTCCCTTCTCGATCTTTTGTTCTATTAGTTCGAAAGGTTTCCACTTCCTCTTGAGCAGATAGCCAAAATCTCGAGGGTGTAAAGGAATTCTATTGTCCTGTCGAATGAGTAAAGAGGGACCCCCTTATAATAATTTAATTTAATTTCGCCAAACAAAAAAATAATGATAATGATAATAACAATAATAATTTTATTTTATTTTATCTTATTTTATAATGCATCTGGGAAAAGACTAACACATTATTTTTATTATTTATACAACGAACGCCAGACTAGATGATTGCTCGGAAAAAGTCACAACAAAACTTTGCCAGGCTACGGATAGAATATTTATAATCACTTAGAACATTACACTTGATTGAAACATTGTAGCTCAAATAGAAAAAGAACGAAAAAATTGATTGAGGCGACTTCTAACAGACTATACAATACGCGTAGAATGTAAGGGGACCCGAATATCAATGATCTGTTTTTCCACTCCATGCTTTTGTTCTGGGACAGTGGTTTGAAGTATTTTTTAAAATATTTATTTTTGTTTATAATATATATATATATACACACAGTCACACGCACATATTAATATATGAAAAATTAATTAATCCCCCGCAACAAAATCTATTAATAATAATTACATTAATTAAGCTGCCTAAGTCGTAACATGTCAATTAGCACATTGTTCTAGGACCACGGCTGCATTGATGTTAATAGTAACAGGTATCTGTAAACCAATTGCTATGACTATGATATCTAGCTAGAACGTGCTTGCTTGTCTACTGCTGTCCTGTAGTGTATCCTTCAATTATGATATAGCTTTTTATCTAATTTTACCGATGGAACATTGGCAAGTTTATCTATCCAATTATCTACGTACGTTTGAAGTGATAGAGATATAAGTTTTCCTTTGAAGATTATTATAGCCTTTGCCCGTAAAAATTATTGTTGCCAATCATCCACTGTTCTATGAATGCCACAAGTTGAGATTATGCATGACCAAATTTGTTTAGTAACAGGGCAAGCAAACAATACACGTTACATAGATTTTGCTGAGATATTTAAAAGTATAATAATGATTATTTTTTAAAGTATTTTTTACTTGAAAATATATTAAAATAATATTTTTTTTATTTTTTAAAAATTATTTTTAACATTAACACATTAAAAATATTAATTTTAAAATATTTTAATTATTTTAAAAAATATTTATCACATGTAAAAACAAAAAAGTATGAGATTCAATAAATTGCTGGCAGCGAAGACAAACAGATTGACAACATCGATCGACCTTCCACTTCTTTTCTGCCAATCCTTTGCAGATAACACGTCGAGGATTGCAAACCAACTGAAATGTTGCCAACAACGTAGCCATTGGCCAGCAAGGAGCTGCAAATTATAGCCTTCAAATCAAGAAGCTATCTAATCCTGATTAGACACCGATTTTGAAAGGGAAAGCAATTACAGCCTCATGTTTATGTTCACTTTGTTTAATTAATCTCATATTAAAAAATAATCCCATGAGGAATTTGTCAGTGTATGCTTTGGCTGCTATGAGGGGATCAAAATGTCCACGCGTTCAAAGAAACAGGTGATCAAGGGGGCCAAGCAGATTTGGGAGAGATATAATCCAATCAAGCTACGTGCAGCATTGAATTTGATTCACATGCTTACATGATAATTGAGAGAGATGTGAGAAGAACAATTAATGGCTTACTTGATAATTGAGGCTGTCGTGAAAAGAACAGCTAATGTATTTTAGTCAGATTAGAAATGAATAAGCTAGGAAGATGTTGGCATATAATGGGATTTTTTTATTATTATTAAAAAGAAATCCCTTCAAAGTAAAATGAAAAATAATATCCCTTTAACTATCATTTATCACAAGGTTAGCAAAATTATTGAGAACATAGTATTTACAAATAATATCTGGATTTTGAAGAACCTTGAATTTAATTTTTTTTTATTATTTATCTATTTTTTTCTAAAAAAATTTAGACTCGGGAAATTAACAATTACTCATATTTATTAATTTCTCTAACATTATACAATTTCTTAATATAAAAAAAATAAATAAATGTGAAGAGAGTATAACGAACTCCTAAATCCAAATTATAAATTTAGCCAAATTATACATTTAGGGGTGACTGGTTTTTCCCTGCGTCTTGTTAAATAATTATAAATTTTAGCTCCTTTTAAAAATCTTTTTCTAATTTCATCTTCAAACCTTATATCCTGGATCCGCACCTTCACATGTGTATATATATGCCACATTTTTTCTTAACCTTTTTTTTTATTATTATTATAAAAGTCAAACCGGTGTAAACTTATGAATTAGTGTGGAGATCCTGGAGCAGTAGTGTTAAAATTTGCAGTCCTTTTTGCTTTATTAATTCTGTCTGCAAATTGTTTCAAGGAAAACAAGTTTGTCTGCAGCTGCAAGATGCATAAATCAGAAAGAACGAAGAGATACCTTAGTTAGCTAAAAGACCACCTCGTCAAGGATGGAGGAGCTCGTGTTCTTTACAGATTGTCATTACAGGCTAGCAATGCACCGAAAGAGATTCGACAAGCCTTTGAAAAATACACTTGCATAAAGGGAAACTTTCCACCCAGATCATTCCTTCATTTCTTGGTCGACAAGTTTTGGTCTCCAATTACTTAGTCGAAGGACCAAAAGATTTTGTGAACCAATTCTATTTCGCAAGAATAGGACCGCATGTGGGATCGAATCTGACAAGCAAGCAAATTTATACTTGTCAACTTCAGTACGGGATTTAATCCGGAAACAATCCGAGTTAACGAGTAATCGAATCCACTCACAATCTTGATAAATAATTCTTTTTATCAAAATAAAATTATTTCTTTTTTTTTAAAAAAACCCTTAATATTGACAAAGGTTAACCGAGTTTGGTTTGATTAATATTTTTTTTTTATAAAATCTAATCTAATTTAAGTTTCGAGACATGCATTTCTGAAATAAATAAACTAGTGAAAATGGAATGAATTACATAAATATAAGCAAATCCTAATAATAATTCAGGAGTTAACAACCTAACCAAAACAACAACCAGACCCAAACAGGATCTAAATTCATGAAGCAAAAAGATTATGGAAACTGTACAAGATATTTTTTGCTTAGTAAAGTTTCTTCTTTTTCAAACCTTATAATTAAAACATACTAATTAAAACTGTTTCTCAAATTCTGGTCAAGACCTTTAACAAATTGGCTCCTTTTTTTTTTCCCCTCACGGGTCATTATTTCAAGAATTACTCAAACAGAATCTTTTGTTTTCTATATTAAAAATTAAACACGCATTTTGTCGAAGAAATAGCTGTAGGATGAAAAATAGAAAATAGGAATAAATATTGAAAAACAATGATTAAAAATAAATGAGACATGTGATGTGAAAAATTATTTAGGTAATGTTTGAAAGTATGGTAGCGGTTGTTTTTTACAATATTTTTTTTTTGTAAAAATACATAAAAATAATATTAAGATTTTTTACATGAAAGAAAACATTGAGATTTTTTAACATCGAACAAAAATCTGAAAGAACAAGCTAAGGTTGAAATTTAAGATATCTTTTAAACCTAAAATTTACCATCATTAATTATAAAAACTGATGACAATGTTAGAGCCAGAATTCTTTTAAACACACAAATGAAGAAAATGAAATTTCTTATCTTATTCAATGAAGCAGAGCTGATATATAGATTCAGCTATTACAACGAAAAACAGAAAAATATGCAACTCACGTTTAATACTCCTACAAACGTGGTTTAGTAAACAAGGAATAAATCAAATCTTATCTCTTAATCCTAAAAACTAGGACATTTATTAACTGACTTAGTTGCAACAGACAATATATAATCAAACTTGAAACATTATAAATAAATAAATCCTTTTTTTTATCATCTAAATAAGCTAATGAGAGAAGATTACCAGCGAATATTACCAGAATCATCAAGCGTTGACTGATTTACCTTATCCTTTGTTTTCCTTTACCATCCCTTTTGTTTCCTTTACCTTCTAGAGGAAAAACAATTCGGACATGGAAAGCACCCCTGCTATTGTTCGATGTAATCAAGAACACGACTCTTTTCTTATTCTTCGGATCTTCATAAAAACAAATACGACTTTGAAATGGAAAGGCCAACAAATAATACGTACGGTTATGTATTGTAAACGTATGAAAAGGGCCAGCCTTCGAGTTTTTTTCCCTAGAATGCCTTTGAGGTTGTTAAAATATTGTCTTAAAGTATAATTTTGTTGGAAATTTTATATTAATTTAGATGTAAAACCTATAGAAATAGATGGATATTAAAAGGAGATGGAGAAAGAAGAGAGAGTTAAAAACTTTAAGGCAAATCTTAATACTTATTATCTAACTATATAGACCGTGTTAATTTTATCATCAAATAATTTTTTATATCAGTTTTATTTCTATTTTTTTTTTTAAAAATCAATTAAGGACTTTTATCCATTTTCAAGACTTTTCGTTCAAATTTTACTTTTTATAAGCAAAAAACAATGCTATTTTATGGGGAAAATAATATTTTGAGAATAAAATCATTATAAACAATAGTTTTGGTGTAAAATAAAGACTACGATAATAGTTTGAGGATATATATATATATATATATATATATATATATATATATATATATTTGAGGTTTGCTTAAAAATCTATTCAAGAGATCGACTAGATGTAAATATTCCTTTATGATTTTCCTTAAAACCATAGATTAATAAATATTGGCAATTATCCTTTCATCAAACTAAAACTCCTATACCATTAATTTTAATTTTATCTCCAAATAACTTTTTGTATCAATTTTATCTCTAAACTTTTTTTTTAAAATAATTAATTAAGGACTTTTTCCCATTTCTATCAAAATTAATTTTATTTTTTTAGCAAAAAACAATGTTCATTGAGTATTTATAATAGAAGTTCTTAATTATCGAGAAATAAAAACAGTTTAAAGCTAAAAATATTTTAAACAATAGTTTTGGTCTAAATAAAATCAAGACTAGGACAATATCCTGATGATATTTTGAGACTTGGTGTAAATATTCTATTATAGTTTTCCCTCATCTTCGTGCCGTATCGGTCTCTCACGTATGAAAATGAAACTCGTAACTATAGAATAAATATCGGCAATTATCAATCTGAAACTTGTATTATTCGCCATCAAGCCTTATTCTTTATGATGAAGGACAAGACTTTGAAATAAAATATTCAACAAGAAATGTTCGTATTTATTATTCAAATGAAAAGGGGCAAAAGAGAAGCCATCAGGCTGTTGGAAATTAGAATATTAAATACACAGTTTAGGAACATACGAAAAGAATATAATACTTCCATATCATCAAGGACGTCAAACAAAGAGTAAAGTATGCACAAGCAATTCCACAGCTACAAACTAAAGAGAGACTGCCTCCTTAATCATTACACATTGATACCGTAGCAGCCTTCCCCTGGCCTGTTATCGAGATAAAATGAACACAAAGAAGAGGCATGTTCATGAAGCTAGTTCTATACACTTGGAAAAAAGAATTTGCTGCGAAGCAACGATCGAGATTTGCTGGAAAAAAGGCAACAGAGATACCATTCGATAGTTGCTGTTTCTGCTCAAAGCACCTTTCCTGCACGAGTGTTACCATAGCTTTAAAAAAACTTCTTGAGGCAGTCTTCGAGCGCGTGGACCCAGTTCGGATCACTTGAGAAAGATGGCTCGGAAGGATCATTTATTTATATGGGGGATTTCTACAACTCTTGTTTAAAGTTTATTTCGTCACAAATCACACTCGAATCTCAATCCAAACAACTAAGCAACTTTCAACATCTCATGACATCAATGCAATTTAGAAATTTTAAAAAGGCCAGTCAGATAGTTGTTATTGTTTTCCCACTGAAAACGAATTGAAGTTTATTAATGTTCAACTTTTAGGACGAGGATAGGCCATGATTGGAGTCGACAAAGGTTCACTACGAGCATATTGGTCCCACCCGGCTCGGGTCTAACTTGGAAAAATGCTTGTATTAATACATGTGAATTATTTTTATCATAACAATATAATGATATTTTTTTAAAAAAAACTTCATTCATGCAAATATTTTGATTTAATTGGGTCAACATCTTATGTAGTTCAAATTAAAATCTAATTCTAATCAAGTTCTAAATCGTAAGTTTTCTGGATTAACTTATTATTTCAATAAAGTTTAATAACTAATGGATCAATGTATTTCATACTATAAACTTTTTTATATATATATAAAGTCCATTAAAGGACCAAGAGAAAGGAAATCCATTATAAAAGCTCAGCAAAAACCAAAACTAATCTCTCTTCTATTTATACTCACAACATGAAGGTTTGATAAAATATCATGCACAATCCCCCTTCTATTTATACTCACAGTTGAAAATAACATGTGCTAATGTCATTTTAAAGGATTGAAACCTTGTAAATT
>Ga0307507_10011998_pt1 | contig 10806 bp, 8 predicted proteins | sample 7_EM_MG_FD_207223 | JGI IMG/M metagenome (GOLD analysis project Ga0307507, IMG submission 207223) | Populus trichocarpa ectomycorrhiza microbial communities from riparian zone in the Pacific Northwest, United States - 7_EM | ecosystem: Host-associated > Plants > Roots > Unclassified | place... | reverse complement strand
TAGGGGTTGCTTTGTGGTTGGCTGCAAGTGGTGATGGTTGGGTCTCTGAAAGACCTAGCACTAACAGTGACGAGAATCAACAACGCCTGAGGTACAAGTCCGAGGCTAGGATTGTCCTAGTTGGTTCGGGTGCTGATGAGCAGTGTGCTGGTTATGGAAGGCATAGAACAAAATATAGATGTGGCGGGTATGGTTTTAACATGTACATGCTAACTTGTGGGTGCTGTCATTCCTTAAGATTGTGTCTGCTTGTTCCATGCTCATGTTCTCAGCCTGTGTTGGTAGTTAGCACATTGTAATTTCATGTCCACATTGAAGTGTGTTGTGTTACTCTGAAGTCTGAAGTTACAATTATGAACTCTGCATCCTGTGAAGTAAAACTCTTGTTTTTTTGTCTCGTTTCCTTTTGTAAATGCATTCAATTCTATCATATGAACAACTGCTAAGCTCAAGTTTCATGATTCATGATGCTTTCTAGGCCGTGATTAGAATAGGCGAGTTTTTACCGAAGTGATTTGTACAGTACTCCTTTGGATACACCTTTGGCTTGATGCACAAATACCTTTAATCAACCAAGTCTCTGTTTTAAGAGACTGTAAATCAATACAAAATCACCAATGTTCATGTGTGCATTTGTAGTCTCTCTTATAAATTGATGTGCTGTCAACAGTTGGCATGGGCTTAATGAGGAAATGAAGTTGGATATGCAGAGAATATGGAAACGAAATATGGGGAGAGATGACAGATGCATTGCTGATAATGGAAAGGAGGTACCACTAACATTTCGAGATGCATCACCCTTTGTCTACTATACTTGTTCTCACGTATTGACAAGCATCTAATTTCTTTCATCAGGCTAGATTTCCTTTCTTGGATGAAGATGTCATTAGGGTGCTTCTTGACATCCCTTTGTGGGAGGTTACTAACCTGGATCAACCTAGTGGAACAGGTGATAAGAAGATCCTCAGGGAGGTCAGTGCTATCTGTTATTAACTTATTCTTTTGTTCTTTTTTCTCTCTCTACCCTTTCTTAAGAGTTAAGACAACCTCCTAGGTTTACCTGTTCTTGGAACTGTTAGTCGAACAATCCCTTCTCACCAGGGTTCATCAATTTGTTATTTTATGTGACCGATGCTGATCAGATGTTTATTGCTCCTCATGTGTCTTGAAGGTGGCACAAATGCTTGGTTTACATGAGGCAGCTGTTCTCCCTAAAAGAGCAATCCAGGTTTGTGTTACTTCAAGTTGCTTCTATTTAAGTCAGCTTTGCATGCCTGATCCATGAATAGGATGGATATTATGATAGGATTAAATGCATTTACAAAAGGAAAAAAGGAACACAGGTCTGGAGACCATGGACTGTCTTAACTACCTAGATGTAACTCACAGCTACCGTGTTTGTTACTGTTCATGTGAAGCTCTACTTCTATCCATTTAGTTTGATTATTAATCCAATATAATGTCTTGCAACTGCTTTAGTTTGGTTCAAGAATTGCAAGGGAATCAAATCGAAAAAACTTTGGAAGTAATCGTGCAGCAAACCAAGCATCTGCAGGAAGTGTAGTGATTAACAGGTCGTGATAATGTACCATCATACTTTGTACCTCAAACCTGGATGACTCACCCCAGGGAAGGTCTTCCTCTCTGGCCCTTAATTTTCTGGATATGGAATCTGGTCACACCAGATCTGACAATGGATGGCGTGTTGGTGAGCCAGAAAGCATTTTTCCAGTATACATAGCAGCTACCTAGCCCCAATGGCATCAGATCAGAGTGCATCAAAGTTTTATGAACATGTGCTGTTGATGTTCCAATGTAATCTATTTTTTAGAAGAATGGGCCAATGTAATCGATTTTCTATTGTATTGTTTTAGGTATACTTTTTTTGGATATCATTTATTTTCACTGGGTCAGTAATGGCCTTCTGGATTTTTGACACTGTAATCGTTTACATTATACATGTATTTTTTTTAAAAAAATTCCAAACACACCCTTAAGTTATTGGGTACAAAGTTTTGAACTCGAGGTTCATCAAGGTTATGGTTGTAGGATATGTTTTTTAAAATAATATATTTGTATAAGTTATGCTCACAGTGTCCCGGTGTGGCCTTGTACTTAAATGAACAACTTTTCTTTTCATGAAGAATAATTGTTCGATTGATCTGCAATCAGGAGGCTAGAATAGTTTGGAAGTTCTGAGCAACTGATTGAATTCCTCATTGCATCGTAGTTTTCACGCAGGAGCGTCCGATTGGCAAGCCATGTCTGTGGAGCCTTGAGCTCCGGTCATGTTGGTGGATTTCTGGTGAGAAATCAGACAACTAGCAAATGCTCCTCTAAGTTTATTTAAGAGGGTTTGTTGTCCTCCTCGTGGATGTTAGCCAGCCTGTATTATGCGAGTATTTTACTGGGTCGTGCATGCTTGATAGATTCTCAACAAATTTAATTGCTTACGTGAGTGGCTTACATGATCCTAAAGAAATATATCATGAGAAAATTATGTTTAGTATTAAAATTATTTTTTTAATGTATTTTTGATGATTTTAATATGTTAATATAAAAAAAATATTTTAGTAAATTTTTAGAGAGAATGTAGGAATGTGGTGAGAGTTGCAGTTTAAAGTGTTTTTTATTCAGAAATATATTAAAATAATTTTTTAAAAAAATTATTTTTGATATAAGATATAAAAAAATTTTAATTTTAAATAAAAACAAAAAAAAATTTCAAAACGGTTGAAATGGTCACCTCTTTACATATCTAGGAAGTATCTATGTCATTTCCTTGGGGTAAAAAAGTTGAAATGGTCGCCCATTCTCTAAACATGGACAGCCTTTTAATTACAATAAGAAACAACGTGAGCTCAACGATAATGTAAACGTTATGTGCAGTAATTAACTTGCATGCAAGGGCATGCCTTTTGTGTCTGTCTATATCCGTCGGGGGGGGGGGGGGGATGAAGGTTATTAATTTGAATTTACAAACTTTAGATTATGATTTTAGTTTTAAAACATAAGCTTAACACAGCAAACATGTTTTTGAATGATAATAAGCCCTTCAGTACTGATTATTCTTTTTTGCTTACTTCTCGACTCCCTGCATTCTTAGGAATAGTACTGCAGTACTGGTTAATTACTGGGTTCGCCAAATGCGAAGTCTTGTTTACTCACGTGAACCTGCCCTAGCATTAACCCGGGGGGCCTTCTCTACTAAAAAGTTTGAGTTAAATATTCATATCAGATCATCATCCTTTAAGACATACAAGCATCTCTTCATTTTTTACCATTTTTTGCCTTTGAATTCAAAACATCATTCTAACAATAAAATCTAACTGGTCAATTCATACCGGGCTGAATCATGTTCTATATGATATAGAATCACTGTTACTATTATGAAAGCAGTTGGTTGGAACGAGTCCCTTACCACACTTTACTCTTTTTAGCGATAAGATTACTGTAGACTTGGACTTTAAAATTTCAGTATCACTTTCTACTAATTATACTGACTATTCATCTCTTACTTGGTAGGATCTTGAAACCAACCATGTTGTCCTTGTCCATGGAGGTGGTTTCGGTGCTTGGTGTTGGTATAAAACTATTTCCCTTCTGCAGGAAGCTGGCTTTAAAGTTTATGAAGTAGACTTAACAGGTTCTAGCATCCATTATTCTGATACAAACAGCGTTAGAAATCTAGCCGAATATGTAAAGCCACTTACTGATATTTCAGACATGCTTGGTGAAGGGGACAGGGTTTGTGCTCTCCCTTTTCAATAAATTAAGATGATTGATGATATATTTGAGGTACTTCTATAATTAAGTTCTTCTCTCGAAAAATGCAGGTGATTCCGGCGGTGCCTGTATCTCATGTGTGATGGAGTTGTTTCCATCTAAAATTGCTAAAGCTGTTTTTATTGCTGCAATAATGCTGTCCAGTAGCAGAGTGCCCCTGGTATATTTTCTCAACAGGTTTGCCCACCATTTCCATCTTATACGTGATTTGGAAAAGGCAAAGCATAAAGGATGACATTAAACTAATCAAACCACGTAATTCTGGTCCATTGAAAATGGTGGCAGCATAATTCGCTCCTTTACATCCTCTGAGGTCTATAGATTTTCCTCCAAAGCGATAGATGCACTTTTCGGGCCTTTCTTCTTTATTCGCTTGTCCTTGACTGCTCCATCTTGCTGTCTTACCCTGAACCTCTTTTGGACATGAAAATAAAAACGCAGCATTGCATCATACTGTGCAATAATGGTGGAAGAAGCTGTCGAGAATATGAAGCTAGCAGTTTGTGCAAGCCAGAACTAGGACCCGTGTTCTTGAACGGCGTGGTGGCTGGTTCATTTATGTAAATGTGGTGGAAGTTAACCAACTAAAAAATGGTTCAAGAACATGTGCATGATGCATTTGTCATTAATCCTTCCCCATGTCTAATCTATTGAAGCTCCCCTGGCTACTTTTTGTCACCATCAACTCGTGTGCAGTGGTCGGTGAATGCTCGATGGAGGGAGCAAGTTTCTTGTTTTCAGCCTCAGGTGTTGTAAATTTCTCCCTTCCCTGCCCTCAGCACCCCCATAAAACAAATTACACAAGGACCAAATTAACCTTCTTCCTTTTTCTTTTTTTACTTTTGTATGTATGGCATTTTAATTTGTATAGCTTTTTGATGAAAATGTATTTTCAAATAAAATTAAATCTTTAAATAAATAAATTACTATTATCACTACTACAATTTTCAGTGTTTGATAATCTATGAATATTTTTTTCTTTAATCTACTACCATACTTAAGAGTGCTTATTTTTCTATTTATAAATGCTTTTAAAAATTATTTTTGACATGAAAAAATATTAAATGAATTTTTTTTAATGTTATTGATATTAAAAATAAAAAATAAATTTTATATATATTATCATGAAACACAAAATTAATGAAGTGAATAACGATTGAAATACTGAGAAGAGCACAAACCTTCTTTTTTTATTCATGTTTTTTTTCTTTCCCAATCATCAAAGAAATGTCAGTTTATAATATAATAATATTAAAAAAGAAAAACCATTTCTTTACATTTCGAGCTAAGTGCCTGCACGCATCATTCTCGTATATAATTTAATAAATCCTTTGACAAATAATAGATATCTGCAAACAGTCTATTTGAAAATATAGTTATGGGTATTTTTTAAAATAATTTTTTTTAAAATATATTAAAATAATATTTGTTTTTATTTTTTAAAAATTATTTTTAAAAGACACAAAACAAATAGCACCAAAATATTAACGTGGAGTGTGATGGACGACGACAGCAAAACCAGAAACGAAAGCGAAAGAATTTGTTATATTCGTTCAGAAATTGAAAGCTCTACTACTATTTTTTCCCCCGAAATAAGTATTTATCCAAAGTCTATAAATAGACAACGGTCACCTATCGCTTTCTTTACCTCACTTCCTCAGCAGTTACTATTACTATTTGAATTGAGCCGCGGCTTCTATATCTCTCTCTTCTCGCAGATCAGATCCAGATCCCTCAAAAGGTAGCTCTACGAAACCCTGAGTCTTTAGATCTCAGATTCACATGCAAAATCGATGCTGCCAATTTCTTCCTTCTAACCACTCGCTCTGTGACGTGACGTGACGTTTTTCTTCACTTTTCTTTTGTGATTCGATGATGATTGGCTTGTTTTGTTAAGATCTGCTGTTCTTTTCTCCTTTTGATTCAGGCATTTCGCTTGTTTTTGCTGGCTTCTGTATCACTGTTTATATATATATATATATATAAAATTAAAGTTAGTGTTGTTATATCTAGGTTGATATGATTGTAGTTGTGATATAAATCACCACGCATTTTTTTTGAGTTTCATAATGTATTTATGAATTGTGTCTCTTGTATGTATGCATGTATTTGTGATCATGTTTGTTATGATGTGGGTGTTGGCGAGCTATCTAGGAATGGATTGAAAGGGGGTGCTATCCCTATTGTGTTACCCAAGGATACAAATAGAAAGCATAAATAAACTATTTTTTTTTATAAAAAAAAATATGATGTTTGTTAAATAGAGTGATGGTGAGCTTGTTGATTTCAAATGGCTATTCAGAAATTGGTTGACGGGTCTGTAGATCTTTTAAGTTGCCAAGCCGTGACTAGAGTAGTTTGTGTGATTTCTGAGTGTTAAACGCAGGTAATTAATCATGGTTCTTTTCATCCTTATTGTGACTCATGCCATTTCATTTCCATAAGTTTATTTCTTTGTCAACTTCATTCTTTCTTGGGTGACATGTTTTAAATTTTGTGCTAAGTAAAGTTCAGAATATGGGTCGTGGAGTTAGCGCTGGTGGAGGGCAGAGTTCATTGGGCTATCTGTTTGGGAGTGGAGAGGCTCCAAAACCTAGCACAAACAATGCCCAAGCTGCTCCAAGCGAGGTCCAGCCTGCAAGCAATCCACCTCCTCCTAAACCTGCTGCAGCCCCTCAGCCAGCTGAAATTAACAGGGAGTTTCCTGCCGGTATCAACAGTACTTCCACAAACAACTATTTGAGGGCAGATGGTCAGAACGCTGGCAACTTCATCACGGTATGATTCCGGAAACCTTTGCTCTTGGAGCAGTTTTTATCAATTGTCCATGCTGATTTTAGGCGGATACAACTTGCTCAGATTCACGACATGCCACAGTTCTTCTCTGTGACAAATTAGCATGCCTGATTAGTTCTTTATAAGATTCACTTGTCTTTTGGAAATGGATATGCATTATCTTGTGAGTGATTACGAACTGTGTGGCAGAGGGATGTGCATAAATACATATGGAAGAATGCCATTATCTTTGTAACTATCAAACTGCATTTTTGCTGCCTAAGAAGTATGAAGTGCCATTGGTTGTTTTAGGGTTCTGGGTCTCATTCCAATAGGGTGAAATTTTTGTGGTTTCTAGCGTTCTTCAGATGCCTCTGGGAGTCGGAGTACCTCTCCAGTGATTGGAGATATGGCTCCTAATCTTAGCCCTGGGCGAATTCAGGCTTATGAAAGCAGCTGTGTGTCTCAACATCTCCCTGAAGTACATGGGTTATGGTATGATGGGTAACTAGATACTGCTCATGGTGTATGATGGACTAGGCTTGGGAACTCTCTCATGCAAGCTGTCGCTGTGAAATGTGGGCCCAAGAAGCAGCTAGATGGATCGTATAGTGCCAGTTAGCCATTTGTTTTGAGGTGTGGGGGTAAATTCCTAGAGCCAAGGAGATGGGCTGGAACTACTTTCAATTATGCTCTTGGCATTCTGTATTCTCAATTTACATGTTTCCAAGCGATGTCAGCATAGTATTCTCATGGTTTCATCTGAACAAGGTTCAATAGATACATTATGAAAGTTGAAAGACGGCGGACTGGGAACTACACGAATGCTATTTCTAAATCATTCACAGTGCTCTATAAACTGTTTCTGGAAGTTGCTTTAAACAGCCAATAAGCAACTTGTTTAATTGTTTTAACATAACCTGCTTAATTGTGTTTTGTGAGAGACAAATGGTTGTTTCTTGAAGTTGTTTTTATCAACCTAAGAACTTTGTTTCTTGGTTCAGGATCGACCTTCAACCAAGGTCCATGCTGCTCCTGGTGGTGGATCTTCTCTGGGATACCTCTTTGGTGGTGGTAGCAATTGACTGACACCTGCAATCATGTCTTCATACGGAGTTCTGTTTGTTGATCTTTGTGAACCTTAGTTTGAATGAAGCCATGCTTTCATCTTCAATATGATCCATGACAATTTGTTGGATCATGTGGTGTAATATCTTCTGTGTTCTCTTTGTTGTTTCAACATTTCAATCACGATCGTGGGATTTAGATGCCTGGGCATCTGTTAAAAATCGGGTGGATATTTTCTGATACATATAGCATCCGAACAATATGTTGTTTCTAATAGCATTGCCAATGCTTCTTTTTTTTCCCTTCAATTATTCTTTCCTCGTCCCTTTTTATTCCTTGTTAATAGGGCAGTGTCAACGTGTTTGCTGTCTTTGGGTCTGTTTGTCTGTAATTTCCTTGAAAAGTTCACCCTCCGTGAATCATGCCAAACAAGAAAATTATTCCGTCCATCACTTCTCATCCATTCCCCATCATCTGTCTTTCCTACCATCCCTCCTAACAAAACTGATCCTTGGTGCTGGGAGGAGGGGTATGGATTTTGCAGTGAACTAGTGGAATGACTCTCAAGTATTTGTGCTTTTCTTGTGCCTATTACTAATGCCCATATCGATTATAGATGAGAAGCAGAGCACTGAGTCGAGAGCAGTTGGCATTATTTAGCCCCTTTTATGCAATGGAAGACTACTGCCGCTCGTGGACAAGGAGGACTAAAGGTGTCAAAATGCTCACTGTTTGTTTTTTGTAACGACTATTTGAGCAAAAATTAGAAAATCTCGCTCCCCTCCCAGGTTCGCACTTCGCAGTGCTTATTGCCATTGAAACAAGGTAAGATAACCCACTCCCTCATAAATGAAGTCATCAAAATTTATCCTCGTAAATTCTAAAATACTCGGCATCCCCAGGTTCGCAGTGCTTATTCCCAGATCTCTTTTATTATTTTTAGACGATTCTCAAGGAAAAACACGATCTTCATATAATATTCAATAGCTAAATCTATCATAATGGTTGTTAAACACCTTTCAGTTAGTGGTAGAAATCGGAAAAAATAAATAATTTGCATGTTGGGCTCAGAATTTTAAAATACAAACATGACCTAAAACGCAATAACTAACATGAGATAACCGATCCATGTTTGAACCGAATTTTTTTTCTATGGCTTGAAATCCATAAAAATCCAAGCATGAATTCAGTTGATAACACCCCTGTTCTCATATTATGTTGCAATTGTGTTTGGTCAAGAAAAGGTGCTTTTCTAGGGCTTTCACTTGCCTAAGAAAGCCCGATCTTGACATAATCATAAACCCTGTTCTACGATGTTTAAAGGAGTACTCTTCGAGCTTTATGAACGAAGAAGAAGATGCAAGTTAGGGGAACAAAAGGATGTTCACAAGCTTTTCGCTGTTGGAATTTGCAAGCGAATCTCGTTTTTACCATCCAAAAAAACTCCTTTTGTACATCTTCTCACATGTCAAGGCACATCTTGATTAGGGGCAGCAGGAGCAGGAGTTATCCCCCATTTTCTGCGGACATCTTCCAAATCCTCGTGGAAGTGCTTCTCATAATACACACACATGAGATCTGTGCTCTGCAAGCCAGCCCGAACGGCCCATGGGAAGTAGTGCTGGAAGAAAGATTTCCTCTGCTTCTCAGTAAATCTAGCTGTGCCTCCAACAACAGACATCAGGCACATTGGCAGGTACATTTGCTCGAATTCAATCACCTTGAGAGCTGACTCGCCAATCAAGTTGGTGGGCAGCCCAAAAAGGGTGTGCCAGAAATCATGAACCTCGCGAGCCCGCATGGCAACATATGCCAATTCTTCCGTTTCCATGAATCGCACTGGTGGACGGTCATCTGGGGAAAAGTTCCTGGATCCCATGAAGCTTGCATAGGCAGCACCAAATGTATTGGCTGGCAAATCCCAAGCATGCCCCACTTGAGCAGATATGACACGAGGTCTCTCCAAGAGAAGTGCCTATCAACACGATAAAAAGGAAGGGTTGGTTTATTTTTAATGAATGACATGAATTTCAATCATCAGGCGTCTGTGTTTGAAGAGTCCATATGAAAGTAATCGCAATCTTTGCCAAAGAGAGATGTATTAAAAAAGAAGAAGAAAGAATTCCAAAGCTAGAGTTATTTTTCACTCATGATATGCTTCGCTAAAAGCTTGCTTTCAAAACGAATTCGCTTTGATATTGCATGATAAATTTAGAGCCCGCAGCTCCTGTCAAAATTTCAGTTTGATGATAATATTTGGCATCATAAAAAATACCCAAGATTCATAATTCACAACGTAACAAGACTGGATAAGGACTGCTGCATATTATGTAATGCATTCAGGATAATAAATAATTCAGTCATACCAAACTACTACTACTGTTACGACCATCACCCAGGAAATGGATGATGCATGAAATCAAAGGGAGATAGAGAGAGAGAGACCCACTCTTCCTTCCGGGCTCTTCTTCATTCTTTCGACAACTCTTTCAAAAGCATGTTTTCCGGTTGTTTCTCCAAGCGCCGCTATCAAATCCGCTCTTCGTGGATCTAACAACGCACCCACCGCGGAACCAACAGCAACGGCCGCCTGTTGCCACCCGTTCAGTTGGATTCTTCCTCCTCCTATCATTCCTTGCTCAACAACACAGGGTACCTATAATTAATGACAAAAGGGGAATTTTCTCCAAGTTTCTAGTCACAGTTGAATTGAATCTAGATTTATTTTAGATTTACATGCATAAAAGGAGAGCGGAAGAAGAAACGATAAAATAATAATAATAATAATAAAAAAAAGGCGAGGGAAGGCGTGACCAAATATGAGGGAGAATGGGAGAGGGGGTTGGCCTGCTTGGATTTCTTTGAAGTACAAAACAGACGAGAAATTTTCCGATGATAAGCTATAACCAGTGATATTTTATATTATTAAAACATATGCCACATCATCAACTCTTGTAACCAACCAATCTCTTCAATTCCTTCTCTTTTATCCTCCCTCTCTCTCTCTCAGATTTAAAAACCTCTCTCCTCAACGTTGCTTCCTCTCTCAACTTCACCATTCCAGAGCTACACAAACCACTGTTTTTGCCTCCCTCTTGACTTCATCACCAAAGCCCACGATTTCAACATCACGAGTGCTTTTGTGGGAGGAGCCTTTTTATTGCAAGCTCAATTGGT
>Ga0307507_10011996_pt1 | contig 10811 bp, 2 predicted proteins | sample 7_EM_MG_FD_207223 | JGI IMG/M metagenome (GOLD analysis project Ga0307507, IMG submission 207223) | Populus trichocarpa ectomycorrhiza microbial communities from riparian zone in the Pacific Northwest, United States - 7_EM | ecosystem: Host-associated > Plants > Roots > Unclassified | place... | reverse complement strand
AATATTTTAATATACACTAAAATATGTATATAAAAGCTCATATTTAAATTTTTAGAAAATATTATTAAGTAGTGGTTGAGATATTTAAGATTCAAATTTAGGCTTTTTGGTGTTCTTTGAAGTGATGCGCCCAGTGGTGTGATGCGCTCGGTGGTGGAACACGTTAGTAAGTTATTAATTTCTATAAGGGCGCCACCTAAATTTAGAAGATTGCACTTTTAACTAGTTTTCTACTAGGTAGCCAACCTGTTAAAAATATCCTTAAGCTAAGCAATGGATTTCTATACACTATATTCTAAATTGTAGAAACGTACCAAAGTTCTTATAATCTTTAATTAAGTAAAAGTTTAGTTAAATCTACGCCTTAAGATTATAAAAGGAAAGCTTAATTGGGTTAAACTCTAGGCAGTAAGGAGGAAGATATTTAATAGATATTTAGGCGGCGGAGTAAAGCTTTATAAACTCCTATATTTTCTAGTTAGATTTTCTAGTTATAATATATATATAATTACTTTCTTACCTAACTCTTATATATTAAGGCGTTATCTAATACTAAGATTGTATGGCTAGGTATACAATACAGTAGAACAGAAGACATAATCTAAGCATTAAATATTTTAGAAGTAATTAAGCCTTGCTATATAAGAATCCTAGGAAGGAAGCCGTTGATTATATATATAGGAAGAATACTCCAACGCTCTAAGTGCTTAATTAATACTGTATTAATTGTAGGAAGGTTTATAGGACTCTAACTAAACTTCCTATAACTAGTCCTCTTATTAGCGCCCAACTTGTTAATAAATATAAGGCGATTAACGTCCTATATATATTAGCGTCCCTTTTAAATAGCATAAAGATCTTCTAAGCGCTCCTATACTCTTTACTGTACAGCCTTCCTACTCCACTTATTACGTTTTAGAACCCGCCATATTAATAATATTGACGCTATAATATTATAATCGTCCCATAGGAACCAGGCTATCTTATTAAGGTAGGCAGTAGGGCGATCTTCTAAGTAGGCAAGAAGCGCCTATGTATACGGTTAGTATACCTAACACTATAATGTCATATATTACAAACTTGCTTATATTCCTTTAGTATATTACTTAGTCGCCCGATCTTAAGATTTGGGGGGGTATGGCTCCCTATAAAGGTCCAAATTAAGCTGGATACGGTATATAGTTAAGAGGTGTAACTTTATAGCTGCCGCGATATATTTCACCGTCCAATCAAATAGAAAAGCTATTAGAATTTGATGGAGCTGCCATTTGGGAAGTCTCTTAGACATAGAAGGCAGATATAAGCGTTTTAGGCGTGGTATGCGTGGTAGGCATTCGATTTGTATGGTAAAATCACCCAAATTCGATGCTGTGTGGGCGAGGCTCGCTTAATTTGATTTTCGCAGTACTTTCGAAAAGAGTAGTATAATAAAATCAACAACGAGCTTATATATATTCCAAATAGGCTAAATTAAAGCTTTTATACCACTATTTCGATCGCAATATCGCTTAAATTAAATTATTTATATTTTGGTGGTAATATAGACCCGCGCGCCGACCAACTATATAGACAACTACTATATTCCTATAAGGCTATTGCCTAGGGATATGGTAGGGAGTAGGTAAGCCAAGCATAAATCATAAGGAAAGTCGATGGAAGAGGACAATATGGTAATAAGGGTAGGTATAGCAATACCTTATACGGAGACAAACCAATAAGGGAGAAAGGGTTGCAAGCCTAAGGAGCTTATAAGGAGGTGCCAAGGGCTAGCCAAAGGCTAGCCTTGGCAGCCCCTAAGAGCTCCCATATATACACCCAAGTAATGGATAAAAGATCCCTTACAATTCCTATAACGTCCCTTTTAAGATTAACAGCCTATTAATCTACTTATTTACAGGCTATAGATTACACCTAAATATATAAAAGAGCCTTCTAAAAGCTAGAATATAAAAGAATTAAATATACCTACTACTTTGCGCACTTTAAAGATATTAAGAACTCTACCAAAGCTTAGTATTACTATCCCATACGCCGTTGCAAAGGGTGCTCCTTTTTCCAAGCCAACCAGAGGCTCTAAATTCAATTAAGTCTTGGCAAAATTAAGCTGTGGATTTAATCAATTAATTATAACGCAATATTATGGGAATAAAGCTTAAATTTAATATATAATTCGACTCTAGGTTAAATAAGGTCTACTTAATTAGAAGAACGTTTGCGGCCTATTATAGTGGTTTAATTACAATAAGAAGCTATATAGATGCTTTGGTAATATTCCAGTGTTCGCGCACGGGCCACAATAAAAGGAGCACCTTGACGGCGATAGGATATTAAGTAGAGCCATTCTAAACCCTAGTAAGTATAATTAGGATTAGGCTTACCTTTATATAGGTAAGAGTCTTTAAAATAGCTATAAGATTATATAGTAGAAGGTCTATAGCTTTCTAGGCGCTATATATTATATTAGGGGTTAATCCTATATATGCGCCTTTAGGTAGAGCTTTAAAAAATACTCCTTATTAACGCCTAAGTGGCTATATTGATAGAAGTCATCTACTTACTTTTTATAGTAGTAAAAGAGCCTAAAATAACCTACACCTAGTAGTTAAAGCTTATAAGCTAAATAAGGTAGTAGCTACTAAAACAACTTTATACACAAGCGCATACTTAACATATTACTAGGTAAGGTGGCTTAAATAATTATCTATTAAATGCAGGCGATACTGCTATATTTTACCGTTAGAATCTTCTATAAGGTATCTTATATTGTCATGGAGTGAGCATAAGCGATGATAATATATAGCGAAGTAGATATTATTAAGCTATGTATATGAACTGTATAATGAAGTCAAGACGTTGCGTAAGGAAAGAAGGTAAGGAAATGGGAGGAAAGGGGTATATATTGTTAACTTGGTTGCTTGGTTAACATATGTATAGGGCGGAATAGGCTTCGGGTTATAGTCCTAGCGGATCTTAACAGAATATGGCGGAATATAGTGGAGGACGGCAAATTGCCGTAGATTGCCGTTATATAATAGTAAATTGCCTTAGATTGCCGTTATATATCTTAATTAACTAAGTCGTTAACATAGAGGTCAAGACGGTGGAAACAGGTGGATGTATATAAGGTATTATGGAGGTGTCCTATAACAGTACCCCCCCTTTAAACTCAAGCTTCTGTAAGATGGGGCTATGGTAGTTCTAAATAGAGTTTGTGAAAGTCTTCTACGGCTTATATAAGTCCTATGGAGTTGATAGGTTCCTATAAGGGTTTAGTAAAGCCTCTCCACTTTATAAGGTATATATACTGGCGTTTCCATTTGTTATACTTAATGTTATTAATTCTTTTAACAAAGTACTTATCCTTACCATCTACCTTAACTAGTGGGGGAGGGTTCTGGATCTGTCCAGGTAGGGTGTCCAATATAGGGGCAGCAGGGCAAAGGACTAACATATAGAATATAGGGTAGATTTTAACCGTATTAGGGAGCTTCAGTTGGTAGGCATAAAAAAAGACAACTTTTTTAACCTTATAAGGGCCGGCGTTCTTCCAATTAAGTTTCTTAGTAGGTTATTTTGTGTTTAGATTTCTTGCGTCTAGCCAGACGAAGTTACTAATTTGGTAAGCTGGTACTAGGGTTTGGTTCTTATTTGCTATAGCTTTATAGACAGACTGGGCCTATATTATTTTATTAATAAGGAACTCCTATAGTTCTTCTATCTTCTTTACAAATTCGTTTGCTTTTATAACTTATAAGGCCTGATAAGCTGGACGAGGAACATTACTAAAGGGTTTAAAACCTATTCGCGGGTACTGGCCGTAATTAGCCAGGAATAGGAAGACCTTTATGGTTTCTAAGACGGAGTTATTTGTGGTAAACTCGGTAAACGCAAGCTAGTCTATCCAGTTGTCCTGTAGATATGACGTATATATCCAAATATACTGTTCCATTATAGCATTTGCACGTTCCGTTTGACCATCCGTTTCCGGGTAATATGCCATAGATAATAGTGCTTTAATGTAGAGTTAGGTAGTTAGTTTTTTTTAAAACACTAAGATAAACTAGTGGCCTTTATTAGAGACAATTGTTTTGGGGAGTCTGTGGAGTTTCTATACGTAATCTAGGAACAGTTGGGCAACGGCAGGTGCTAATATATTAGGGTAGGCAATTAAGTGTCTCATCTTAGATAGTCGGTCTATAACTACTATAATATTTGTGCAGCCTTTACTTTTAGGGAGATTAACAATAAAGTTAATTAAGATATCCTTTTATCTTTGGTCTGGAACAGGCAGTGGCTTTAAAAAGCCGTTGTACGTCTTATATAAAGCTTTGGCTTGTCGGCAGGTATAGCAGCTAGAGACGTACCTTCGTGTTATATTATATATGTTTGGCCAGTAGTACTCCCGTTAGAGTAGTTCTAGGGTTTTTCCTTAGCCTGGGTGGCCGGCTACTGGTAGGTTATATACGTGTTTAAGGAGCTTAAGCTTAAGCTTATTATAATTAGGGACAACTAGGCAGTTTTAGTAGTATAAGCGGTCTCTGTAAACTTTACATTTACTTAGAGAGATCTTTTTAGAGCGTCTAACGCCATCTTAAATTAGCTTAAGTGTCTCTTGGATAAACTTATTATTTGGGTATTTATTAATTATAATCTGTTTAATTAATTAATTAGTTATTTTAAGGATATGTACTATAAGGTCTTCAGCCAGGGGATTAAATAATTCGGGATAAAGTAGGGTTTAATTGCGGTAGGTATACGCTTCTTCCTATACTGTCATGTCTTATAAATGTTGAGTTAGGGTATTAGGTTTTTAACCTTAAACGCCTAGGCGGTATGTAATTGAGAATTGGAAATAAGACAGATATTCTAACTAGTGGGCTTAATAATAACTTAGCTGTTTTATAGTTGCGAAGTACTATAGATTCTTATAGTTGCTAAGGACCTTAATTAGAAATCCAGCGCCTTTTAGTTTGGGTTGCCATTATTTAAAATATCTAATAATGGCTAATAATTCTTTATCATAGATCTTGTAGTTATATTTAGCTGGACTTAGTTGTTTTAAGAAGTATACTATAGGGTGCAGTACCCCTTCTTTATTATACTAAGACAGAATGCCTCTAGTGATGTAGTTAGATAAGTTAGCTTCTACAACACTCTTTTAGTTTGGGTTAAAGTGTTAGAGTATAGGTGCGGTAGTAAATATAACTTTTAGATAGGTAAAGGCCTTCTTATATTCCTTATTAAAGATAAAGGCTTTGTCCTTTTGGGTTAGAGCCATAAGAGGTAAAACTAGGGCGGAGAAGTTATTAATAAACCGTTAATAGAAATTAGTAAATCCTATAAAGGCTCTTACGTCCTTAACGTTCTTGGGTTCTTGCCAGTTTATAATTACTTCGATCTTCTTTAGGTCCATTTATATACTGTCTATAGAGATAATAAGTCTAAGGTATAGAACTTCTGTTTTATAGAACTTGCATTTATCTATATTTAATTATAGTCTAGCTCTACGTAGGGCTTCTAAGATAAGGTTAACGTGTTTCTTATATTCAGCTAGGTTATTGCTGTATACCAGGATGTTGTTGATATAAGCAGTATAGAAAACGTCTAGGTAAGGTTATAAGGTATTATTTATAAAGTATTAGAATGAACTTGGGGTATTTATAAGGCTAAACAGCGTTACTAAGTATTTAAATAGTCCGTATCTAGTACGGAATGCGGTAAGCCATTTATCTCCTTTTATAATATAGAGGCGGTTAAATACGTAGATAAGGTCAAGTTTTGTGTAATAGCGAGCCTTACTTAATTGGTTTAGTATCTCTTAAATTAACGGGAGTAGGTACCAATTCTTAATAGTAATAGCATTAAGAGCTCGGTAGTCCACACAGAAACATAGACCGCCGCTAGGTTTCTTAACGAAGATTACAGGTACAGCTATAGGCAAAGAGCTTGATCTAATAAATCCTTTACTTAAGTATTTATCCAAGTACTTCCATAACACTTAGAGTTCGTTTTAGGATATTCTATATAAGGGTCTAAAATCCTGGCTGTTTTCCTTCTTTAAGTACGATCTTATGGTCGTATAGTTAGTGTTCTGCTAGCTTATCGGCTTCCTTTTATGAAAATACTTCTAGGTTGTTATAGTGGCATACTAGTACTTTTATAGCAGGGTTAGTGTGTTTCTTTGGTGCTAAGGCCTTTTTAATATCGGCCATTGTAACAGCGAAGATTGTATATTTAGGTTTCTTGGCGAGTTATACTAATAGGGTAGCTCTAATTATATAGATATTTAAGGTATTAAGCGAGCTTAGATTATCCTTAGTTTCTTATATAGTTTTTTATTCGGGTTCGAGCTTAATATTAGGTATAGAGTCGGTATTAAATTTAGGTTTAGGTTCTTTAAGTATCCTTTTTATAATAGAATACCAGTTTTTCTGGTACTTTTGTATGTTAAGCTTAAGCTTCTACTTGGTTTAGGGTATAGCAGTTAAAGTTAGTTTATATAGTCTAGTATAATTTCTGGGTTCTTAGTAGATGTCAGTAGAAATCTTATATTAGTAGAATTTAGTGGAATTCTTGGGTAGGTAGAATTGGGTGGACTTTTTAGGTATAGGGTAGACATTAGTAGAAATTTTAGACTGGTGGATCTTGGTAGATTTTCTAGATTTTGGTTTGGGGTCTAAGTAGCAAGTCATAAGACACTTCTGCTTGCAATAGGAGGCGGTAAATAGAAGCTTAAGGTTGTCCTAATTAATAATTACCTTATATAGCTTTATCTAGGGTTGTTTAAAAATCACTAAGTGACCTAGAGTGGTAACAAAAAGCTTAATTGGTTCTTTGTGGTTTAGATATTAGAGTCTTAGGAATACTATATAGGTAATACGGCCTAAGACAGTGCGTTTACCATTAAATCTAAATACGTTAATATGCCGGTTAAGGGGGGTTAGAGTAAAACCATTATTTTATATAAAGATTTTGTTAATAAATCCTATACTACTAGCTCCTGTATTAATTAGGACTTAAGTATTAACCTATTAATTATTCTGCCGAAGACGACAGTTAATAGTTATGCTGTAATCCTAAGAGTTAGAGTTTATGACATCTAAAGCATTTAACGAGATCCTAAGGCAGCGCCGTTCTGGAGAGCGACTTAGCTCCAGGACCTTCCTTTTAGAGGCGATTAGGGTGGAGTTCTTATAGCGTGTTGGTTGTAGCTTCGTCCTTATAAGTAGTGCTTACTAGATACGGGGCTAGAACTAGGTGGAGATTAGGGACGGTGACTAAAGGATTAATATGGTGAACGGCTGCTAGTATTAGCCGTTTGTAATTCGCATTGGGGCATAGAAACAAAGCAGTAGTTGGAGAGATAGGAGCTACTTTTATACTTAAAATAGAGGCCTAGCTTAATGCGTCGTTCTTATTTAGAGGACCCTAGTAGGGCGTATTCTAGGGTTCCAGTGTCGATATCTATAGCGTTAGGGTGCTTAGGCTAAGACGATGACTTAGTAGACGTTTATAGGTTTGTTATATTATATTAAGGAGCGGACTTTAGTGTTAGGCGTAGTATATTATTATATTGTTTATTAATAACGTTTGCGCAGACGTTAAGAGCTCCTGGTAGGTCTACACCTATTAGGGAGGTTTTTAGTTCGGGGCTTAAGGATTTAATAAGGCTGTTAATTAGTGCGGAGTTGTTCCAGCCTATTTCTTTTGCGTAATGGTTGAATTTGGAGAAGTATACTAGGAAGCTTTTTATTCCTTAAGTTATATGGTTTATCTTTCTCTAAGTAATAGCTTGGCGGTTCAGGTCACTATATATAGCTTTAAGAAGTACAATTAGGCTTAGTACTGAGTTCGGTTAGAAAGGTTTAATAAGGTTAGCTATATCTCCTCCTAATTAACTTAGGGCGTAGCAGAGTCGGTTGGCTTTAGTTAGGTAGCAGTTAGTGTTACTAGTTAGCTTATTTTTAAGCCAGCTTAGGAATAATTAGAGTTCTTATTATTTACTAGTAAATATTAGAGGGTCTAGTAGTTGTTTAGATTATTACGGTGCAGTAGTTAGTTTAGGGTAAGTAACTACTATAGGTTTGGGGCTCTCGTTCCGTGTGTTTATCTCTAGAGATAGTATTCGGTCTTAGGGCCCTAATATAGGCATCTTAAGGGTGCGGATTTCTTCTTGGAGGTCTTTAATTAATTACTGGTGTTGTGCTTCTTATTCAGCTTATTATTAAGTTAAAGTAGCTTGGTTCTGTACGAGGGCGTCTATAAAGGACTTCTATATTTCTGCCAATTGTTTTTAAAGTGCGGATATAATGCTAATGGCTGTTATAGGGGCTTTAGGGTCGTTCTGCATTTTAGAGGGTAGTATATAGGGTTAACGCAATATAGTGTTACGGAGTAAGCACAAGCGATGATAATATATAGCGAAGTAGATATTATTAAGCTATATATATAAACTGTGTAATAAAGTCAAGACGTTGCGTAAGAAAAAAAGGTAAGGAAATAGGAGGAAAGGGGTATATATTATTAACTTGGTTGCTTGGTTAATATGTGCACGGGGCGGAATAGGCTTTAGGTTATAGTCCTAGCGGATCTTGGCGGAATGTGGCGGAATATAGTGGAGGACGGCAAATTGCCTTAGATTGCCGTTATGTGTCTTGATTGACTGAGTCGTTAACATGGAGGTCAAGACGGTGGAAACAGGTGGACGTGTGTAAGGTGTTATAGAGGTGTCCTGTGACACGTATACTTATTATAATATTTAATATAATATAGGCCTAAGGAGTTCTCTATCTACCTACTAGGAGAGGTAGTATATATATATCCGCGAAGGCCCTTATTTTACTTACTAATTTAATACTATTCTTCTTAATAGTATTACGCCTTCTAAATTAAGAAGGTAGGCAGTAGAGAGCTATTAGCGCAGATCGTTTTAATTATAGATACTAACTTATAAGAGCCTGGCTGTATAACTATTTAATTTTTTAATCTCTTCCTATACGTCTTATGTAATATAATTACCTAGGCTAGTGCTATACGGCCTAGTGTTACTCCCTTCTCGTTAAAATTATAGAAGAATGTTAAATGCTTAATTTAATATCGCTTATAAATAGCATGGAAGAACTTAAACTAGTTACGTATAATTACTAAATGGTCATTCTAAGCTCTTTAGTAGTTAAGCTAACGACTTAGTATAGTACTAAGACCGTGGCGTTAAACGAATCTCTACCCCTAATACTTTTATATAGTTTAGTCTTTTCCTAAAAGGGAATAAGCCATTTTTAAGACTATATAAACCTTTAACGGAAGGCCCTAGGATTAACATTTGTAGATCTATTTAATAATTTGCTGTTTTTGTAAAGGATACAATAAACCTAGGTAAGCTTTGTGTCGTAAAAGACGGCTAGTAAAATGTTATCTAATGGTAGATCTGGGTGCTCCGTGGGCGCTAGAGGCCTTATAAATTAACGGCTTAATACCAAAAGAAATATCTTATATAATATTTTATATAGTAATCTCGGCTTCACGAGAGGGCAAGGATTTAAGTTAGTATCGTATAATATACTAAGACTTTTTAATTTTGCTGTAATTTGCTATAAAATTAAAAATAGTCGGCATTTCCTTATATGGCTCGCTTCGTGGGGTGGCTCGCTTCCTGGTTAACTACATTACCTCTTTCTACCCCCATTATAGCCCTCAAACCACCCCCTAGAAGATGTATAACTAAAGGCAGTTTAGAGACATTAAGTAGAGGTAATAGTACCTAAATAAGTTCGCCTGGTACCTTATAGAGTACTATGTAGTCTAATTAATCGATTTAGGAGTAGGCAGAAGGGTTTACTAAAAGATTTTATTTTTTTTAGCTAATTGATAAAATTAATAACAAATACGAAAATAAATTTATTTATTGATCTTATTAGATAAGATTTTATTTTAAACCATACTAGGCTTTAGCAATAATATAATTAAAAAACTAGATATACCTATATGGATTTAGTACTATTGGGAAAATATTCGCAGGATAAGATTTAAGTAGACTTTAATTTTCGCGTTTTGCGTAATTGATATATAATTTAACCAACTTGATATGTAATTAACTAACTTAACACGCAATTAACTAACTTGACACGCAATTTAACTAACTTAACACGCAATTAACTAACTTAACACGCAATTTAACTAACTTAATATGTAATTAACTAACTTAACACGCAATTTAACTAATTTAACATGCAATTAACTAACTTAACACGCAATTTAACTAACTTAACATGCAATTAACTAACTTAATAACTTTAAAAGCTAACTATATATTTCTTAACACGCAATTAACCTACTTAGCAACTTTAAAAGGTAACTATATATTTCTTGATATGCAATTAAGGTAAAGTTATATGCTATATATTTAACTATTATATATTATCTAATATAATCTTATACAATCTTATATAGTTTTATTACTTAGAGGCTCTGCATAAGGCTCTGCACGAGGCTCTATACGAAGCTCTATACGAAGCTCTACACGAAGCTCTACACGAAGCTCTGTGTATAGAGGCTCTGCACGAAGCTCTGCGTATAGAGGCTCTGCATGACGCTCTGCACGACGCTCTGCACGAAGCTCTGCACGAAGCTCTGCATGAAGCTCTGTACGAAGCTCTGCACGAAGCTCTGCACGAAGCTCTGCACGAAGCTCTGCACGAAGCTCTACGTATAGAGGCTCTGCACGAGGCTCTGCACGAAGCTCTACGTACAGAGGCTCTGCACGAGGCTCTGCGCGAGGCTCTGCGTATGGAGGCTCTGCACACAGCTCTACA
>Ga0307507_10011995_pt1 | contig 10812 bp, 12 predicted proteins | sample 7_EM_MG_FD_207223 | JGI IMG/M metagenome (GOLD analysis project Ga0307507, IMG submission 207223) | Populus trichocarpa ectomycorrhiza microbial communities from riparian zone in the Pacific Northwest, United States - 7_EM | ecosystem: Host-associated > Plants > Roots > Unclassified | place... | reverse complement strand
TAGAACTATTCTAGAATAGAACCGAAGAACTTGATTTCAGCAATACATGTGGCACCAACAAACATGAAAAACTGAGTTGAATATGAAAAAAATGGAGACATTAAAAGGTTTGACAATTTGAAAATTTTGGTGGTCAAAAGTGAAAGTCAAAAAGCTTGAATGCAAAGTCTCAGAACTGCAAAACTTTAAAAGATAATGAAGGTTGATGGATAATGACCTGGAATATGGTAATCAAGGCTGCATCTACATAATCTGTCTCCGCGTGAAGTGTATAAAATATATCCACATGATGCTGACGGCCTTCAACATGAACAGCTCTGGCACCACCAAAGTACTCTGAGAAAAGACGCGCATCCAAACTGGCAGACATGATTATTAACTTCAATGGAGGAAATTTCCTTTGGCACTGCTTGAGAAAATTGGTGCATTCGGCTCCTTTTTCATTCTCCTTCGTTATACCATTGCTGGCCTTCTTATTACTGACAACAGCATGGTCAATGACAGATTTCAACCTTGCTCTCTGCACATTTTTCAGCAAGCCCAGTAACACATCGGTGTGGACAGTTCTCTCGTGAGCTTCATCAACAATTATTACTGAATACCTAGAGAGATATGGATCCAATAATGCTTCCCTGTAAGTGCATCAAGAATTACATCAGCTCATTCATATTGCAGCGATCTGAAATCTACTATCTTTGTCATCTTCAGCCTACAGATTCATCATTCCTCTCTCAAACACTTTGCTCTCTCAACATACCCATAACATAATGTTTGCAAATGCCCCATTTACAAATGAATAAGAAAATATAAAAAAATTCTCTGACCAGATCATTCTATGAACACTGACTCCTTCACATGACAAAATGAACCAGTATCAGCAATCAATAGGACACAGCAAGCAGCACCTTTAACCCTAACCCTTACAATATCTACACAAACTATCAAAGAGTACAAGACTTTATTAGAAAGCTCCATAAAAATGAAACAATACAGCATTTTTAACAACAAAGGACGTAAAACTGAGCAGACATAGTGGTTACCTCAGCAACAATCCATCGGTCATGTACTTGATCCTTGTTGAGCTGGAAGTCTTATCATCAAATCTGATGGAATATCCAACCTTTAGACCCAACTCAACACCACATTCCTCTGCAACTCTTTTAGCAACCGTGATAGCCGCCACACGCCTAGGTTGTGTTATCCCAATAACTTTTCCATTGGAACAGAACCCAGCATTAAATAGAAACTGAGGCAACTCTACAAATCAAAAATAAATAAATTCAATTGATAAGAGATTTAGACTCACATCAACAAATAATAGTACTGCAAAATTAAAGAACTTACGAGTTGTTTTTCCGCTTCCGGTTTCACCAACGATGATTAAAACGTCATGGTTTTTAACCTCCTGGACAAGTCGTTCCTTAACTGGAGAAGTGAATTTGTTTTTTAGGAAAGACAAAAAAAAAGTCAGAGAGAAGCATTGATATGTTCTATCTGACCTGAAATATTTCTAAAGATATAGGAACTAAAAAGGCACCTGAAGCAATCGGTAGAGACTCTCTCTGTTTTTTAACTATTTCCCTCCTGCATTGCAATACACAAATCACTTCGGTTTCAGCCAGAATTTCAAAAAAAAGAAGAAGAAGAGGTAATAACTTCAATTAGCTCCTAGAAATTTAAATTCATTGAAGATATTTCGAGATCGGAAGTTAAATTGAATCCTTTTCTTTTCTCTAATTTGCTAACTTGAAAACAAACTCATAACAAAAAAAAAAAAAAAAAAAGCGTAGAGAGAGGACCTGGAAATAGCATCGGCGGCGCAGCGAGGTTGATTGGAGAGCTTGAGGACTGGTTTTTGTTTTCGAGTTTGTGTTGTGTTTCTGGGACCATTCTGCTCCATTGAAGGCATCTCTACCTAGTATCACTGTGAAAAAGAGAAGAGGTAGAGCTCTTAAACCCTTCGTTGCTCAAAGACTCCAATAAAACGCACCGTTTGTTTCTTTTTAGTTTTTACTAGTCGTCCTGTATAAAGAGGATCTGATCTGCGGGGAGAGAGAGGACCTGTTGGGTCCGGTCTGGACGCAATTCGTTTTGGGCCCTCCCTTTATTTAGGGCCGGTCTGGACCCAATTAATTTTGGGTCCGGACACGCGGCCCACTTTCTGCTGGGGGAGTGTCTAGCGACAACTGTACTGATTTAATGCATTCTACATGAATAGAATCAATTCCTGAACATAGGTAATTAAAGCATAACTTCAGCTCAAACAATAGTAACAAAAAAAATATTACAGGGAATAAATTGCACACAAGTAAAAAAATGTACCGTTATAAATTAGCGCATTCCTGGAGGAATCAATAAATGGCTGAATTATAGGATTCAGTCCCCTCAGCTGCAATGTGGCACCAATAAATTGCAGTTCGCCAACATAATTCCCCAGTTGAGTATAATTAACAGTTTTGCCATTGGAACAACTCTGCAAAAACGACTGGTCGTTTTCTATTTTACCGGCCTCGATCACAACTGACACCAATTCTCGGTCCTCGCCAGAGCTCAAATTTTTATTATGATGCTGAAGTATAACCTTCTTGCTGCCTAAGCTGTCGGGTCCTCGTCTCCGAAGAGCTGGTTTAAGATCATCTACAGAGAGCGAAACTAACCGGTGCCCAAAAAATCAAAACACAGGTAAATTTAAAATAAACAGATAAAAATTATTGTTGATTAAAGAGATTCTTGCTTACTGCCTCGGGAGGATTATGAGAATGGAGGAGGATGGATGATGATAAGTCGATGCAAATTCCATGCACAATCAGGGCGATTCCACACAGCCTACTATGTTCTGCAGTAGTTCTTTGCTTGGCATAGGTTTTGGGAGGGTTTTAGGAGATTTTCCTTTAGTTTCTCTGTCCTTTTTGAAATTAAAATTTCATTTCCCCATCGGCAAAGGCTTCCATAGCATAGTGGTAGTGCGTTCGCTTCGTAAGCGAAAGGTCGCGAGTTCGATCCTCGCTGGGAGCTCTGGCGTGAAGGGATGCACTAACAGCTACCCTGGATTTGTTATTTGATCTTGATTCGACAGTTTTTCCCAGTCTCCGAAGATTTTTTTCCAAAAGCCCATTAAACAGTTGTCCCGTAGTACTCCAACCTCGAAGATCAGGTTCGACGGGTCAAGGTCTCCTAAATTCAAAAACTTTCCACGAGACGTATGGAAAAGTTGTTAATTTGAGACTCAGCGTAAGCTCTCTGCTTTCGAGATGCAAGCTTCATGAGGATTTATGGTAGACAACAAGAGTTTAATTATTAACAATGGAATATTGAAACAAATAATGGTTATTTCTAACGATTCAGTAAAAGAAAATGAAGTTGAGAACAAGCAGAAGTTGCAAATAAAGATTATTACCATTTTTTTTCTTCTAGTGTTTGAAATCCATTTATGTTCATGATTTTTAATGCATGGAGCATTCCTCTGTTGTTGACCTTTCTCGTGTTTTTTTATTATTTATTTTAATCAAAGTGGGATTGCTTGGTTGAACTCGTTTTAGAAGAGTGAATCTATGTGCATGCAGAGAGATGCCGCCATGCCGCCTTTAAATTCAACTGTTGGGTTGTTGTCAGGTTAGAGGCGATGCTAATATTTTAGAAGTGGATCTTTCCGCTTGCTCAAAGTGTGTGATTAATATTGTGTGTTTTCATTTCTAATTCCTGTCATAAATATTTTTATTTTTTTACTTCCAATAAGCTTGGTTGTTCACTAGCTAGACTTTGCTGAAAATGTGATAGGAGAAGAAATTATCCATTTCAAGCTCCACTTTGAAGCGTGCACAAAAATTACATCATCGCGCTATAGCTAGTGTAACAAGAGATATTTGAGATTTTTAAAGTATTTTTTACTTGAAAATATATTAAAATAAATTTATTTTATTTTTTAAAATTTATTTTTAATATCAGCATATCAAAACAATATAAAAACACAAAAAATATTAATTTAAAACAAAAACAAAAATAAAAACAAATTAAGATTTTTAAAAAACACTTTTAAAATTAAAAAATAAACAGGGCCGAAAACTATAACCACATGTAGTTATTGCATGCCAAGCTTCCGCGTTTCAAAAGAACTCGGAAATGCTGTGTTTGCCAGAGAATGCCTTGACATCTCTTCCTGGTAACTAACGCTTCACATGTAACTCTTCCTTTTAAAGTATTTTTTACTTGAAAATATATTAATGTTAAGAATATTTTTTAAAAATAAAAAAATATATTATTTTTATATATTTCTAAATAAAAAACAATTAATATTACACTTACAAACTCTACTTAAAAAGCAACCCATCAATTTTTGTCCGGTGATGAAAAAAACCCTACTGATAAAGAGAGGAGAAATGGATAACAGAGAGTGAGGGAGAGAGAGGAGAGTTTTTTTTACTGAGACGATGCACTCCTAGGGCAACCCTTAAAAAAATAAATAGTTTTATTGTTATAAATTGCATAATCTTCGAAATTTTTTTAAAATTTAAGGGATTGCACTCCAAAAAGCAGTGCAATTCTTTATTTTATTTTTTAAGGAATTGTTCTACTCACATTACAATCCTAGAACTTTTAATATTTTAAAGAATTTCACTACTTAATAGCTCAATTTATTTAACAAAAAAATTATAGTAATGTAATAATTTGTAATTGCACTACTAAAAGTAGTGCAACTATTTTGAATTTGTATTTTTATAGAGTTTATACTATTCCTGGTTTATTTCTCCAATTAACTTTGAATGGAGCTAGTATGAAAAAAAAAATCCATTATTTCATTATTTATTCGCATTCCCAAAAAGAAGTAGAAAAAACAGCAGCAACTCGCAGACCGCACGTATAAACCACACTCCTTAACTTCCACGCAACCTCTCTCTCTCATATTTGCCTTTAACGCGTTGATTCCACACCTCGTACCTACCCTCCCTGTAATACAACTCATTCGCCCAATAATCACCACCGTCGAATCACGCAACCCAACTCAATCACAGCCATCAAACTCGCTGGATCTCACAATATACCTCACGTGACCCTCTATTTTATGGACCCCTCTTAAAAAATAACCGGAGGACACGGCAGTCAACAGTACAACGTAATACAAGATTTCTCACCCGCCGCGCGCCCACTCTCCTTCGTTCTCAAGTAAAAGAGAGAGATAGGGAGAGAAGGCGAGAGTTGGGCTTCTTCTTCATACGTTGAAGTCCGCTGAGCGACAAATAAATACCAGTCCAACCCTAATAAAGTATAGATTTCTTCGCCGTTTGTACCTTTCTTCGCCAGCAACCGCACCGTTACGTCTCTCTCTCTTCCTCTCTATAGAGATAATAATAACCATCTAGCGCCGCAAGGCACAGTCAGTGTAGTAGATTTATTCATCATCTCTCTTGGCGGCGAGGGAGAGAGATAGTTTACTGCTGTTTTAACAAGGTTAGACATCACTTAATCCTGCTTTTGTTTGATTGATTGTGATGTTTTTGGATCATCTGCTGTTTCATTGAGTGGTTAAATCATAAGGATCGTTAAATTAGGGGATTGCATTGCTGTATTTGTTTAGATCTGGCTGTTATTTTTTTAGTTTTTTCTTAATACAGATCTGGATTTTTTTTTGTATCTGAGTGGTTACAGTTTGACTTGATCGAATGTTTTTTTTTTTGTTTTAGCTAATGTTTGTTTACGTTCTTTTTAGTTTTATTTTTGTTTAAATTATTTGATGGACTGGTTTTGGCTGTAAAGTTTGGTTTTTTTAATTTGTTTGTTTTTTTTTTTTTTTTTGCCTAACACAACTAGTCAAAATCTTAGCTTTGGTCGCGAAGAAAACAGTACTGGGTATTTTATTGGAAGATGCAGAAACATTATCTTTCTCTTAAATTGATTAGTGTTGCGGCCTAATCTGCTGTTGGTGTTATTGTGTTTCTTATTTCTTGTTTAAGAACCAATTTTTGAATAAATTGGATGTTAAAATGATAATGCCAATTGGGCTTTCTACTTTCAAGCCCCATACTCTTCTCTCTTCTTAAGCATATGGTTTAGGGTTCAGATTTTGAGATAATGAAATTGGTTCCGCATTGGGATTAGGGTTTGATGATCTTATGTAACCTCTTTCTTTCTTTTCTTAAGAAAACCGTTGTTTGTTATTTGCTAACTTTCATGTCATTCATGTTGTGGACTATGATTGCCTAGCATTTGTTGTGAATGCAGTATTTATTTGCGATTATGGTTTGCCGCTATGTTTGTGCTGGTATATGTTTTGTAATTTCACTTTCTGTCTAATTTCAAGTATCATGCTTAATATTCTTGGATGTTGAGTTTCTTATTTTTGTCTGCTTTACTTATCACTCTCCATTCATTTATATTTATATGTAAATTTAGCTTGGCTTTGATTTAAAACCTTCGTTAGTGAATAGTATGTGTTTATTTCCGCAGAGATGGCAACACAGGTGGATGAATCTACCGTCAAACTTAACCCAAAAGTGGTGGGGAATGCCTTTGCAGAGCAATACTACAACACCTTATCCAAGTCTCCAGAGCTGCTTCATAACTTCTACAATGATTTGAGCCTGATCAGCAGGCCAGGCTTGGATGGTTCAGTGTCTTCTGCTTCAACTTTAGAAGTAAGTTCTGTGCAACGAAAATTTTAAAGTTTACCTATGTAGCTTGTTTGTTGACTTTAATAACTCCTCGGCATGCAATAACAGCACTAGTCATGTAAACTCAGTCACACTGAAGCTATTCTTTTGCTTTGATTGTTTTCCATTAATCCCTCGATACTCATTTTGTTCTCTTAAATTTGTTTTACCTTGTGCTAGTTCTATGAGAAAATGTTGGTTCTACCACTTTCTGCCATTCTATTTTCCACCGAAAACAATTGTGGACTAGAATTTTTCCTGCTTACACCATTGTTTTAACCTTTTTTTATCTGTTACTTTGGCTTATGCTGTGGCCTTCCCTGACAAAGAAATTGGAACCTTTTTTGGGTGCAGGAAATTAAAAAATTGATACTTTCTCTTGACTATAAGAATTGTGTAGTGGAGATACAGACTGTTGATTCTCAAGAATCTTATGAGAATGCGGTGATGGTGATAGTTACTGGTTTCTTTGCTGGAAAGGACAGTGATAGAAAAAGATTTACGCAAGCATTCTTCTTGGTCCCACAAGATGATGGGACGACATACTTTGTTCTGAATGATATTTTTAGATATGTGGAAGAATCAGAGAATAAGAAAATTAGTGATGCAGACAATATTGCTCCACCTACACCTGTTACCCCATCCCCTGGTAGGTTTATGTATGGTTTTCATTGTTTTTTTTTGTTGCTTTAATGCCCAAATATTTACTATTAACTTTGTAATTACAGAGCCACCTTCTGTTCCTGATCACACTGTCGCTGTCAATGTATCAACCAATTTGGAGGAGGGTGGGGTTCAAGCTAAAGAATCTGGCCATCCCTTGGACAATGGGGAGATTCCCATTTCTGAGAAAGATATTGTTGTTGAGAAAGAGGTCGTTGCCACTCAGAATGATGCGCACCCAGTTTCTGAGGCAGTTGCTTCTAGTGTGCAGGAGGATGCTCCCAAGAAGTCTTATGCATCAGTTGTTAGTACTTTTATATATATATTTTTTACGAGAATTGGTATGGAATATGATTGATTCTTTTGTTCTTGTTTGTTCAGGTAAATGCATTGAATCTCAAAACACAACCATTTCAACAAAGGGTTTCAGATGTGAAACCTGTGAAACAGTCATATACAGCTGTACCACCCATGGCTTCTTCTCATCAAACAGGTTCTCCTCGCCCACCCGGCAACAATATTGTGGAAATCAACAACAACAGTACTGCAGGTTTTTATTTTTATATATTTTTAGTTTATGTTTGGGTTAATACTTGGATGGAGTTTGTAGCTTTTCTTGCATCTTTAAACCTCTTTTGCTCAATTTTCCTGTTTCAGTTGAGGGTTACTCCATCTTTGTTGCAAATTTGCCTATGGATGCCACTGTTGACGAGCTTATACAGACTTTCTCAAAATTTGGGGCTATAAAACCTAATGGTGTGCAAGTCAGAAGTTATAAGGTTGGCCTCGTGTTTATTCTTGTAAATTTGTGTTGAAAATTGTCTTCTGAAACAATATTTATGTGTTTATGTTCCCCTTCTCTCTACAGCAAGATAAGAACTGTTTTGGCTTCGTGGAATTTGAATCAGCTAATTCTGTGGAGAAGGCCCTTGAGGTATTACTGTTTTTTTAACTTTTCTGGAAGAAAGTCTTTTTTCTTTCCAAATTGTTTGCTAAAATGTTGGATCCTACATTATGGTGTACAGGAAGAATTAATTTTAAGTTTAGAATTTCTGTAATTTTATTGTTATTTAGGTCTCTTGCTAACTTATTTATAATATTTGGATTTTATTAATTTGGAATTTCTATGTTAGTGGCATTTGTTTCCAATTTTATTCAGAACTCTTTTAGGGCTTTTTTGTCTCTAAACAAGCACACTCTTGATTATGCTATGGAGGCCATTTTATGATGACTGGAAGTTGAGAGAATCTGTCTCACATTTAGAGGTTTGAAGAAACATTCCTGCGTGGCTTTATCTTTGGGTTTTTTTGGATAGGGTACAAATGATTGTTCCTTCAATAACCTTTTGCTGCCATGCAGGCAGTTTATATTGCTTTGTTAATATCCCAAAGTCTGGTCTCAGTTTCATTTGTTCATTTCAAATGCAATTACTTTTGCTGCTCCTCTGTTGATGGGAGTTTTTGTGGTACGTTCAGATAATGTCATTAAACATTATGAACTATGTTCGATAACCTCTGTTGTTCAAACAATGTTTATCTGCCAACACTTGTTTGATGAACTACTTATTAGAAGTATAAATTCTATTATCATTATGCAAAGTTCTCTCTCCCTCTGTCTTGCCATTATCTGTAGTGCTCTCCCCTGGGTTGTAGTTTGAATCTGAAACCCTCCTTGGGGTATTGTTACTTAACCTCTTCTACAATCTTTGTTGCTGGCACCTCATTATTGGTAATCCATGCTTGAATGTATGTTTAAGGCATGCACTTTGCACAAGTTGCAAGTTCTGCTCGCGTCTGAGATTGTGTGCTATTTCAGGTCTCTACTGTGACGATAGGCACTCGAACAGCACATATTGAGAGAAAGAATGGTAAGATGAGTTGTTGATCCATATAATTTAGCTGTCTGTGTTTTGTCCCAGCAATTGGAGGGTACATACAACTGACTATGGTGTTTTTGCAGCCAAAACTGATGGTGAAAGGTACCCTGTAAGAAAGGGTGGTTTTAGGAACGACAATTTTAGGAACCGTGGAAACTTTGGTGGAGGCCGTGGCTATGGCAGAAATGACTTTGAGAATCAGGGTGGAGTCTCAGGTCAAGCTCGGGGCACCACCGGACACAATGGAGAAGCTAACAAGAAAGTTTATCAGAATGGGTGGGCTAGAGGTCCCCGTCAAGCTCAAGCTGGGAGGAACTAGGCCATCTTTTTTCGCTAGAATTATGTTTATTACATTTTCCCCAATTCACAATTAGATAGGAAAGATTTAGGCTTGCTCGAGGCATTTTTAGTTCTTCGTTAAATTTTGGTATTATTAATTTAGTTGTTCTTGGGTATCAGGAGAATGGAATATGCAGGGCATTGTGTTTTGGATTTTTTTCTTAAGAAATTATTTTAAAGAAATTTTCTGGTGCTGATGATGTGGTTTCACAACATGCTTAAGTTGCCCATGCCTATTTGAGTGGAAAGCATATAAACTTCGTTCTGGTTAATGTAGTCCCGTGGAAGATAATGCCAATTCTGTCACCGCCTTGTTTGATCTGCTTTCTGGCAGACTCGAAGAAACTGCTGCAAGCTTCCTTTGTCTGTACATGCATCAGTCCACTAGGAGGAGCCTGAGAGGCTGCTTGATCTCCCTGCATATCTTCTTTTTCTTTGGATATTATTTCAATTCGTTCCTACCCAACAAGATCTTCGGCGCCCCTGTTGTTTGCATCTGGGAGGCATCGCTTCTGCCACTCCGAATCCCATGATAGCTGCAAGTGAAGGATAGCTATCCACGTCTTTTTGTCACTGTCTTTGGTCGATAGCATTTCTGGGAATTCGTCGGATGATCTCCGATGTGCTCTTCTGACTTGGTTTTCTTTTTATAAACCTAATTTATTGTTTTATTCTCCAAAGATCATCCTACCCGAAGTCCTGACAACATGTTTTATTTTTAAACTAATCCGATTTCAGAAACGAAAAACAAGAAATATACGATTTGATAAGGTGAGTGGATCAGAGTAGAGTCAATGGTCAAGGGATCCCTGGATAAAAATAATAGTAATCCACTACTTAAATGGTTTGGTCAAAAAGATTCCATCGTCATGTCATTAACCATGTAATTTAGCTCTTTTAAACAATTTGGAAATAGGTGAGGTATAAATTATTTTTTAAATTATTTTTTTATTTAAAAATATATTAAAATAATTTATTTTTATTTTTTAAAATTTATTTTTGATATATCACCTAAAAAAATTCTAAAACCATAAAAAAAAATTTCAAAAGTGTATTTTTACCGCAATTCCAGAAAAATATCGAAACAGTACCAAAAACTTACCTTTTGGTGTCCTTCTCACCCTACCCATGATCAACACGTGGCCTGCAAATATGCCGGAGAATCTTAAAAACTAGTCCTCAACGTCAATGACGTGTCCTGGAAAATCACCCTCGAAGATCTCCTACCCCACTCTGCTCTGCTTTTTCGCCCGTCCTTTTCTCGTCTTGTCATTAAAAATGCCCATGACC
>Ga0307507_10011994_pt1 | contig 10812 bp, 11 predicted proteins | sample 7_EM_MG_FD_207223 | JGI IMG/M metagenome (GOLD analysis project Ga0307507, IMG submission 207223) | Populus trichocarpa ectomycorrhiza microbial communities from riparian zone in the Pacific Northwest, United States - 7_EM | ecosystem: Host-associated > Plants > Roots > Unclassified | place... | reverse complement strand
GGTTTTAATCTTTCTTTTTGCTTTGTCATGAACCCCCCCCCCCCCCTCCCCCGCCCACCCCCCTCCTACTCCTAAATCTACCCTCTCTGCCATGTGTAGAGCAACCCTTTCACAAATAGTAAGTATAGAAGAAACACCTGGGACATGCTCTCGCAATTGAGAAATGCACGGCACACTATCCCTACCGATCGCAACACTCCATCTCTTGAGAGAAATGTACCGCGGGATAGAGGGATTCGCCGTGAGAATCCGCCAGAAACCTCTTTCTTCGTTCCAAACTTTCGGATGTAGTGAGGGATGCAGCGGATAAGTAGAAATCCATGGTCAGACCATGTAAAATACACTGTTAGTAAACTAAACTAGTTTTTCCTCTGATTATCTGGGACAAAGCCCATACCCTCGGCGACCTGGCTCTGCACTCCACGTCAAGGCCGGTGCGACTCCTTCTAGCTTGGGAAAACTTCAATCATCACAGTGCTTTGGCTCTTTTATTTCCCCTCTCCTGCTCTCTCCTCCCCTTCTCCTTCTATCTTCTCCTTTTCCGCCTTTCCCGATGCACGTGGAGGGAAACCTTTCGGATTCCGGCATTCGAAACACCCTGTCGGCGAAATACTTTTGCCGGAGAACCAAATAATATAGCCACGGGGGAGAGTGAGGGATGTGCGGCTTACGCGGAAGGGTAGAATGGCCTTCCCAAAGGCGTGACGAACCGCCGAGTTTGCGCTCCCACAACTCTCCCAAGACGCCAAATCGGATGCTTTGATAAGGGCAGCCTCAGCAATTGAAGTTCGGACTGATACATGCAGTGGAGGCTCAATTGTGCACGCATAACTGCCTGGGGGAGTAGGGAAAAGAAAAAACTGGTTGATGGATCATACAAAGAGGGAAAATGACAGCACCGGGAGAGAAACAAGTTCCCTTTAGCAAAAAAACGAGCCATTTGGACGATGGAGTGAACAGTTGAACATAACAGCTGACTCTGATTAATTATGAGTGCGGCCTGCGGCAGACAGATTTTGCTTGAAGAGCAAACAGCAAAGTTGAAAGGTACTCAAGCGAGCTTCGAATAGAGGAGAAGCAAAAGGCGACGACTGTAGTGAGCGGAAGCGTCAACCTCAGGAATTGTGAAGCGCTTATGGATGGGGCAGGAGAAGGCCTTTCGCCCGCAGTCAAGCAAAAATTAGATATTAGTGAGAGAGCCTTTTCGACTAATGGTTTTAATCCAATCGCTGTTTTGGACAGTTATTCCCACACACAAGAATCTGCTGATCACAGGCAGGCTGCCTCAGTTCATCGAACGTCGAAGTTCAGACGAACCACTGCAGTGAGGTTTCCCGCAATCCTATGCACACACCCGCTCTAGTGAGCTCAACAATTCATACATGTGCAGGCTTGCCTGCCCACGTAGAAGGGCAGGGCGGAAGCCTCAGGACGTGGATAACCTATTGTTTGCAGGACCGACATTCGAGACCCCTGGGTGGGTCATAGCTTGCGTGATCGCAATATTGACATTGTAGAGTTTGACTGCGAGCCCAAAACTAGCCAAGCAGAGAGCATAGCGCAGGGTGCACAGCAGGAAAAAAAGTAGTGGTGTCCTAGTAGTGTGTTTCTCTGCATTTGTGCAGAGGGTCCCCAGTGGACACAAAATTACCAATCCGAATAGAAGAATATTATTTGACAGGACGCGCGAATGTGTCGGTTTGAATAGACAGATTTTGTGGATCCGTCGGAATATCCTGCGTCGTAGCCGGGAGTGTAGTTGCTGCGATTTACCCCTTTCGGGTTCCCGCTGATAACATCCTCACCAGGCTCTACTTATGTCTCCCCCAATCCTCTTAGTGCCCAAAACTTAATTGTGAAAAATACCCAAGCCTCTATGGGGCAAGGATTTCCATAGAACGTTGGATCCATCCCTTAGGTGATCTCTGGCTAGTTAGAAAACCCCAAGTGCGCGGCTATTGTGTATCCCTTCCTAGTTTGGAGGGTATACAATACCGAGTGCCACAACTGCCAGGCGAAGTAAGGTAACCCCGACCAAGCCATGTGCCGCGGTTTCCCAGAACACCGGTTGCGCTTTTGGTCACAAGGGGTACTGGCATTCAGAGCACTGAGAATAGTGAGTGACAGTCCATGAAGAGTGCCCGGTCACGGGCCAAAGCCCCTGACTAAGCCACCTGAGCAACAACAACCTTGATCGAGACCCCCCATTCTGCTTAAGAAAACTCCGTGACAAGTTCATCTATAGACCTCTCCTTATTTCTCAAAGTCGGGCATCCACTCCGGTTCATCTTACTTGTCCTCCCATTAGCCACCGGCTTTATGCGCGGCATACGGAACATCATTTGGAACGCGCGGGGTGTATTTATTAGCGGCGCCACCCTCCCCCAGCACCTTGACTTATACCGAACCCTATTAAACCCTAACTCGTACTCCCACCAAAAAGCGGATCTAGCCGCTTTCTTGGGTTACAATAGTATCTCAATTCACCAACTTGGCCACAGCCTAGAGCATGGAGCATCGTAGGGTGAGACCTGTCATTGGAACATCAATGACTTGAATGTCGATTTTTGAGATCTGAGACTTTGTACCTGCGTGAAAGGCAAAGATTAGCAGTAGGCGAACCAATTCTACCGTCCCAAATCAGCAACCAAGTTGATATAATTCTAATGGTTGTCCAGCAATACAGCATCGGCACAGGATCGCAAACACAATCTCCTATAGTCCCCTAAATGGAGAGCATTTGATGGGGACACAATCCTCTCCGATTGCTCGGCGATTTTGAGCCCTTTGTGCATATCGCTCTTTGACTTCTGGTTCTAAGGATATCCGGTGTGAATCCCCGTCTAGGCTTCTAAACATCTAGCACGTGATTTAGTACTGTGTTCACCTCGGCCCAATGGTGGGCAGTAGGACACACCAGGCATCATTCCACTCCACCACCCTTTTTTCTGCACAACCCCTAAGTCCCTATGCAAACTCCCAAATTTTGGCACGCATCCGACTGAACCTAAAGCAGCCAACCGATTGGGTGAAATTAGTTCCTGAGTGAGATAGCATGATCGTAAATGGACCTATTAGCGTACCTTTATCGCAACACCGTCAGCCCGCACGTTAACTTAACCCCTGAATTCAACCTGCCGGTAACAATCAGTTGTCGGACTCGGGTAGTCCAGACGCCCACCAGATCATTTGGCTACAGATCAGATAGATCGTTCATAGGAAATTTCAAGCAAATGGTAGCTCTGAGGAAGAAAGTCAGTCACATTACAAAAACTTTGATGGATTAACCAAGCCCTGCCACAGTAACTAATGCATGAACTCTGCTTGGCCAGATTCTGACAGCTTTTAGTTTGCTCAACTTAGCTCGGAAACAGTGGTAAAAGGGTTAGGGTTCATCCCAAGAGAGCCATGCTCCCCTTAATCCCGTTAGGCCAGGATTCTAATGCGAGAGCGATAAAACAAACACCAGAATTTAAGATCTTCAATTAGCAGGCGCGACAATACTTAAGGTTTCCAAGGGTCAAGGATTCCAGCTTCCCTCCTTTAGACAGACCTGTATACCGGTATTCAACTATTCCCGTATAACTTGGTGAAACTTGCTCCCCCGTCAGGAAGCCAAGTTAAAAAGTGGCTCGAGATTTTTCACAAAGTAGCCCCTCCGTATACTAATTTTCCTTTAAATAAGTAGCAAACGTCCCGAGAACCCCATAGGCAAATATTTGTGAAAATCCCACCCCAAAGGCCTCTCTCTACTCAAACGAGCTCGCGAATTAAACCCTTGTTCTTTTTTTAGCCTTCCAGTATAAAAACGGTCTTCACTGGGCTATACAGTATAGGCCTTGATTTATAAACGCCTTCCCCTTTCCTCAATACCGCCTGCAGGCCGGTTGGCCGGGCAAGGTCACCAATCCTAGGTAAACTCAAGGATTACGCTTACCAGCAAAGAGTCGGCACCTACTATAACGCCCATCCTGGAGCAGAGTAGGTCAAATACTTCTATGCTCCTTAAAAGGTCAGTGAGTTGACTCTTTGTTCTCGGGCGGTGCCTGTTTAGAGGATTGTGACACCATCCAACAGCAGGCCAGATATAAACAGCCTAAAGCAAGCAGCTGAGGATGCCCTCTCCTCTGACACTAGCCTTTGATGCGAGTTGTGAGCTATTCTGTAGCAAACGCCATAGGCTAGGCTCTTGACAATAACCTCTCGCGAACAATTCGGGATTTCTAACGGGCCTTCTAGGAGATAGAGTAAATCTTACATACTTAGAGCGGTATGTTAGCCCCCGGGATCAATCCCTCTCATAAAGAATTAGCTCAGGTACCGGTAGCCTAGCAGCCCCAGTGAAAGGGTAACCCCCTCAAACCCCTCCACCCGCAGGAGGCCAAACGTCCAATACGCAATGCACATATTCAGAAAAGAGCTAAGCTGTGATATCTCGAGGTATCGAATGGTCCCATGCAACCTCAGTGTATTTGGCAAGAAATAGTGGCTAATATTGCAAAGCCTTCCTCTTCTGCGGAAACAAAGTTCAGCTGGACCAAAGTGTATCATGCCCGAGCTACGATTTCTATCCACATCAGTTCAACCCACCACCACAGTACAAGAGTTTAGGCGATTACCAGTGGATTGAAACACAGCGCCAAGTGTACAATGGTTCGAGCCAATAAGTTCATCCAATTCCCCCAACACGAGGAGCAACGCCAATTGTCATTTGACTATATCTATTAGAGACTAGAGCAGGCGTAGGGAGGTGATATCCGAGAAGGAAGACTACCTAAATGCATGATGTCTAAACGTTGTCAAATCCTTAGCATCATTAGTCTTGTTCTCTCGACAACCCATGAATGCTATAGAGACGACTAAGGTCCATCTATCCAACATCCATAGCCTCAAATCCAGGAGTTCGTCATCAGCAATCCAAACCTAAAAATCCTAGATATCATATCTAGGAGTACTCGACAGCTGGCATAGGAAGGAGAGGAATAGGGGTAACTCAGGGGAGTCAATATTGGAAGAGAGGGGATCGGTAGTTATAGGGCGAGCGAAACTTGGGTGCATAGATGCCGCGAGCCTCCTACGTAGTCCCCCTCGTAATGCATCCTCTCCTCCCTAGTATACTGCGCGCTAGTAACGGTATGAATTTACATCATCGAACCTGCGTTTAAACCCTAGGCATAAAGCGACAACGTAGAGAAATTTTTCAGTCGCGCGTCCGTATCGTACTTGTAGGAAGCCCCGGCGTGGGTCTAAAAAAACGCACCCTGGGGCGGGTCAAATCACTGGACTTAAGGTATCCAAAACCAGGACAAGGGTCTATCTGCATTACCCTGGTCACGACTGAGCCCGGCATAAGACACTGCCATCTGACTGTTTGGGAACCGAAGACAATTCATCAAGTGCACGGCACAATGCTACATTTTGACAGAAGACTCATAAAAGAGGCTCTATTACCAACTAGGATGGGTTTCCGCAAGCTCTGATCTACACTACCATTACCCCCGGTCTGGACCTCAAAGAGCGAGATCCAGGACACGAATAAGCGCGAAAGTACCCCAAACAAGCGCCAACGGTGGTCTTATCACCCTTCTCCTGTTGGCATAGGATCAACTTACAGTATGCACAAAGAATATGACGGAAAATACCTAGTAGCGGGAAAAAAAGGTTTCGCTGAAGCGTGAGTACTAGGCCCCCCACACACACATACAAAGTTTATAAGCGTTCACTAATTATCACTGGTTAAATTTGTCTGTACCTCGCTAGATATTATTTCTGTGCCAAGCGCAGGCCACGCCAGGGCTTCTACAAGAATACCAGAAATATCGGTACACCAGTTTTAGCACAAACTCCCATCTCATTGGGAACAGAACCCAGTGGGGTACTGGGAGAGAAAGGGAAGGGTATACTTTAAGTCACCACTCATAGAAAACGACCTGCGGTGATAAGCACCCACAGCACCAAAAGTACCCTCACACTCCGGAATAGTTATATATGCACTTATACTAGAGGCTCAAGCATAAACCACATCACCAACAGTAACTCAATTAGATCCCTGGGGCAAGAAAGGAACTGGCTGGGGTAGCAGCTATATCCTGGGAAACCAAACATGCTGGCTTTGATCTGATGGGATGGGCGGATAATCCCTAGCCCCTATTCCTAATAGGTATTGTGCTGTACTGTGGGGACATAGTCCCGAACCTGGGCACGCTGTCTGGTAGAATGATACAATACCGGTAGAGTATGATACATGGTATGTTCGTTGGGACGAAAGTGCTCGTACTGGGCGGGAAAAAAGGGGGGGGCTCTCTGTGCCATTACCGGTAAAGAATCTTGAGTAATCCGCTGCCTTCCTCCCTTCTTGTCTCGGGGGTCGGTAGAGAATAGGCCCACCCGAACATCCAGCACTAACAGAGAATCCTCGAACAGTTTTGCATCAATCGTTTTTTCCTTTCCTTTCTGACCTTTCTCATCCTCTCTTAATGTTCGGAGGGGGTGCTGGTCGATCACTACACACCAAACTAGAGGCCGCCGTATATCAACTCCCTCCCGGCATACCCGGCCTAGTATCCCGTGACCAAAGGAGAAGAAATCTAGGAATGTAAGCTCGAGTGATCCCACATGCACTCCTCTATCAAACTTAAAATCGATGAATCACGCTAATTTCCTGCTTATTGTAATTACCAGTGCGATAACAGCCTCGGGGAGAGTATAGACACTTCTTGAATTGTGACGATTTCTTCAATGTAGCGCAGACGAATAGAATCATCACTCGGATAAGAGACTCTCCTACCAATATTTGCCAAGAAACACGTGCAAATCCGGACAATACTGCCGTACTGACCCCGTCTCTCTCCAACATTCTCGTTACCTACCGATAGGTAAGGATTACACGGGGTACCGTACTGGATCGTAGCAGATTGCTCTCTAATAGTCCGCTGGTAAGATACAAGGAATTTATGGCGGTGTCTGCGGCACTCATGCAATTGGATGAACGTCTATCAGCCACTGATCCTCCCTTTCCCATACCGGCAGAGGAGATGCTCGAGATCGACAGGGGGGAGGAAATCGATTACCAGGACAGTAAGTTCATCCCTATGATAATCCGAACAAAAGGGGTGCGATTAACGGCTTTAACCCTTTTTTTGGGGCATAGGAGTTGTTCAAGTGCGGGCGGCAGATTAGGGCGGGATCCGTGATTGGATTGGTTGCCGCACTAGCAATAGAGAGGGTGGGAAAGACATCCCAATCAACCACGGCTTGCGCCAAATTAGCTTTGGCGCTGTGCGTACAGCACATTGCCTTGATTGAACCGCACCGCTTAATTAGAGTTTGGACCCTTTCAGTTTTTCCCTCCATGGAATCCAAGGCCATTGCGCTGAGAAAGAGAGGGTGGAGAGAGGGAGACGAGCACCGCGTTCCGTTTCGAACGCAGAAAGAGATGTTCCCCTCATCATCGACATCTCCTTCACTCTTTTGATTTTTTTCATCGTATCTCTGGAGAGCAATTGAGACGAAACGCGTGCTTTGTCACTTGAGGGAGGAAAGGAGCGATCTTTCCCTTTTTTCTCTCTCTTCTACTAGAAAGGGCTCGACGCATGCATTTCTCACGATCCTTAATTGATTTCGTTCTTGTTTTTTCCGTGAACCCCGTTTTTTGGCTGGGATTGGTTCATTCTTTTGCAATTGTCTCGCTTGTTCGCTGAAACCAATCAATTGATACCCCGAGCATGAAGCTCGGGACTGTGTCCTTTCTGGTGACAGTGATTGCTATCTTTTCAATCGGTGTTGAGGTTGAGGCGGCTGCTGATGATACTCCGAGTGGCTTGAATCCGATTAGCTACCCCCTGGGTGGAAATGTGGATGCGGGGAGCCCGGTGACGATAACATGGCAGGTGTGTAGATTGTGGTCTCCCGAATCTACTCTTTACTTTGAATTGGCTTATTAATCTACTGCAGCCAAGTACCCCGGGAACTGTCACGATACATGCATTGAAGGGCAATCCGGATAATTTGAGCGATCTTGGTCCTATCGTGGGTCAGTGAAATCTTTGACTGGAATGTATACCTTTTTGGTGATATGAAGCCTAACAGGTCTTAGCCAATGTTGCCAATTCAGGATCTTTTGTTTGGAATGTTCCAAAGACCTTTGAAGATTCGTCAACGATGGGTGCCGGTAACAAGTATGGACTCAAGATTATAGACGACGCGACTGGAAAGTTTGAGTACAGTCCACCGTTTGACATGACTGTTCCTGGATCAACGTTTGGCGGTGCGGCAACAAGTTCTAAGACGAGTGCTGGAGCTCCCACTACGACTACTGCTAAGGAAACTGCATCTACATCTGCTCCAGCATCTGCCGCTACAACGGGGGGAACCTCTGCTCCTATCTCTATCTCTGCATCTGCCACAAAGGGAGCATCAGAAGTCGGGTCTGAACCCACTGAGACCGCCTCACCAGCAGAATCCTCCTCCGCAGGCGGGATCCTGGGCGGTGGCGGTGGCGGCGGCGGCTTCAACCTCGAAAAGTTGCCCGACCTCCATCTGATATTTGCCGCATCCGGCGCTGGCGTCGCAGGACTCATAGTAATAATAGTGATCGCCGTTGTCTGGGCGAGGATCCGCAGCGACAGGAAGAAAGCAGAATACTACAATCCAAAATCCTTCCGAGACAGGCGTTCACACCTGGAGGCCGAAACTCCAATCACAAGAGGTCACCATAGCCGTCTGTCCTCAACCTCATCCTTCGGGGATGGCGCTCGAGCTTCGGAGGTATTCTCGCTGCACGACCGCTCACCATCGCCCCCACCACCGATGCCCACCGTTCCACCACGGCTTCGGAATCCCCCACCAGCACTCGGCCCACCGCTGGTCCCTCCCGGACCATCTCCACCGCCAGGGCCACAGACCACACGAATTCCACATTCACCACCGCCACCAATCTCCCCTTTACCAACAGCACTGATGATGATGCCCCGGAATCCGTCGTACTCTGCCGATTTCCCATTCCCAGGCCAGCCCTGTGCACCTTACGCTCCTCGAGTGTACACACCTGTGAGAGCAAACTTTGAAACCCACGCCTTATAGGAATTTGGGGTGACCGGCTCTTCATTATCTGGAGATTTGAGCCAGTCACCCCCACCACCATCGTACGAGGCGGTAGAAAGAGAGAAGGATAAGCGCGCTAGGGCGAGGTCTTCGAATTGGAGTCTGTTGAGTTATTATGATTATTACTTTTACTGAGCGGATCAAGACCTTGTTGGGCCCCCCCCTCCCCCCGGCTGGGCGCGGACAGAGATGGAAGGATCGATGGATGCAGGATGGATAGATAGATAAACTAATGTTGGTCAGGAGAGAGATTTGTATCATACGGTATCATACCTTACTACATATACATACATACACACATACATAACACATACAGCATTGACACTTTGTACATTTTCATGTTTCTTTCTTTTTGTGTCGAAGAGGGAGGGAAAACATCGGTGCTGGGGGCGTTTTGTTATTCATTCATCTTTACAACCCCTTCCTTTCCTTTCCTTTCCTTTCCTTTCCTTTCCTTTTCTCTTCTCTATAGTGAAATTACCGATCGAGATTGTGTGGTTTTATTTTCTTCTTCATTCATTCATTCCTTTCTCTTTTTTTTTTCCCCCCATTTCGTTATTTTCCCGGTTGATAATACATGGGCGTTTTTCCCTTCAATTCCCACCGTACTTGTAACTATACCTTTAGCGAAGGATGGATGGAAAGGCGGGGGAAGTGATATGTGGCAGTTTGTAATTATTTATTAATTAGTTGCCTGGAGTGGGCTTTTTATGATGTTTGGTACTCGGGGGTGTAGGTGGGTGATCGGACAGACAGGGGTTATAAAATGTATGCTGATACATACATTTTATAACCCCTGTCTATCCGATCACCCACCTACACCCCCGAGTAAGCGCATGGTAGTGAAGCACCACGTTGATGTCAGATAGCGGTACGCCCTGCATGGTAATCATATGGATCTGTCATCGTTTGGTGAGTGGCTGACTGTGGCAGTTGTCCATTGGTAACGCACTGTACTCGAGTACGGTAGTCTGACTGTAGCTAACGTAAGAATCATATTAAATTTCTCCGTTCACTTCTCTTGGCTTTTGTTTATACATATTTCGTTTTTCAATTCTTATCGGGCCCCAAAGTTGTTAAATACAGTCAATAGATACATATTGGCGGGAAGAAGTAAGGACTAAGAAAGTATTTTTGAAAAAAAAAGGGGGGGAATTATCATGATCCCAACCGTGACATCGCACCGTAAACTATGAAACAAATCCAGAAACCCACACCCACCAATGCCGCATCAACCAGACCCTCCCCCTTTCTCGCCGCCGCAGCTCAAGCCCCATAATAACTAGCATTCAGCCCCGCCCCCCCACTCCCATACGCACTCGCTCCTCCCTCTGCCTTATACGCCGGCGGCGGCATCATCCCCGGCCCGGCCCCTCCTCCATCAAGAGGCTTATACCCGGTACTCCCACCCAACCCCACAAGTCCAATCCCACCGCCATTCCCACCAGGCGTATACACGTGTCTCGACATCTTCCTCTTAACACTGATCGCGAGCCAGCAAGTGAACAAATGGAACATCCAGCCTAGCACCGAGAACGCGAGAAGGATCTTGTAAAGGTGGCAGACGATGGTGTAGTCCCCAAAATTATCCGACGAGCACCTTTCCACGGTTGTGTCGCCCATGGCGCGTGCCAGGAAGGCAAACGCGATGCCCCAGAGGAGGGCGAGGAGGACATCGGTTATTAGGACGAGGGTTGGTGGGAGGGAGCG